>Ga0209633_10006415_pt1 | contig 10072 bp, 6 predicted proteins | sample Cruoilmetagenom1_FD_187290 | JGI IMG/M metagenome (GOLD analysis project Ga0209633, IMG submission 187290) | Oil polluted marine microbial communities from Coal Oil Point, Santa Barbara, California, USA - Sample 1 (SPAdes) (version 2) | ecosystem: Environmental > Aquatic > Marine > Oil seeps ... | reverse complement strand
CTATTAACTTTCTTGAAGCAACATAATTATTTGCTTTTAACCTTAGGTAATACATTCCATCTGCATACCCGGTAGTATTCCAAGCTACTTGTTGTTTACCCGGAAATTGCTTTAGCTGAATTACATCAATTTGTTTTCCAAGGTGATTGTATATTAAGATCTGAGTAGTAGCCAATTGTTGAAGTTCATATTCGATAGTTGTTGCTGTGGTTGCAGGATTTGGGTAAATTTTAACATTCACACCTGAAGACTGAGTAATTGACTCGCTTATTCCAATAAATGTATTCCACTCATAAGCTCCCATATCTACTCTATTTTCGAATATTCGCACTTCTCCTGCCAAATCATACTCAGGAAGATCTAACCCTGTTGTATCTAATGTGCCAGCATTAACACAAGGAGAATTATCGCTTATTTGATATGGATATGTACCTGAGTTAACAAATTGGGGCTCTTGATCGATGTTGCTATAACTGTAATTCAATGTAGAAAGTGAGCTTACATCAATAGAATTAGCCCCATCTTGAACGTTACAATACCCAATAGTAAGTGTACCACCCATATCATTGTACGTATCTAAAGCAATTTGACTATTAGAATTACCCCAATAAATACAATTAATGGAATTTGCGATGCCCCCACCTCCAATTGTTAATGCCGAACCATAAGCTGCTGTATTATTAACAAATGTACAATTGATAAAGTCAGCGGAAGCTTCACTCCAAACACTAGCAGCTCCAGAGTTATAATTACCACCTCCAATTGATGCATTGTTTGATTTAAACAAACAACCAATAAAAGCTCCCTGACAAGAATACGATAAGCTTACAGCTCCGACATATGTTTCAACCTCATTGGAAATAAATTCAGTATTAGTAACATTAAAAGTAGTGCCTTCGCCAGAAATATATATACAGCCTCTTCGATCAGCATAGTTATTGCTAAAACTAGAATTCGTAATCTTAATGTCTGTATGTGATACATTTTCGTCTGTTGTTCTAAACCTTATACCACCGGTAGTTTGTATTGCACTATTATCTTCAAAATTACTTTTAGTTATTTCAATATCATAATTATTTGACACAAAATCATCACTGATGTAATATAATACTCCACCATCTACACTTGCATCATTATTACTAAAGTCGGCATTTGAACAGTATATATTTGAATTTGTTGCAAAAATTACCCCTCCCTTTTCAGCATAGTTATCAACCGCCAAAACATTGTCGAGTTCAATATCTGATTCAAGACAGAAAATGCCTCCACCTTCAATTGCAGAATTACCAACTATATATATATTAGATAAATTCAAACTAGAATTAAAGGTACTAAGAATTCCACCTCCTTTATGAGCAGAGTTCTCGATTAAAGTAACATTACTTAGGTTTAGTGGACAATTCTCTAAACAACAAATTCCACCACCATTTGAAGAAGAAATATTATAAGCAATTAATACATTTTCAAATATTGGACTGGAATTATTAAAACAATAAACTCCACCACCATCCGCCCCGGCAGAATTATTAGTAATCAAAACATCTTCTAAACTTGGGCATGCATTGGCTCCACAAATAATACCACCTCCATTATACAATGCAGAGTTTTCGGTAATGATCAAATTTTCAAGATGTGGATTGCAAGAATACACACAACTAATTGCTCCGCCACTTGTAGAACTATAACCATTTGTAATTGTGAACCCTGATAAAACCGCATACTGAGATTCTCCGTTCTCAAAAGTAACAACCGTACCGCTTTGATTTCCATCTATGATTGTTTGTGAAATATAAGTAGTATCTTGAGTAGTTAAAAATAATGATGCAATAGTAATATTTTTACCAAAAAAATTAATGTTTTCCAGATATATTCCAGGTTGCACCAGTATTGTATCACCCGAAACTGCTACATCAATTCCTTGCTGTATGGTTGGGTAATCGTCTGGAATATTAATTATCTGACTGATTGAGAGAAATGGAATTAGAACGAAGAGGAGTAAGGCAAATTTTTTCATAGTATATATATTAGTTAGCAGAATCCGCAATATACTACTTTAGAGGTTAAATGTCAAGTGATTAGCCATCTAAACAATATCATCAAAACTAATTATACCACAAACCAAAACTACTATCTCCAGATTTCCAGGGTTTAATAGTAAACTTAAACTCATATTCTTTTGCAGGAATTTGATATGGCTCATGTGGACGAGCTCCCCATGAATTATCGCCTCCCACTCCCATTTGTTTCATATCGATGTGAAGATAAGTTTCAGGAAGTTGCTTAACATCAACAGTATGTTTGTAATTAGTTCGTGTTAGTTGGTCGAGCATTAACATTGGAATATGTAAAGACGAGAAACCAAGTGGTTCTTTAGCACTTATGAACAAGCCGCTATTTCTATCACCTACTATCAACCATCGGGCATCAGTTTTGTAACCGTTTTCCTGAGGTCTTGTGTAAGCAAAATACTTATCTGTAACACTTCCTACATAATGACCAACGAAAGCAGAAGTATTCCTGTCGCAATAATTTTCATGAGGTCCGCGACCATAATATTCCAGATAATCTGCATCTTTCAAAACGAATAACATTCCAAATCTTGGTAGATTCTGTAGTCCTTTGATACCGGGTTTGAATTTCATTTCAACATCAATATTACCATTGCCTGAAATGCTGTATATTATTTTCAGATCAGATCTAATGTCATTTAAGTCATATTCTGAAGTAATTACTACATTTTCAGTATTATTAATTGTAAATTTTTTCAGACTGGCATTTTTACCTGCATTGCGCCAGATGGCTTGCCTCTGTTCCATTCGATTTCCAAAATCGTTATCAGTTGGAGCACGCCAGAAATCAGGACGGACTGACTCTTTTAACATTTCTTTTCCACCTATTTGTATTGAAACCAATTGTCCGCTAATAGTATCAAAAATTGTTTCAAGTTGGCCCGCTTTTACACATAGTTTGCTCTCAGAAAAACTATAAGTTACATCGTCAGGACGATTTGCTGGACGTGTAGCAATAAACGGGATAAAAGCCAGTGGAGATTGTTCTTTTGCCACCTCAAATCCTATTGGTATAAACGGCTCATCTACTATAGTTTGTAAACTAAAATTAACAAAGTACTCCACTCCCGGTACAGGCTCAAAATCATTCAATGGGATTTGAATTGTGGTTGTGTCGTGTGGTACAAGGTCAATCTTTCCCAATGAACCTTCTTCAATACTTCTTCCATTTCCAACTAATTCCCATTTCAGGTTATAATTATTTAAGTTGGTAAAATCGTATTGGTTTACCAGATTAAATTTTCCATGCCTTGCTTCTTCAGGATAAATTTTAATATACTGATAAACCTTCTTTACTTCATGCAAAGCAGGATGTATTGAATAATCAGGATTGATTAAACCGTTGAGACAGAAATTACCATCACTAGGAGTTCCATCGGGGCCGTAGTCACCACCATAAGTCCAGTATTTAGTACCAGATTCATCATATTTTGCCAACCCCTGATCTATCCAATCCCAAATAAAACCACCTTGCAGTACTGGATATTTCTCAATTATATCCCAATAATCCTGAAGGTTTCCGGTACTGTTTCCCATTGAATGGGCATACTCGCATAGTATTAAAGGACGGTAAGGCTTTGACTTTGCATATCTTTCAATATAGCCGATACCTGCGTACATAGGTGAAAAAATATCAACAGTTGGTCGCTTTAATGCTCTTTCATAATGAACAGGACGAAATGGATCGCGCCAATGCAGCCAATTTGAGCAAGTATCGAAATTTACTCCGTCACCAGCTTCATTTCCCATTGACCAAACTATTATTGAAGGATGGTTTTTGTCGCGTTCAACCATCCTTTGTATCCTATCCAGATGTGCTTTTTCCCATTCCTGTTTGTTTCCAAGTGTTCTATCGGGATGATAGCCCATACCATGAGATTCAATATTGGCTTCATCAAAAAGGTAAATGCCATATTTGTCACATAGCTGATACCAATATGGGTCATCAGGATAATGACTCGTTCTTACTGCATTTATGTTATACTGCTTCAATAAAGCCATTTCTTTTTCCATTGATTCACGCGAAACAACATGACCATTAAACTCATCATGTTCGTGCCGATTTACGCCTTTAATTAAAATGGGGACTCCATTTACCAATAACTGGCCGTTTTTCATTTCTACATTCCTGAAACCAATTTTATGACTTAAAAATTCTATTGTGCGACTACTATTCTTGAGCTCCAGTACCAAGGTGTAGAGATAAGGAGTTTCTGCTGTCCACTTATGCGGGTTCTCAACTTTTGTTTCCAGTGAAAAATTTGTTATTTCTTTATCATTTTTAAAGCTTTTGATTATGGTTGTTACTAATTCATTGTCAGTGTTATAAAGCTTAAGATTAACTGAATAACCTTTTTTATCTGCTTCAGCGAAATTATGAATCTTAATATCGGTTTTCAAATTGCCGATTTTGTAATTCTCATCAAGCGATGCACGGGCAAAGAAATCATAAATATGAACTTTGGGTGTTGACCACAAATATACATCCCGTTCAATACCACTAATGCGCCAAAAATCCTGACATTCCAAATAAGAACCATCAGACCATCGATAAACTTCAACTGCTAAAGAATTCGTTCCTTTCTTAATATACTTTGTAATATTAAACTCAGCCGGTAATTTGCTTCCTTGTGAATAGCCCACCTTTTCTCCATTAATCCAAATATACATCGCCGACTTAACAGCTCCAAAGTGAAGGATTATTTCACGTCCTTTCCAGTTTCTGGGAATATTGAAAGATGTTTTATAAGAGCCAACAGGATTATCATCATGAGGCACAAAAGGTGGCTTTGGATCGTAAGTCCATGCATAGGGCTGATTTACGTAAATTGGAATTCCATAGCCCTGTAGTTCCCAGTTTGACGGAACAGTAATCTCTTTCCAGTCATTATCATTATAACTTGGTAGAAAAAAATCTACTGGTCGATCATTAGGATTTATTGACCACTTAAATTTCCAATTGCCATTAAGTAACTTATAATATGGTGATTTCGACATTTCTCCTCTAATAGCCTGATCAATCGTTTGATAAGGAATTAAAGTAGTATGCGGATCCATTTTATTAATTCCAATAATAATTGGATTTTCCCAATCATTTTGTGAAAAAGCATTGATTCCAGCGGTGAGCAAAAGAAAAAGAAATAGTCGATTCATCTCATTGAGGTTAAATGAACCTCAAAAATAATGATTTCCTTTTAATAAAAATATCAATTCACAACACCGCTAAAATTTACTGATCCACTAAAGCTTACAGTTTGTTCATTGTAATATCCTAGTATTACTGCATTAAAAGAAGCAACAAAATTAGCTGCATCAACCTGTGATATTGTAATAGTTCCTGACTGCCCTTTGTAGAACTCATTTTCATCGCCATGAACAACTAATTCAATAAAAAAGGGTGAATCAACACCAAAATTGTATGTTCCGGGCCCATTAAGCACAGCAATATCAATTGTGCAAGAGTATACAGGCTCACCATCCTGGCGAGCAGTAAAATACAGATTCTGATTGTCATTATTTTCATATGTTACTAATACGTCAAAGCATAAATCTGCATTAACGTAACCTGATGCCGTAGCAGACACAATACCATCACATGTAGTTGGATTATCCGGGTCATCCTTCTCACATTTTGTACTCATTAATAATGTTAATCCAACTGCAATAGTAAGTAATAGAATAGTTTTTTTTACCTTCATTTTAATTTGATTTATGTTATAATAGCACAAATATACTGTCCGTAGAACATTATGTCAAGATAAACTAGGATTCGCTTATAAAAAATGAATATTCGTATTGAACTAATGAATATTCGTAATAAAAAACTACAGGAAATTTAATTCAGATATAACTATAAAGATACTAATTTACTAATAAATACCATACTCAATTGCTCTTTTCATATACTGTTTATAAATGTTTGTAGGTATATTATTCTGCTCACAATACGCCAGAAAACTCTCAAGAGGCAAGTTGCCTACAAGTTCTTTACCAGATTGGGGGCATCCCCCAAGACCATTTATTACAGTATCAAATCTTCTGATTCCAGCTTTGTAGGCAGCATCCACCTTTTCCATGCGATGATTATCTATGGAATGAAGATGTAATCCAAACTCGGTATTCTGAAACTCAGATGATAAGCTTTCAAACACCTTTGATATCATTTCAGGGGATGCTTCACCAAGAATATCTGAAAACGGAAATATACTCAGTCCTTTTTTTAGCATCTTCCGAACCCATTGATGCAATAATTCTATACTCCAATCATCACCATAAGCAGATCCAAAACCCATGGAAAAATAAACAATTAATTCTTTTCCATTGGACATACACATATTCTGTAATTCATCAATTGTTTTATCAGCTTGCTCAAGTGTTTGATTAATATTCCTTTTTAGAAATGTTGGAGAAGTTGAGAATGGGAAAAATATTTGATCAATTTGAGGAAATGACATTGCATGTTCTCCTCCCCTCTTTGTTGCAACAAGTACAGCAATTTTTGATTTGCTATTAACAATATTAATACCATCCAGTACCTCTGCAGTGTCAGCCATTTGAGGGATAGCTTTTGGAGAGACAAAACTCCCTACCTCAACGGTATCAAACCCACATTGTAACAAGAGGTTTATATATTCAATCTTTTTATTTGTAGGTATTAGTTGGGGCAAGCCCTGAAAACCATCTCTAGGAGTTTCAATGATTTTAACCACAATTGAAGTAATTGTTAACAAGCTCCATTACCTTATCATCATCATCCTGAATTTTTGCAATCAAACCTTGGTCATTCATTGAACTCAGCATTTTAATAAGTAAATTAATTACGCTATCTGGAAATACATCATACTTTGTATAAAGATGTCTATGCTCTTCAAGCAATTGTGCTGATTCCACACAAGATGTTGGTAACTGAGCAAGTTCTTTCTGCCTTTTCTTATTCTCATTATCAAAAATATTGATGTCGACATAAGTTTTTTTAGCAACATCCATAGGATTCTTCATTTCAAACCCATGACGCGCGGCAACTGTAATTCCGGCAATAAGTAAATAAATATCAGCTGATCCATCAGGACTACGAACCTCAACGGTTTGCTTATTTGAGAAGTCAATTATATCACCACTTTCCTGTGGATTTGCCTTGTGGATCATGTTAACAGGTATTGTCCACCCAAGTGGAACCCTTACCAACACAGAACGATTTCTGTCACCCCAACAAATATTTGTAGGTGCTTCCTGATGTGGAACAAGTCTGAAATATGATGTAGGATTTAGATTTCCGAAAGCTGTAATTGATGGTGCTAACTCCATATAACCAGCAATTGCGGTTTTAGCTATATCACTGAGTTCACCATTTTCAATCATCATATTTATACCATCTTTCATGATACGAGTATGGATATGTAATCCACTTCCTGCCTTACCAACAGTTATTTTTGGTGAAAATGTTACAGTTACACCATATTGAGCAGCAAGTGTACGAACAATCCACTTAGCTTTAACAAGCTGATCAGCTGCATCTTCAACACAAGTAGGCAAAAACTCGATTTCATTTTGTTCGTAAACCATTCCATCTTTAGTGAAGTTACCAACTTCTGAATGGCCATATTTAATCATACCGCCCGATTCAGCAATCAATTTCATAGCTTCAGTACGGAAACTTCCCCAATGTGAAAATGGTGATGATTCGTGATAACCTTTTTGATCATCAGCTCTGAATAAGTCATCATCTTCACTAATAATATAATATTCCAACTCACCCATTGCCTCAAACTCAAAGCCGGTTATATCCTTAAATGATTGATGTGCTTTTTTTAGAATATTTTCTGGAGCACCATCAAGAGGGTCACCATTTCTATCGTAATATGAACACAGGATATCCAATGTAGGTATCTCAGAAAATGGATTAACGAATGCTGTTTTATACCTTGGGATAACATACAAATCGCTTGAACCAGCTTCAACAAATGGCAACAAACTGGAACCGTCAACACGTTCACCAGCAGTTAGTATATTATCAAGGTGTTCGCGACCTCCAATAATAAAATTCAAAGTCTTAAGCCTTCCATCAGATCCTATATACCTGAAATTTACCATTTCAATATCATTGTCTTCGATAAACTTGATCAAATCAGCTTTTGTAAACTCGTCAGCCGGCTTATTCAAATACTGAACTACCGGGTTGGGATTCATTGAAATATGTTCATTCATATCCTTTAAAATTTGGGGTGACAAAAATAGGAAATATACTGAATTAAGTAAAATTTCTGAAAAAAACTGAAAATTATTAATATTAAACAAAAATGGCGAAAAAAAGATTAGTATATTTGTACTGCAAACTATTCTATATTATTAATATAAACTATTTACAATGATTCTTAAAAGCGAATTAAAAAGAAGTATCCTAAAACAACAACTGGATATAGAAAGGGATTTGGGTATACTACGGGACATGGAAATTACGATTATCCCTAATTTTGCAACAATAATCTCAGGCATAAGGAGATGTGGGAAATCAACGTTGGCAAGACAATTTCTAAAACACAAAAATCCAATTTATTATACCAATTTTGAAGATATAAACTTAGCTGAATTTGAGCTACAGGATTTTCTTAAATTAGAAGAAATATTTAAAGAAGAAATGGGATTATATGGGGTTTTCTTTTTTGATGAAATACAAAATATCCAAGGGTGGGAGAAATATATACGACAACTGGTTGATGCAGGTGAACAGATAATTATAACCGGATCAAATGCTTCAATGTTAAGTAAGGAATTAGGGACAAGACTCACCGGAAGGCATATAACAAAAGAACTATATCCATTTTCATATAATGAATTTTTAAATTTAAAGAATGATAAACACAGCATATTCCTATTTGAAGAATTCCTGCAAAAAGGAGGATTTCCTGAGTTTCTTAAAACAAACGATAATGATATATTAAGAAATCTTTTTCAGGATATATACTACAGGGATATTGTTCAGCGCAATGATATTAGAAATGAAACTGCAATAAAAATATTATTGCATTATTTATTATCCAATATTGGAAAAGAAACATCATATAACAAACTCAGAGAACTCATAAAAGTAGGTTCAGGAAATACAATAAGTCAATTTATTGACCATTTTGAACAAGCATACTTCCTTTTTAGCATTAAAAGGTTTGACTATTCCATTAAAAAACAACTTGTTAATCCAAAAAAAATCTATTGCATTGATAATGGAATAATAGGCACAAACTCGTTTTCTTTTTCAGAGAATAAGGGTCGGCTTCTTGAAAATTCAGTATTTATTGAGATCAAAAGGAAGGGACACGAGATATATTATCATAAAGAAAAACAAGAATGTGATTTTGTTATAAAAGAAGGAGCAGATATTATTCAAGTAATACAAGTTTGTTATGAACTAAATAATGATAACAAGCAAAGAGAAATTGCCGGACTAACCGAAGCAATGACACGTTTTAATTTAGACAAGGGGCTAATATTAACATTTGATCAGGAAGACGAACTAATTATAGAAAACAAAAAAGCAATAATAATGCCTGTATGGAAATGGTTATTAGTTGATACCAAATAAAGATCAAGAAAAAGGCGTCCTATTCAGGAGCCTCATTAATTTGGTTTAATTACTTTCTATTTGTTTTTAAAATGGAATGTGCGTTGCAAAAAAGAGCTCTTCTATCCCAATAGATATCGGGATACAGATTCTGGCAGGTTCTGAAACCTACTCTGTTAAGTGCTTAGTCATAAATCGTCAAGTTCGAGGCTTGCGAAGTGCAGAAAATCAAGAGTTTACTTTTGTAAATGACTGGTTTTCTGCACAAGCATAACGATGAAATTGGCGTTTTATGACAAGCAATTATTTCTTCATCAACATTTGGTCGATACCTTTACAAGCTCTAAAGCCATCCGCAATAGCTGAAATAGCATCTGCTGTACGATTAACTGCATCACCACCGGCAAACACCTTAGGATCTGTTGTTTGCTGCATTTCATTAACAACA
>Ga0209633_10006414_pt1 | contig 10074 bp, 10 predicted proteins | sample Cruoilmetagenom1_FD_187290 | JGI IMG/M metagenome (GOLD analysis project Ga0209633, IMG submission 187290) | Oil polluted marine microbial communities from Coal Oil Point, Santa Barbara, California, USA - Sample 1 (SPAdes) (version 2) | ecosystem: Environmental > Aquatic > Marine > Oil seeps ... | reverse complement strand
TGGCCTTGCTTTAAGCAATTTAGGATCAGATCCGGAAGAAGCATTCAGAAAATATAAGGAATTATTTCCAGAGCCCCTGACAACTATAAGCTTTACTAAAGCCAAAAAGGAATGGATTGAGCCAGGACAAAGTGAAATAATAAACAAATTTATAAAAGATCTGGGAGCATGATAATGAATATTCATAAACTTATATTAGAACGGGAAAGCATACGATCTTATGATATAAACCGAAAGGTACCGGAAGAAATCTTAAAACGGATTCTGGAAGCAGGACGATTGGCCCCTTCTGCAGGAAATAGACAGCCATGGCAGTTTATACTTGTTTCTTCAGAAGAAATGCTGGAAAAAATCAGACTATGCTATAATCCAGTTTGGTTTCAGAATGCACCACATATCCTTATTGTGAAAGGTTTTAAAGACAAGGCCTGGACCAGAGCAGATGATGGCTATAATGCACTGGAAACAGACCTGACAATTGCCATGGATCACATGATTCTTGCAGCAGAATCTGAAAGTATCGGCACCTGCTGGATAGCAGCATTTACTCCTGAAATTTTAAGAAAAGCTCTTGAGCTTAACGATAATGAGGAAATATTTGCAATAACACCCCTGGGCTATCCCATGGATGGATTCCATAAAAAAGCTAAGAAAAAAAGAAAGTCATTTGAGGAAGTTGTTAAATTTTTATAAGCTTAACTAAAGGCTTTTGCAATGTCTATAAATTCAGCATGTTTTTGGCTTTTTGCGCCAGTCTACAACTATTATATTAGAGAAGAAGTATTATGCCGGCTAAGGGAGGAGACTTCTCATATTATCTTAACTAAGAATTGATAAAGGAATAATACTTTCTATTTTTTTACTGTTATCGTAGTGTGCATCTATAATTTTTCCTGAAATACTGGAAATCTGGCTCATTTTACTAAGATTATTCAGGTTTTCCAAAAAATTGATTATTATTTGTTCTATTTCTTCATTCTCTAATTTTAAATACTTAGCTGTATGGTATATATCAGCAATGGAAAGAGGGTAAATTTTAGTTCCAAACTCCGGATTTTTATAAATATTCCGGAGTATACCTAAACAGACAAGAATTGCAGGTTCATACAATTCATTAGATCGATACTCAGTTAAAGTTGTAAATGCAAACAAAATCAAAGACCTTGAGGGCTCCAATGTCGAAAAGAAACTCTCCGGATTTCTATTCTTTAATAATGCATCAATTGCTTTGGAATTATTATAATTCATAATTTTCTGAAATACTAAAGAAGTCTCATTATTTACAGAATAAGAGGAGAAGTGTTTTGCAAAGGCAATAACTGCACTCTCTGCTTCCGGAGTATGAGATGAAAGCATTGTTTCTATTATTTCAAAACCGGATATATCCATAAACTTAGAATAATTCTCTTAATTTAGAAAGGAATTTATCTCTTTGTTCCTTAGGAATCCTTCTGTTAAAAACCAGGTTCTCAATAGTTTTTATATCTTTTGAAGCCTGAAACAGCTGTTTTTTTGGCATAACCAAATTAGGAGGAACATTCAGCTCTTTTGCAATATTTTCTCTTATATCAAATATTTTTTTTAACAATTCTTTTTCTGCTGATTTTAGATTTCTAAAGTCCATTGATTTCAATATGCCAGGAATAGATTTTTTATCAAAATCCACTGATTTTTTTATCATGGAAAATATTAATTCTTCGGTTTTATTTTCCTGCTTAACCAATTCAAATAATTTATCTTTTAATATAAACAGATGTTCTACATCAGATAGAGCATATTGCATAGCATCTGTCTCTACAGGCCTTCTGGTCCAGTTATACTGTTGATACTTCTTTTTTTTAGAGATAGTTATATCCAATAACCGCGATATAACTGCATCCAGCCCCCTTCCATCAAAGTTCAGAATATCCACCATAAATTTTAAATCATAAACGGCCTGCATTTTTATTCCATATTGTTTATAGACCAACTTACTGTCTGAAGTTGCATCATAAAAAATCTTCATTACTTTTCTATCTTCGAGAGTTTTTGCTAATTCATCTCTACTTATTTGAAATGGATCAATTACAAAGTAGTTACCGCCATCAAAAATTTGAATAAGACAAAGTTTCTCGCCATAGACATGAAGGTTAAATTCTCCTTCAAAATCCATGGCAACTATTTCAATATTGTTTTTTCCCAGATATTTTCTATATTCAATTAGATCTCTATTGGAAGATATAAGTTTATATTCTTTCATTTTTATACAGAAATAACACCCTTTTTAATAATAATATTACCATATTTTGTAGTTTCACCTGTCATTAGAATGGCATAAGCATTTTTACTTCGTTCATAAAATTCAAAACGTTCCAGTTTAGCTATTTTTGCAGTTTCAGGATAATATTTATCTATAACAGCTCTATAGGATTTTTCGACTTCAGGATCCGGAGTATCATTGGAAGGAACAGCCATCATTAGAACAGGATTACTAACATATGTATCAAGATTAAAAAGTGGTAGAATACCATCAAGAAGATCTGCTACTCTAATCCCATCTGCTCTTATTACCAAATCATTCATTGTATCTCCAGGATAAAATGCATCAGCAATTACCAGTTCATCACCATGTCCCATTGAATAAAGGTGATATAGTAACTCAGGGCTTAAATATTTTGATATACCTTTTAACATTCCTTTTCCTCCAAAACTAAATCTTTTATTACATTATGAGGAGGATAATATTATTATGCAAGAGCTGTATTTTAATTATAGGCTTTTGCGATGTCTATAAATTCAGCTGTTTTTGGCTTTTTGTGCCAGGCCACAACTAATATATTAGAGAAGAAGTATTTTTTCATTATAAAAAGTGATACAGCACAAAAAGCTTAATTACTTACCGTAATTACATCATCTATATGCGTGACTATATCTTTGACCCTGTTTTGCCATAGCGTACCAAACTGTTTTTTTTCATCAACACTTGCACCATTATATAAAACTTTTGGCATTAACTCCTGAATAAGGGGATCTCCAGGAATAAAATCCGGATGGTAATAAACATCTACATAAGCTCCTGTATCAGTTCTTATAAAACGAACACTTGAACTAATAGGAGCTTCGAATTTCATTAATGAATGTCTTACAAAACTTCCTCCAATTCCCTTGAAACCGGAAGTTTCTGTGGCACCGGTAATATTTGAAATAGTATTAGCAATTACACCGGCTACACCATCATTGGAATCTTCAGAAAACTCTACTTTAATACCACCCCGTTGAGGGATTTCACTTCCATATAAGGTTTTTAAACCTTTTAAAGTCATTATGTATGCTCCAGCTATAGTTGGACAGCTATGCCCTGCACTTTTTACAATTTCAGTATAGGTAAATTCAATGAGACCTTCCTCAAAGGTACCTAAAAAGTCTGACAGATTGTCTTTTAAAATTATAGTTTCTACTTCATCAAAAAAAGTTGGATATTGCATTTTTACTCCAAAGGTTGCATTTAAAATATTAACTTACTAAATTACTCTGCTTTAGTCAAATAAATTGCTGTTTACTATTATAATATGTTAAGATTCTATAGGGGTGATATTCTTGAATCTTACAAAAGCTTTTAATATACCAGACTCAAAACCACAAATAATTGCTTTTGTCGGAGGTGGTGGTAAATCGACCACAATGTACAGACTTGCAGTTGAACTGGCAGAAAAACAAAAAAAAGTACTTGTTACTACTACAACTATGATTTTCCATCCAAAAATTAAAAATCGTCCTTACAATACTTTTTATACAGGTAGTGTACATTCATTATTACAAAATAATTTACCGGGCAATGGCAGCATTACAGTAGCTGGCGCAGATATCATATCAGAAGGAAAAAAGATAAAAGGTTTTACACCAGAAGAAATAAAACAAATTAAAATCACAGGAAATTTTGATATAATACTTGTGGAAGCAGATGGAGCCAGAGGGAAGCCTATAAAAGCTCCGGCAAAATATGAACCTGTCATTCCTTTCGATACAGATATAGTAGCTGGGGTTATTGGTATGGACTGTATTGGTACAGTTATTAATAATCAAAATGTTCACCGTCCCGAAATATTTACAAAAATTACTGGATCTTCAATTGGGGATATTTTAAAAACACATATTGTGAATGAGCTAATTAAATCGACCTCAGGGATTTTTAAAGGCACTTCCCCTAAAAGCAGAAAAATTGTTATATTCAATAAAAGCGATACAACAGACCGTATTTTAAAGGCAAAAAAAATTGCCGACCACATATCAGAATCTTTAAATATCGAAAAGATTCTAATTACATCAATGACTGGAAACGTCCCCGTTATGACAGTTATAAGCCTGGTCGGGACTTCGTCCCTGCTCGGCTATGCACCAAAGGAGCTAATAAATGGAACTTTTTCAGGCAGCAGCAGAACTAAGAGAAAAAAATAAACCCTTCGCTGTAGCAACAATAGTCTCATCCAAGGGATCTACTCCCAGAAGCAATGCAAAAATGATAGTTATAAATAAAGATACTATAATAGGCACTATTGGCGGAGGTCTTTCAGAATCCTATATTATAAGAGAATCAGTTGAATGTCTTAAAACAGGTCAGTCTAAAATGGTGGGATACACTTTGGACAGTGGTACAAGTAAGGCAAGTATAGCTATGACTTGCGGCGGAGATCTTGAAGTTTTTATAGAAGTAATTGTTCCAAGACCGGAACTTCTGATAATTGGCGGTGGGCATGTGGCACTGCAAATTGCCAGATTGGCAAATACTCTGGATTACAGTATAACAATTGTTGAAAACAGAACAGAATTTATATCCGAAGAACGTTTTCCTATGGCCCGTCAGTTGTTTTACAATAAAAATATTTCAAAAGCCGCTGCTATGGCTACAATAGATAAAAATACATATATTGTAATATGTACTGGAAGTGTAGATGAAGCGGCATTAAGATCTGTTATTAATTCAGATGCAGCATATATAGGTATTTTAAGCAGCAGACGAAAAATATCACTAATTATGAATCATATGCTTGAGGATAATTTTGATGAAGAAAAACTTGCTTCAATATATGCACCAATAGGACTTGATCTTAATGCAGAAACCCCCGAAGAGATTGCATTCAGTATTCTCTCTGAAATTCGTATGATACAGGCAAAATCTACAGGTCGATCTATAAAACAGAAATATGATAATCTTATAGTGGTACGGGGAGGCGGAGATATTGCATCAGGTTCGATTGCCAGACTATACAATGCAGGGTATAGAATTGTTGTACTTGAGATTGCAGAACCAACAGTTATAAGAAGCAAGGTTTCTTTTTCCCAGGCAATGTACGATGATTCCATAACTATAGATGGAGTTACTGCCATAAAAGCAAACAACGAAAAAGAAATTCACGATATTCTTGCAGAAAGAGCTATTCCAGTAATAGATGACCCAAAAGGAAAGTTCATTTCTGTGCTCAATCCAATTGCAGTTGTAGACGGGATTCTGGCAAAGGTAAATCTTGGGACAACCAGAGATATGGCACCGGTTGTTATTGGTCTGGGACCAGGCTTTGAAGCAGGTGTTGATGTAGATGCAGTCATAGAGACAAACAGGGGTCATAGCCTTGGCAGAGTTATATTAAAAGGAAAACCTGAAGCCAATACTGGAGTACCAGGTGTAATTGGTGGAGAAGCAGCAAAAAGAGTTGTAAGATCCACTGCTCCGGGAAGAGTTGATGTAAAGAAAAAGATTGGTGATCTGGTTAAAACAGGTGATATTCTTGCCATGATTGGAGAAAGCAGGGTTTTATCCCAGCTGGATGGTGTCCTAAGAGGAATTATTCATGATGGAATGGTCGTACCGGAAAAAGGCTTTAAGATTGGTGATGTAGATACAAGAGGAAGTGTAGAAAACTGCTTTACAATTTCTGATAAAGCCAGAGCCGTAGGCGGAGGAACACTTGAAGCTGTTCTTGCACTTACACAACCTAAGAGACAAATGAGATAGGTAAAAATCAGAAATATAAAAGAGAAAAAAGAACCTGTTGTTTAAACAGATATTTCTGTAAAATTAAATTTTGTAACATCAAACAAACCAACATCTGTCAGCTTTAACTCCGGGATTACAGGCAGAGCTAGAAAAGCTAACGTCATAAAAGGATCAAGGTTCTGATTAACTTTTAATACATCATATGCAGTCTGATTCATATCTTTTAGTTTTGCATTTATTTCATAAAGAGGTTTATCAGACATAAGTCCCGCAATTGGCAATGGAAGAGTACCCAATATTTTACCACTACTGCACATAGTTATTCCTCCGCCAATCTTAATCAGTTCATTAACACAAGTATACATATCAGCATCATTATCCCCGATAACAATTATATTGTGAGAATCATGAGCAATTGTTGTTGCTATAGCACCATTTTTAAGTTTGAAATTTTCTACAAGCCCAAGGCCTATATTTCCAGTTGCATTATGACGTTCAATTACAGCCAGCTTAAGAATATCAAGCTCTGAATGCTGATCAAAATTCCCCTCTTGATCCCGAAAAATCTTTCTCTGAACCTTTTCTGTTAAAAGACTATGAGCCTTCAATCTCATAACTCTGGCAATATCGCTTTCCAGTTTAAGTCTGAATTTTTCTATACCAAAGGGTTTTACATTCAGTTTACCGGATACTGCCTTAAAATCTTCTTTTTCAGCTTTAAAAACTGCTTCACCGTCTCTGGCAACCAGAGTACCCTTATAATAAACATCCTTAACATTAAAATCTTTAAGATTATCAACAATAACAAAATTTGCCTCATAACCTGTTGCCACAGCACCAATATTATGAAGCCTGTAACACTGAGCTGCATTAATTGTAGCCATCTGAACTGCAGTTATTGGATCAATCCCCATTTCAACAGATATTCGAAGATGATTATCAATGTGTCCACTGTTAAGAATATCTTCTGGCTGTCTGTCATCTGTACAAAACATACATCTTCTTGAATTGCCCTCAGTTACCCCTCCAAGAAGAGCCCTTAGATCATGAGCAGCGCTTCCTTCCCTCATAAGAATATACATACCAGCTCTTAATCTTTCTCTCATTTCATCCACAGTGGAACTCTCGTGGTCCGTTCTAACCCCTGCAGCGGCATAGGCATTAAGAGCCTTCCCTTCAATCATAGGTCCATGGCCGTCAATAAGCTTGTCCCGGCTGCTGGCTGTAAGAATTTTATCCATAATATCTGTATTTGCAGATATTACTGAGGGATAATCCATAAGTTCCCCAAGACCAAGTACATTTTCATCATCCATTAAAGCATCTATGGCAGCCGCATCCAGCACTGCTCCTGAGTGTTCAAAGGAGGTGGCGGGAACACAGGAGGGAATCATAAAATATATATTCATAGGTATTTTTTTTGCGGACCGGGTCATGAAATTAATTCCTTCTGCACCTTTAACATTGGTAATTTCATGGGGATCGGCAATGACCGTAGTGGTACCATGAGGGATAACTGCCCTTGCAAAGGCATCAGGAGGAGCAAGAGAAGATTCAATATGAACATGACTGTCTATTAAACCAGGCATTAGAAACCGCCCCTCAACATCAATTTCCATATCTCCCTCATATGGACCAATTCCTACAACTCTGCCGTTATCAACACCAATGCTTCCTTCAAGAATTTCATGAGACAAAACATCAACAATTTTTGCATTTCTAAATACAAGTTCACATCTTTTTTTACCCGATGCAACCTCAATTTTTCTTTTTAATATATCTTTGGCATTATTTGTATTCATAAATTTCTCCTGTCATTGAATTTAATTTATCATATTTTAATCCATATCGTACAGACGCGATTAATCGCGTCTATACACGATTAAACATTCTATTTTTGAATTTTATACATATATACAAAATTTTGCGTCTCTACGAAAAAATACAATCAATATTTCAATTTATTCTAATTTTAATTACAATAAATTGATATAAACATAAATTATAATTTTTTCTTTCCATTTTTCCTTGCCAATAAGGATAATACAGGATAAAATTGGGGGTTGAATAAAAATCTTAGAAGGAGTTTTTAATGGAAAAACTTTTTAAACTGAAGGAACATGGTACTTCAGTAAAAATCGAAGTCCTTGCCGGACTAACTACATTTATGACAATGGCATACATTCTTATTGTTAACCCGCTAATTCTTGCAGATGCCGGAATGGATTTTGGTGCTGTATTTACAGCAACAGCTATTTCTGCAGCTGTTGGTACAATGGTAATGGCTTTACTGGCTAATTTACCCTTTGCACTTGCACCTGGTATGGGTTTAAATGCATTTTTTGCATATGCAGTAGTTCTTGGAATGGGATACTCCTGGGAATTTGCTCTTACAGCAGTTTTCCTTGAAGGTATCATCTTTCTTATCCTAACAGCATTTAATGTTCGTGAAGCAATTGTAAATTCAATACCTCATAATATCAAAAAGGCTATATCTGTAGGTATAGGTCTTTTTATTGCTTTTATTGGTCTGGTAAATGCAAACATTATTGTTGGTGGTGGCGGAACAGTTGTATCTCTGGGAGATGTGACAAGCGGCACTGGTCTACTTGCTATTATTGGTATCTTAATAACAGGTATACTCCTTGTTTTTAAGGTTAGAGGTGCACTTCTTCTTGGTATAGTTGCAACTACACTTATAGGTTTCCCAATGGGAATTACTTCAGCTCCTTCAGGAAGCTGGGCTCCTCCTTCTTTGGCTCCTATTTTCTTTAAATTTGATTTCTCACAGATTTTCTCAATGGATATGCTTATCGTTCTGTTTACATTCCTTTTTGTAGATATGTTTGATACAGTTGGGACTCTTATTGGTGTATCAACAAAAGCCGGTCTTGTAGATAAAGATGGAAATATTCCTAAAGTTAAAGCTGCTCTTTTTGCTGATGCAGTTGGTACTACAGTAGGTGCTATTCTTGGAACAAGTACTGTTACAACTTATGTTGAAAGTGCTGCAGGTGTTGCAGAAGGCGGGAAAACTGGTCTTACAGCTTTTACAGCTGCTATCCTGTTTATTGTTGCTCTTTTTCTCTCTCCACTATTTCTTATGATCCCAGGTGCTGCAACAGCTCCTGTACTCGTAATTGTTGGTCTCTTTATGATGTCTCCAATTAAAGAAATTGATCTGGAAGATTATACTGAAGCAATTCCTGCATTTTTAACAATTATAATGATGCCTCTTACATACAGTATTGCCGAAGGTATTATGTTTGGTATGCTTTCCTTCATCGTTCTTAAAGCTCTTACCGGAAAAGCTAAAGATGTACATCCTGTAACCTATATTGTAGGTATACTCTTTATTCTTAAATATGTACTTTAAGACTACATTTTAATCACATAAAAAAGACTGTCCTAAAAGGACAGTCTTTTTTTGTTTATTATCATCTTTGTACAGACGCGATTAATCGCGTCTCTACGAGGACCGCATTATTTTTGCAGCATTTTCAATTGCATCTACAATCTGCTGATAACCGGTACATCGACAGAGATTACCGGCAATAGCTTTTTTTATTCGATCCCGGGAGGGTTCTTTATCCTGAAGTAAAAGAGAATGTGCACTCATAACCATGCCTGGAGTACAAAAACCACATTGAATTGCTCCTGCGTCAATAAAAGCCTGCTGTATGGGGTGAAGAGTACCATCTTCAGCTTCCATCCCTTCAATGGTTATAATTTCTTTGCCGATAACCTTTTTAAGTTTAGTGATACAGGAACGTTTGGAACTTCCATCAATTAAAACAGTGCATGCTCCGCAAACACCAATATTACAACCATTTTTTGTACCTGTCAGATCCAGTTTATTTCTAAGATAATCAATTAAAGACATTTCAAGATCAGATTCGGGAATTTTATGGACTACTCCATTTACTGTAATTTCATTCATTTACAAACTCCTTAGGTTGCATAGCCGAGCAGCAACGAAGTTGCGACCAGGCTTAGGACGCATAGCCGAGCAGCCAACTTGTTGGCGACCAGGCTTAGGACGCATAGCCGAGCAGCAACGAAGTTGTGACCAGGCTCCTTAATATTATAGCAAGTTACCTTGA
>Ga0209633_10006413_pt1 | contig 10076 bp, 4 predicted proteins | sample Cruoilmetagenom1_FD_187290 | JGI IMG/M metagenome (GOLD analysis project Ga0209633, IMG submission 187290) | Oil polluted marine microbial communities from Coal Oil Point, Santa Barbara, California, USA - Sample 1 (SPAdes) (version 2) | ecosystem: Environmental > Aquatic > Marine > Oil seeps ... | reverse complement strand
CTCTCAATTTGTCTTTAGGAAAGTTAGCTTCTAATAAATCTCTCTTATTTTTTATTTCTTGAGTTAAAGAATTAATTTCTGCCATATTATAATCAAAATTTTCGTCAGTTATTCCGTCTAAATTTTCAATTACTAAATATAGATTACTTTTAATTTCCCCCAAACCTTGTTCAATACTAAGCATTAATTAAATAATCCTCCTAATGATTGATAATCACCCATAGATTGTAATAAATTTGCTAATTCCATTTGTAGTGTTTCGTATTGACGCCTCAAAATATCTGAGCTTTTTGAAATTTGTGTTTCTTTAGCTTCTATTCTATCGTTCAAATAAGATGCCGATTTATCATATGAATCAGTTAAACTAGTAATGGCACCATCAACTCCAACATAAAGGTCAACAACTTCGTAAAGTTTATTTGCAACTCCATTTTCAGAAGTGAAAAGTTCTGCAACTTGGTCAGGGTTATTTTCCAAAGCATCATTCAAATCATCACTATCGGTAATACTCAACCCAGTTGTGGAATTAAAAGAAATACCAATTTCACTTAAATAACTATAATTGCCTTCCGTAATACCTTCTACTTGTTCATAAGAACTTTTACCCATTGATTGCATTAAACTTAACGCACTACTGTTACCAACAAAAACTCCTCTTGTACCATCTTCTTCCGATTTGTAATTGTCTTTAACATACTGAAAACTTTCATTGAAATTTGATATAAATTCTTCAATATCACTTTTTATACTTTCAATGTTATTTTTCACAGTAACATTAACAGTTGGCACACCTTCTGCCATAGCACTTTTTAGTGATACTGTAACTCCAGAAACTAAATCATCAATAATATTTGAAGATCTTTCAACATCAACTCCATTAAATGTAAGTTTTGAGTTTAACTCTGTTAGACTGCTAGTATAACCTCCAGTAGATCCTGAAACAATTGTTCGACTAGAGAAATCAAGTCCAATACTTGAAAGTGCAGAACCACTAACGTCCTTTATAGTAATAGCACTATTTTCTCCTTTGTCATTAGCTACAACGGAAAGTTTAGCTTCTCCATCAGTTGGTGAAAAAACAGAAGCTGTTACTGTAGAATCAGTTGCATTGTTAATTGCATCAGCGATTAATTGCATCATTTCTTCTTGATTTTCAGTACCCGCAACTTCAACATCTATATTCTGATCAAATTCTCCACTTGCAACTTGAATAGTATATGTCCCAGCACTAAGTCCAGAAGCACTATCAGATGTTACTGTATCTGACATTACCATATCATTTTTTGCTAGCTGGTTTACTTTTAGATCATATGAACTAAGTGAAGCTTCGGATGTAGCTGAGGCAGTAAAATATTCATCAGTACTTAACTCAATTGCTTTTGAGGCAAAAGTATTGCCCTCAGAATTATCTTTTATACTAGTTAGATTTGTTTTCAGTGCTGATAGTTTGGTACTTAAATCGTTCCAAGTAGTAGATAAATCTGTAAATTTATTTTTTCTAACAGTTAAAGGATATACTCTTTTGTATTTCTCATTAACTCCATAAGTCTCTATTAAACTGTTAATACCTTGTGAACTTAAAATGTTCATAATTGTAACCCCAAGCTATAATGTACTAAATGCTGTAATCCACGTTTTTCTTAGGTCAGTTAAAATTTCCACAACAATCTCATTATTATTTTTTCTCATTTGGTCTTGACAAAATTCGTATAATTTTTTTAGACCTATTGAGATTTCACTAACTTCTTCATTATCAAAACGCAAAGCACTTATAAGTTCCATCAAAGCTTTGTTTGTTTTTTCTAAATTCTTGTTTTTACTTTGGGCAATTGCAAAATCATATATTTTAATCAACAATTTTTGGGGCGAAGCGTCTAAAATATCATTTACTAAATATGCACTTGCTCTATTTTTATTAACCGAATTGGTACTCTTTAATACTGCAGAAGCTTGATACATTTTTTACCTTAAATTCGTAATTATAAAAAAGTGACTCCTCCACTGTTAAGTGGAAGAGTCGTTCAATAAAAGTTAATACTAACCTAATAGTTGCAATACTCCTTGTGGAGCAAAGTTCATTTGTGCAAACATTGATGTTGCAGCTTGTGAACCTATTTGTGCTTTTGTTGCATTCAACTGTTCCATAGCCATATCAGCATCAAACAATCTTGAATAAGCTGATTTGGAGTTAGAAATAGCTGAAGTCAAAAAGTCTTGTTTTGAATCAAGCCTTTGTGAATAGTTACCAATTGATCCAAGTGACGCATCAACTGCATCTTCTAAACTATCGATATCCAAATCGGCAATAGTTGTTGCCGTAACATCCTTAAGAGCATCTAAATCTGCAGCAGCTTCGGTTGAAAGACCTTCGACATTAGTCGTAAAAGAAGTAGTTGCAACTGTACCAACTAATGCGGCACCAGAAACATTACCATAATCAATTACAACAGTATCTGAAGTACTAACTCCAGTTTGGAATGTAAATCCGGCACCAGCTCCACCTTCAACTGATTGAAGCAAGCTAGTCTCGTTAAACTTAGTTGATCCAAATGCAGAAGCAAGTTCATCAGCAACAGCTTGAATATCTTTTGCTATAGCTGCGTTGTCAGAAACGGGATTACTTGCATCAGCAACTTTTGCTCTAAGTGAAGTTAACATATCTTTAACAGATATTAACTGACTTTCAGCAGTTGCAAGCATATCTTGAGCTGAACCAACATTACGTTGTGCAGACTCCATAATTCTAACTTTAGAATCTAAAGATTTACCAACGTTAAATCCTGATGTATCATCAGCAACGTTGTTAATTCTTTTTTGTGACGCTATACGCAATTGAGCTTTTTGTGAACTATCGTTTAGTTTCGCAAGTGCAGAGTATGCTTTTAGTGCGCCAACGTTTGTGTTAATTCTAAATGATTGTGACATTTAAACCTCCATGTTTTGTTAATGTCTAGCAGACATCCTTGCCTACCGTGTTATAAAAAATTCAACCGTTTGTTTTATTCCCCGACTGAAAAATGTTAGTTAAGTATTAACTTCAACATCACTATCGTATTAGCAAAGTAAAAGTTTAGAGGTAGGTTGAATATTTATTGTTGAGAGATTTTTTAGGACGTGATTTTTTTTGATCTAATATTTGATAGTATTCTGGATAGTTGAAATAAAACAAAATATTTTATTAAAAGACTCTTTTGTTAATTTGCAAACTGTATAACTCGCAATATGTTTTACTCAGACTTGGAAGTCTAGTTATAAATATAATTTACTTATGCGGAAATTATATTCGGGCTCTAAAAAATTGTCATCTCGAACATGTTTTATGTTAGAGATCTTTTTCATTTAGCATAGCGGAGAGGTTTACCTTCGGTGAGCTCGCAAGCTCGGTTCTCAATCGCTAAAAACAAGCTCATTTCGAAATGACAAATATTCATGTTTACTTTTCCGAAAACCCAAATCGTAATTAGAAGATTAAAACGAATACTTCAAACTCAAATTAAGTAATAGCAAGATTTATTAGAGGAGATATTTTTTCTTTAAGTATTTGCAGTTTTGGATAGTATATTGAATGAGAATCTATTTTTTCATCTGCTTCACTTAACAACTCAGTTAATTCCAAATATTTTTTATTTTGAACATAAACAGATGCTAAATAAAATAATCCGGAAAAATTATTTTCTGTATTATCAACAGATAATTTTAGAATTACTTCAGCTTCATTTAATTGATTGATACTAATTAGGAAAGCCCCAAAGCTAACAAGATATTTTGAACTTGTATTAAACTTCTCATAAATCTTAGAATAAAATTCTAATTTAAATTCAATATTAGAACTATTCTCTAATAGTTTTAAGACTAAATCTAGCCCATTTGTAGTAATTACTTTTATTAAACTATCAATGTCCTTATCAATAAGTTTATTATTTTGTAGAATGTTATAAAACAATCTATGTTCACTTTCAGAGATTGCACTAAGTTGGGATAAAAAATATTCAAGGTTTTCTAAACTACTTGAAGTTAAAGAAAGAAATATTCCCTGATAAATAATCTTTTTATCATCAACAAGAATATCTAGAATATTTCGATTTTTTTTACTTTTTTTTATTTTTAAATTATTTTGGTAAGCTTTTATACAATGATTAATTGCTTTATCATTTTCATTTAATTGCTGATATATTTGCGAAGCAACTAAATTCAATTGTACATGATCTTTATTTTCATAAGTAGCTTTATCCAGAACTTCCTTTGCTGCCAACAAATTGCCACTTACGATTTCGTTATCAATAATATGGAGATAACAAACCGATCTTAGTTCTTTCAGTAAGTGATTTCCAAACAAAGCTTTTTTTGCATAAAAATTTGTTTTTTCTCTATTATCTAATAGTTTATATGAGTTTGCTAATTGGTATGCACCATATACAGTAGGCCTTTCTTCATAATCTTTTAGCAATAATTCAAGATTTCTTTCAGCTTTCTTTTGCAACTCCGCTCTTGGAACATTATAACCATGATGAACAATTTCAATTGAAGAATCTATTATTTTATACCCATTTTCAACTAGGGATTGTTCTATTTGTTCATGTGCTTTACCGGAATATGAAACATTCTTATCATTTCTAAATAAACGTGTATATTTATTGATTGTAGGTGCTTCCTCAAAGTCTAAACTATTGATTATACATCTAACACCATAATTATTGTTATCCTTTATTTTTTCTAAAATTTCCTTTTTAGAATTTTCTTCTAGTCTATCATCTGCATCTAAAATCAAAATCCAATCTCCCGTAGATTTTGAAAGTCCAAAATTACGAGCCGCTGAAAAATCCTTAATCCATTCAAAGTAAAATATTTTTGCACCAAATTCTTTTGCAATTTCTACTGTACTATCTGTAGAACCAGTATCAACAATTACAATTTCATCTACAATTCCTTCAACTGTTTTAAGACATTCACGGAGATGTTGCTCTTCGTTTTTTACAATCATGCTTAAGGTTAATCTTGGCATTTACCCAACTCCTTCTTCAGATTCAATTAAAATTGAGTTATGTTCTTCTGGAAGTTCCAGTTTAACATTTACCTCTTGTAACCTTATCTTAGCATTTTGATTTTCTGTATTATTAATTACTGCCCATTCGTACATTGATTTTGATTCCTCAATCATCTCAGCATTGTAAAAAACTTCACCTAAACCAAAACAAGCATTTGATGAGTTAGGATTAGAATTTAATTCTTGTTCAAAATAATCTTTTGCATCCTCTAATTGATTTTTTGTTAACGAAATGTTTCCAGCAATATTTAACAATTCTTCTTTAGTGATATATTCATATCCTAAACGTTCTGAATTATCATAATTTGTTAATGCTAATTTTAAGTTTTCAATTGCAGAATCGTATTCTTCTTCATCAATATCTATAAACGCTCTTTCAATACTTTGTATAAATAAATCTTTATTAATTGGAATTTTAATATCCCTTAACTTTATTTTATTTCCGTCTAACCAAATTTCTTCTGGATTAGCATTCCATTTATTTATAAACTTTTGTTCATTAATTTTTATTCTTTTATCATATTCGTCTTGTCCATTTTGTTTAAAACTTACAGAGCCGTAATGATGAATGAAAACATCTTTTGCCACCACAGTTTTATAATCGGCAAGTTGAGCACGTAAACAAAAATCATCATCTTCAAAATTGCCCGGTGAAAATCTTTCGTCAAGTCCACCAATTTCATCAATTACTTCCTTTTTAATAAGGGTACATAAAAATGCTACTCTAGGAAATTCTTCAAAAACATTTTTGTTTTTCTGTGCCACCTTTCTTGCGTAATTGTGCATTTCTTTAATAGAAGGGTATTTTGCATCTGGATCAAGTTGAACACCACTTACAGAATTACTAAGTGGTCCAACAATACCAATTTTAGAATTAGATTCTGCAACTTCAAGCAATCTTTCCAACCAACCTTCAGTAACAACAATATCGTTGTTGAGAAGAAGAATAAAATCTCCTTTAGCTGATTTTATACCATTATTTATCGCTTTCGGAAATCCAAGATTTTCATCATTACTGATTAAATGATAGTTGTCTTTTACATTAGTGATTTCTTCGAGCCATTCGGTTGTACCATCCGTGCTATTATTGTCAACAAAAATCAACTCATAATTTTGCATTGTGAACTTTTCAATACTTTCCAAACATTCTTTTGTGTATTTCAATTGATTATAAATTGGAATTACAATAGAAGCACTATTCTTAAAATTTAAATTGTTGATAGTTAATTTTACATTATTATAATCTTCTTGAACAGGAGTTTCATCTTTTGAAAGAGTTTTATATAGTTTTCTATAATCCTCAATATTTTCTTTCATAGTTTTTATCTTTAAATGAGCAAGATTATTCCTTACTTTATCAAGTAACTCTACATTTTGAGATAGACTTAAGAGTTTATTTGATAACATTAGACTATCAGCCGGCGGAACGAGAAAACCGGTTTCTCCATCAATAATTCTTTCACTTATACCTCCAACGTCCGAAGCAACAACGGGAACTCCTAATGCTTGAGCTTCACTTAATGTTAGAGCAAATGTTTCATCCCAAATTGAAGGAATTATGATTATATCGGTATTCGAAAGTAATTTTGGCAAATCATCTACTTTATATTTACCCTTGATGTTTATTCCAAACTCTAATACTTTCTTCTTTATTGCCAGTGGAACTGAGCCAATAATTTCAAATTTTATTTGCTTTTTACGCAAAACGTAAGAAGTTTCTAATAAAGTTTTTATCCCTTTCCTATCCGTTGCTGAACCAAGCATAGCAACATGTAACTGCTTTCTTTGAGTCTTTCGGTTAATAGGTTTTTGCTCACTAATACCGTGTGATACAACCAAGATTTTCTTTTCAATTGTTCTTCCAAAAGATTTAACAAATAATTTTTTAACAAAATTTGAAGGGGAAATCAGCACGTCTGCAATATCAAATAATTGTTTTATTACCTCATTCCTTTCAGCAAGATAATCATTTATTGCAATAGGGTTATTTGGATTATTACTATAACGCTTAGCTCCAAGACAATACTGGCATTGTGTGTCTGAACCATCTGCTTTAATTTTTCCACAACGAGTATTTCCATCCGGTAAAATCAAATTATAATCAGGGCATAGAAGGTAATAATCGTGTAATGATAGAACTATTTTTTTATTTAATTGTTTGGCAATAAACGGTAGCATTAAACTTGACCAACCCAAAAGATGTTGAAAGTGAACTGTTTCAAAATTTCCTCCAATTAAAAATTTGGCAAAGTTGCTTTCAACTAATTCATTCTCCAAGTCTGCTGAATTTCCTAAAAAATACTCATTGGAATTTTTTTTATCATTAATAAATTTTACAACACGCAAATTCTCCGACACTCTTTCGGAATCCATATCTGTCCATAGCCTTGATTCCGCTATTGGATAAATAACTGTTGAGTTAAAATCGTTTGCTACCCCATTAATAATATTACTTGTATGTAACTCGGTTCCGCCCGGGGCGTTAAAGTTATGAATAACGTGAAGTATTTCCGGTTTATTTTGTTTGTAAATTGCGGAGAATATTCTTTCTTGAATTTCTCGCAAAGGATTAACTCGGCAATACTCAAAAACTTCTTTTTCATAATTAGGCCATCGCTTGCTAAGTATCTTTTGATTTTGCAATCGACGTTCATCAATTTGTTCAACATCCATAAATGAAGCCGAACCATAATGATGAACATAAGTATCATCTGCGCAAACAATGTCAAAACTTTTTCTCCTTGCCCTCATACAAAAATCATTTTCTTCTCCGTATCCCAAGCCAAAAGCTGTATCAAACTCTCCAACGCTATTTAGAACTGCACGAGTTATCAACATACAAAACCCAATGGCAGTAGGTATTTGGGGATACATTCTTAATGAAGCATGTTCAACTAATTCCGCAAATTCTTCCACCTTCATACCCACGGGTAATTCGTTTGGTTTATTCATATCCGGAACTGATAGAATTGTAGCATTGTTAGAGAGCGGCGAAACAATTCCAATCCTCTTATTACTAAGCAAACATCTATGGTGTTTCTCCAACCAGCTCTTAGTAACTTCAGTATCGGAGTTTAGTATTATCACATTATTTTGTGAAAGTCTAAATCCTCTATTTACATTTTCAATAAATCCTTTGTTTATTTCGGATTCAATTACTTTAACATTTGAATTTAATTCTTCAAATAATTTTAGGAATGGTAATACTCTTTTATCCGGACTTGCATCATCAAGCAAGTAAATATTATGTTTTATATTTGTATGCTTTAGAACACTTTTTATGCATCTATCTAAATGTTCAAAGGCATTATAAATTGGAATAACTATATCGTAAATTTCATCAACTTGTAGTTCTGAATCGACATGACTTCTTTTTCCTCCAAGTTTATACTCAATAGACTTTAACCGTTTTTTAATTTTTCTCTTTGTTGATTTCTGAATTTCTTCTTTTTCGTTTAGATTTAAGACTTGAGTGTTAAAATCAATTTCTTGACAATCATTAAGGTTGGGTTTATGTTTATTAGTGATTGAAATTTTCCCTTTATTTACCCATTCTTGAAATTCTTCTTCCTTACTTTTTAATTGAAAAAGTCTTTCATTATTGAAATCATGAAAATTTTCTTGCAAGGATTTAAATACAATTGCATCCTTATGATTATCTGTTGAAGTGAATTTATGGTGTGAAAAACTCATCAAAAAAGTTTTCATTGCTCTAAATAAAACATAATCAATAGTAACATTTTCATTTTTTAACTCCCATTCATTATCAAAACTGACCCATTCATTATTTTCCGTCACTATTATATTCTTAAATATTGCGTCAACAGAATCTGGCTTTAGAATTAAGTATCCATCTTCGTCGTAAGTTTCAGTTGAATAATTTTCTTCAAGATAGTTTTTTAATTTATTGGAATATGTCATTAAATAGGCTTGTCTCTCTTCATTAATCAAAAATGGGCTTAGCAGATTACTTAATAATTCGCCTTTTATATAAGATTCATCACTTATATTATGAATATATTTGGGATTTTCGATTTCATGATTTACTCTTTGCGGAAATAAATATTTTCGTTTAACCAAGAATTCATCATTTTTTTCCACCAACTTAACCTCAGTACAAAAATCATTATGTCTTTCGGCATTAAGTTTTTTAATCAGCCATTGTTGCTCAGGTAATTTTTCTTCTTTACCAGCTACAACTAAAAATGAATTAGATAATTCTCCAAGTAATCCCGATTTATAAATTTCTTTTATCGCCAATCTTTCATCAAATAGTGTTTTATAAGGTTTCCCAGAATCCAAGAATGGGGTATCAATCCAGTTATGGACATATAAAGATCTATCTATTTCCGCAGATTCAGAAACAAATACATTTGGAAGTTTATAATCCGGATAAGGATAAAACCATTGTTGATTTTCAAATCCGGATTTTATTAATATTTCTTGGAGAGTTTTTTTGCTATAAGTTACAGGTGTATTAGGCTTTGTATACCCCATAATTGAGTCAAACTGTATGCCAGTATGATCTTCAGTTGCTCCTGAAAAATATTTTAAGCCAAATTTATTTTCAATTGCTAAGATGATTTTGCCATTTTTATTTATCGAGCTCTTTAATAATTCAAGAACAATTTGAGCTGACTTTACTGGATCATTATCTATTTGAGAATAAACATTAGAGTATTCTAAAACCCCGATCATAACTATTAAATCATAATGGTTTTCTAGCAAATTTATTTCAAACAGATTAGCACAATAAACATTAACATTTTGTAAATCTTTACATCTTTCAGAAATTATTTTTGATCGATACGGACTTCCTTCAATTGTATCAATCTCACCAAACTCTTCTCCTAAATATCTTGTTATCGCACCACATCCACCTCCAATTTCAAGTACTTTTATAGTTCTTTTATTTCGAAATTCAATAGCCCTAAGTATATTGGCTCTCTCTTTGGATAGATGGTATTTACTAGACCAATCTCGTATCTTAAGTTTCAACTCGTCTGAAGATGAAGTGCGATCTTCAGACGAG
>Ga0209633_10006412_pt1 | contig 10077 bp, 2 predicted proteins | sample Cruoilmetagenom1_FD_187290 | JGI IMG/M metagenome (GOLD analysis project Ga0209633, IMG submission 187290) | Oil polluted marine microbial communities from Coal Oil Point, Santa Barbara, California, USA - Sample 1 (SPAdes) (version 2) | ecosystem: Environmental > Aquatic > Marine > Oil seeps ... | reverse complement strand
TCAACTCGTTATCCTGGATGTAATCATGCCGAAGAAGAGCGGCAAGGAGGCCTATGAGGAGATCAAAAGGGCCGGCCCAGGCATTAAGGCACTCTTTTCGAGCGGATATACGGCGGACATCATCAGTCAGCAGGAAATCCTCGAACAGGGAGTGGAATTCATCCAGAAGCCGGCCTCGCCGAAGGACCTCTTGAAGAAAGTAAGATCAGTTCTTGACAGTTAACAGGGTGTCCGGGGATGTATCAACTATTTAAGCAAGGAGATGCGATGCCAAATCAAAAAATACTTATCGTAGACGATGAGGAAAATAACATCAAGCTCCTTTGCCAGTGGTTGATACCGATGGAGTATGATATCGAAGTGGCCGGCAACGGGAAGGAAGCGGTACAGAAGAGCAAGGACTGCAAACCGGACCTCATTGTCCTGGATATCATGATGCCGGTCATGGACGGGTACGAGGCATGCGCCTTGATCAAAGCAGAGCCTGAGACAAAAAACGTCCCGATAATCATGGTGACGGCTTTTGACGACAGAGAATCAAAATTAAAAGGACTTACCGCCGGAGCAAACGATTTTCTTGCCAAGCCCTTAGACAAATCGGAGCTGACCATCCGCGCTAAAAACCTTCTCAAGATCAAGTCGTTCGAAGACTTTATGCTCAAGCACAATCAGATACTGGAAGAGGAGGTACGGAACAGGACACGGGATCTTGACAACGCGTATACGCAGCTCAAAAATATGAGCAACGAGATGGTACAAAAATTGACCGCGGCCGCCGAACTCAGAGATACGGACACCGGCGCTCATATATCGAGGATAGGGTTATATTCGAGCAAAATCGCCGAGACGATGGACTCGCCGATCGACTTTATCGACGCAATAACGTTTGCCAGTCAACTGCATGACATAGGAAAGATCGGGATTCCGGACAGCATACTTCTGAAACCCGGCCCGCTCACCCGGGAAGAATTTGATATCATGAAGACGCATACGTCCATTGGGGAGCGGATACTGTCAGGTTCAAGCTATCCGGGAATTCAAATGAGTACTTCCATTGCATTGAACCATCACGAGCGGTGGGACGGCGGAGGATATCCCAAAGGGCTTCGGGGAGAGGAAATACCTCCTGAGGGAAGGATCGTCATGCTTGTCGACCAGTATGACGCCCTGCGGAGTCAACGGCCGTATAAACCCGCTTTTGACCACGTCAAGACATTCAAGATCATAACTGAGGGAGATGAACGGACAAGTCCCGAGCATTTCGATCCGGCGGTTCTCAAGGCATTCAGGGAAATTGCTCCCGCGTTTGAAGAGATATTTGAGCAGCATCAATAATGATGCAACTGTAAAAAGTCTTTGCATGGCCCCAAAATTTGTTGGGCGTCACGTCGTTGAGCCTAACCTGAACCTTCTCGCTCCCAAACCAATATACCCGTAACCGTCGTGCCCGCTGCCGGCATGGGTGGGGTTTTGAGTGTCAAACGATTGCCGGAAAACGCAAAAAACCTTTTCTGATTCTGACCTACCCAGTTCGGGAAGAGGCTGCCTCTGATGCGATGAGTGACTGTGCCGTCTTCCTCATTGACTTCGTAAGTGCCGAAGTAGGCCACGTATCCATCGAAGGCTGCCTGGATTTCCTCTGGCGTGCCGTTACGGAGATCATTAGAGACAAAGGCCGGGCGCTCCGAGCGCATGAATTGAACGGACATATGCCCACTTTCATCATAGATGAGCATTCCAACGGTGTCATTGCCAAAAGGGTATGCTATTTCCCCATCTGATTGCTTGAACTCGGATGAGACAAGTCTCCAAATACCAACGAAGTTGTCCTTGATCATGGGTAACCTCCTGCTTTCTTCTAAATGCTGCGTAATCGTGGCTCAACTACCGTTTTGAGGATAGTATTTCCTTCATTTTTCAGAATTGCTTCAGCAGCCATTCTTCCTGAGTAGACCGCGTCCTCAACACCCGGGCGAACTGAAGCACCGGCACTGGAAAGATACAATCCTTTAATTGGGGTCTTAATCGAAGGTTTCCACTCATCAGCGGCCAGTCCATAAATCGACCCGTCAGTAGTTCGTGCATACCGGGCAAAAGTTGCGGGACTTGCGTCTTGTCTATAGATGATATGCTCTCTCAGTTTTGGTATCGCCTTTTCAGCGCGTTCAATTAATGCATCACCATAGCGTTCCTTCTGTTCGCGGTATGCTGGGTCATTGCGGTCCCAGACAACAGATTGTTCATGCGGCAGCAGCATAATAAGAGTAATACAGGAATAACTTTGCGGCGCCAAAGACGTATCGACCTTCGAAGGCACCATGATGGCGAGCAGCCCGCTTTCATCGACTAAAAATGTGGCCGGGTTAACCTCTGGAATAAAGTTAACCCCCAGAGATACCATGAAAGCCGAATTAGAGGGCCGGAGCTTTTCGATCCTCCGCCAGAAATGCGGTTGTAAATGCTTCCGCCCAACGAGTTCGAGAAAAGTTCTATGTATGTCAGCGTTAGAGATGACGAAGTCAGCATGAATGACCTCATTGCTTGTCAGTTTGACACCTGTAACATGACCATCTTCGACAATAATGTTAGAGACAAGCGAACGTAATCGAACTTCACCACCATTTACCATTATAGCACTGACCAAGGTGTCAGAAAGCACTTGTGAGCCGCCAGCTGGATAGTGACCACCTCCAATATAGTAACCAAAGCAAGGTATTGCTGTTAATGCATTGAGATGGGATGGTTCATCTGCAATGTAATAGGCAAGGATCGAAAGTAACGTTTTTAACTGTTCGTCTCGTATGTATGTGTCAAGCATTGATGACAATGAAACATTTTGCCATTTGTCTATAGCAAGACCCTTATTTTCATTTCTCAATGATTTTAGAGAATATATCTCCTCGAAACAAGCCCTAACTTCTTTGAAAAATGACAGCAAGCCGGTGCTTTCTTTGGGAAATTGTTCGCATAGGATACCGACATAATCAGCTAACTCTCTTGGGACCTTCAGTCTGAAACCGGGTAAAATGTACTCATGGTCCACGCGGCGCCACTCAATACGGTCAGCAACATCGAGGCTTCTCAGAATATCGGAGGTATTGCTGTATCCACCAAAGTTTGCAATATCATGAACGCCTGCCTCAAAGATAAATCGTAGTTTTTTTCCATTGAGTTGCACAAAGCGCTCCCACGACGTGCAAAATCCTCCAGGTTTGTCGTGCTGTTCAATTACCAGCACTCGTTTGCCCTGCTTAGCCAGTAGCGCTGCCGCCGACAAGCCTCCTATGCCCGAGCCGACAACGACGACATCATATTTCCCACTTTGTCTTGTTTGTGGTGTTGAAAATAGCTCCAGGTTTACTGACGTTTTCTCTGGCATCAATGCATCAAGGATTGTTTTTGGAAGTTCCGATGGAAGCCACGTGTTTTCTTCTGTTGGCGCAAACCACGCAGCCTCATGTTCTCCATACCCGAGTTTTTTGCGAGCTCCATCCAGACCGATACGATAATAATCGAAATAGAACCTAATGCCTCGTTCATAAATTGCAGTTCGGTACATCCTGACTGCTATCCGCTCAAAAGGCATGGCTTCGCTAATATGGTTGACCTTACACCGCATACATCTCAGCTCCCCTTGTTTCCCTGAACCATTGAAATATTCGGGGGCCATCTCGTTGACATAGTGATCCCTCACACGACCCTGCCACAGATAGTAGCTTGAGAAATGGATATTAGCCATGAGAGTTGCATCCTCCAGCGTGGTCTCAAAAATTCGCTCCTTGAGAAGTGCGGCTGGCTGTATGGGTCCGGCAGGTTCCTGGTAAAGTTCTTGCCCAAAATCGAAAGGGGGACCTGTTTCAAAAGATTCATGACGGCCCTCGTGAACATCAGAGGAAGGGGTCATCTTTCTGAGAAATTCCTCGATAAACTCTGGAAGCGGTTGGACTTCAGCAACGCCGCTGTCATGAATCGCCACCCAGGTTATGCTCATTGTGCTGAAGGAAATCAGCTCACGTTTCTCGTCATCGGTCGTTTTCCACCACTCAAACCGCATATCAACCGTGGAATTATCTTTTCCTGAAATCCTGTCGAACGAGACACGTCCTTCTATTATGTCGCCAGGTTTTGCCTCGCTACGAATGTGCGTTTCAGCATGGTTCGTCATCAGCCCCCATTTACCGGTCGCAAGCAATTTGGCCGTATCTTTATAAACAGGCTGTATTGAATATTCACGCAACTTACTCATCCAGGCGAAATAGTGAGAAAAGTAAAGTGTACCACTCGGATTCGATGCCTCTTTGATTGTAACGGGAAAGCGAAATAGGAAACATGGCTGGTCCTGCGGTCCGGTTGCGATATCAACTTTGTGGGATTCAAAATTAAAATTAAGTCTTTCCGCATGCACGTTCACCTGCCTGTCATGAGCGACCGATTGCTTATTGTTCACGGGTTGGACAACAAGAGCGATCATTCTTTCCGGGCCTCGCGTCAACGTTACGGGAAAAGAAAGTATGAACTGATTTTTATCAGAAAAATTACTCCGGAACAGGACACTGTTCCCGTCCCGCTTTTCGATCGCAAGTTCTGATATGACGGATGCAGTCGCCTTGTGCACGGCCTCGCTGGCGACCCAGATCCTTGTCCCGGCCCAATCCGGAGAATCATTACCTTCGATCAACTGCTGAAATATGGACTCACGCGCTTTGCCAATCAGGGCAATCCATTCATCATGACTCCGTCTCGTAATCGATTCAATGTCACAACCCTGTGGGCCTGAGCCGGAAACACAGAGCATTGTTCCTTCATTATGAGAAAGAGAAATATCCAGCCCGGTATCAGCCGCACCTTCAAAACTCGGCTTGCCTGATTCGAGCCAGGTGATACGGACTTCTTCCGAAACATAATCGGTGTGCTTCAGCGCCCGACGGACGGCCTCCTGGAGAAACGGCACTTCCTGTTCATGCCTGTCCCTTTTGGCTACCTGATGAATACCCGGCATGTGCGTGGATACGAGTTCTGGCATCATTACGTCAAACTGATGTACCCGTCTGTCGAGTTCCATGCGAAGGATATTCTCATCGCGCTTTCCCGGGTCAGCAAATTCTTCTGGAGTGGGATAATCGGCTTGATGCTCCATGATTTTCAAAACGTATCCTGTTATACGCTCGACAACGTGACCATTCTGATCCAAAGCGGACACGGTCGCATGATATTCATTGCCAACACGATTCTCGATAACGACAACTCCAGTGAGAGATGGATTACTGCTTTGCTTAACCGGATAGCGTTCGATGCTCCCTATTCTCAGGGGCAGACATATATCAGGGGAAAGAGGAAGTTGAGCTGAGTGCAAGAGAGAGTCCCTGAAAAAAGGGTCTCCCAGAAGCCAGGAATTCCTTTCATTTTTTGAGGGCGCCTCGTGTTCGAGGTCTCGTTCAGAAAGGAATATGCATTGCTTAGAATTAAGCGAATATATTTGTTGAATTCGCTGAAACAGAGCGCCCTGGAACAATACGTCGCCGTAGAGATCGCGTTTTGGATCTATATCCAGGGGCTTTTCCAGGAGACGAATGTGCTCCACCGGCGCCTCCATCTTTTCCCCTAAAATAAAGGTCGCCGAGAAATGGTCCTCCGAGGAGCCTGTCTGCTCAGAACGGATCCCTGCGGTTACCCGCTGCGGCGCGCCGTCTGACTCCTTCTCAAGGGCTTCAGCATGAATTTCGATCGTGCATCCGTTATCGGGGAATATCGTTATGGGACGCTCAAGGCGGATATTTTCAATGCGCAGTGTATCGAAATTGTTTTTTCCCGTAACGGCGGATACAGCCTGGGACATTGCTTCGAGACCGAAGACGGTGGGGAATAGATACGTTCCTCGCCAAAGATGATCTTTTATGTACGGGTCCCTCTCAAGGGTGAGATGTGCTCGGGAAACAACTTCCACGTTCGGCTCAATGGTTACGATGTTCTCCAGGAACCTCGACGCGGGGACGGCATGTCGCTCCGGATTCCACGTGTCGAGTCCGCCCAGTCGGGCTGCGACAATAACCTGGCGCGCCTCGGGTTTATTGAGCAACAAATGAAGGAAACGTTGAATCCCTTCGCCTGTCGGTATGGCGCCTATCCCCTTGTTTGCGAGAACCTGCAAGCTGCCCATGCGCGCCCCCATCCCTACTTCCTCCCAGATACTAAACGCTAGAGAAAGAACGGATGACATCGGGTTCTCCTTTTCGAATTTGCCCAGGAGAACATCGAGCGCCTCGTTTGAGAAAGCATACCACGCATTGCCCGGCATTCCGGTTACTCCTATAATCGAGGTAAAACCGACAAACATTTTTGGGGGAACATCGTTAAGCGCTTTACAGAGATTCATTGCGCCGTATACTTTCGGCCCGATTTCTTTTAGTGCTTCCTCTGAGGATACAATCTCCGTCCGATTCGGCCAGTTGAGGCCGGCTCCATGGATTACGCCGGTAATGGGACCGATCTCTTGACGTACCTGCCCGATTAAACGATCGACGGATTCCGCATCGGTTATATCACAGCGATAATATCGGCCGAACAAGCCCTCAGAGGAGAACCTGTCGAGGACGGCGGCAATCGTTGAGTTCCTCTCCTGCCCGCCCTCATCAGGATGAGGAGAACTCCCGACGAGGATCATGCGGACTCCCGTTGCCCGGGCAAAGGCAAGGGCGCACTCCGCGGTAATACCCTTTGCGCCTCCGGTGACGAGGACAATGTCATCGGAAGTCCATTTTATGGACCGCTTCTCGTCAGACGCAGGTTCCTGCATCCGCGGCCTCGGGACACGGCGTACCGTATTCGCATCATAGCCTGCCGCCGAGTAGCGTTCCGGCGTTGAAAGCTCATGTATTAAACACCGTGAAACAATGTCCGGACTGACACGGGATGAAAAGTCCACCACCCTTACTTTCAGTTCAGGCCGCTCGTGGTGGACGCTCGCTGCAAATGCCGTGGCGCAGCACTGCTCGATATCGCCGTCTTGCATCTCCGCTCCAAAGCGCCCTTCACCAAACTGCACATACACTAGTGCAGTATTCGACCGGTGTGCCCTGGCTGCGGATTGAAGTATGACTGCAGTCCGTAATCGTTCTACCATCGCCGGGAAACGCGCGTCTTGAGACAATCCATCATTCGCCGTTCTCGGAAGGATCGTTATGTAGTGGGTAAAGGGAATATCCTTTTCAAGCAACCCAAGGGCCTCGGAAAAGAATAGGGTCTGCGCCTCTGCACCGTTCGCCGCAAGTTCGCTTTTCAGCGTCCGCGCGAGAACCGACTCACTTTCATCAGACATGATGAGCACACGTGATGCATCCCATGTAGCGTCCTGATGCGTCGTACTCCTCACCGGAAGAGGCTCGGGAACGTACTGGACGATGAAGTTACGCACCCATGTCTTTTCCGAGTGGGCCGGAGCAGCGGTCTCCGGTTTTTCTTCGGCCTGCTTCTCACCTTCTTTTCCAAGACGGGCAAGGGTGGCTGCGATTTCCGAGAGTCTCGCATTGGCAAACTGAGCTGCGTTGATGTTCCCAGCCAGACCGAGTCGCATTGAGACAGCGGCAATCAATTCCGCCGCCTTAATGGAATCGAGATTCAAGTCGTCCAGCAGCCGAAATTCCAGGGAGAGAGTCTCTCGAGGGAAACCGGTGCGTTTTTCTACCAATTCGAGAAGCATGTCGGATATGGACGCCGTGTTATCGCCAATATCATGGGCTGGCAACGTCTCTTTCTCTTCTGGGCTTGCTTTCGCAGGTACTTTTATCTCATGCGGGTCCGGTAACGGTAACACGCCCATGGCGTCTTGTACCTGAGGCGCGGAGTGCTCGAGGTCTGCTTTAATAACGGCCCCCAAAAACGGAGCGCGCCGGGCAAGGTAGTCTGAAATGACCTCGGAGGGAAGGTCAGCAGCATGGGCGAGTGCGGATTCGAGTGCACCAACATTTCTGGGAATGGTCTGCTGAACTTCTTCCAGGGACTCGTTAAAGGGGCGTTCACATGGATTGTCGATAAAAACACGCTTCGAAGCCGGAATAAAGGATCTTACCAGCCGGTTTTCGAAAAGAGCCGGCCAATGAATCTCGCCTCCATGTGCAAAGTAACAACCGAGAAAGACATTCAAAGAACGATCATCGCCGGCCCTTGATTCAACGGGAAGGCAGACTGTTCCATCTGTTCCTGCAATCGATTTGACCAGATCGGAGAGCACGCGGCCCGGCCCCACTTCCACCAGAAGGTCGCACTCTCTTCTCATGGTGTGAATCAGAGAGATAAAATCCACTTGATTCGTCACCTGCCTTGCAAAATGCCTCCGCAGATCGGTTCCCGCTGTCACCTCCCTGCCGTCCATACTGGTGAATAACTTGATTTTTGTTCTTTTAAGAGTCTCGGGAATGGGCGCCTCTTTAGAGAGCCTGTCGGCTGCATCCGTCATAAATCGCGAATGGAAGGCATGGGAAACCGGCAAATACGTTGTCGTGATATCCGAACGAGCCGCCAACTGTACCGCTTTTTCTACGGCTCGACGTTCGCCGGATATCACTGTCTGCATAGGGCTGTTGATATTTGCTACAACCGCATAGTCCCCGATCTCCTTCAGCAGTTCTTCAACTTGTTCCCTGCCGCAGGCAAAACTGGCCATTACTCCCGGATTATCTTCCGGTGCAGCGGTCACGCTGCCCCTGATTGCTGCAAAACGGAGCAAGACTTCTTCGTCGAACGCACCCGCCGCGTGGAAAGCAGTCAGCTCACCGAGGCTGTGGCCGCCGGCAGCAACGGGGCTGATTCCAAGTTTCTCGAGATGCTGGATCCATAAGAGTGATGTCATGCATATGGCCGGCTGCGCTATTTCCGAACGGGACAGCGCCTTTTTCCAAGCATCAATTTGATCGCTGTTGAGGGCACGGTCAAGCGGCCGGTAAATACGTTCACGCATCTTTTCCTGGCCGGCTTCGGAGAGCCATGATTCTACCCGATCACTGAAATCCCGGGCCCATGGGTAACGCTCTACGAGGAGCCGTCCCATATTCAGTTGTTGAGAGCCCTGGCCGGGGAACAGGAAGCCGATGCGGTTGCCCGACGCCGAATGTCCAACCCAGATATCCTGCTGAGGGCCGGACATCATCTCGCCTTTGGGAATGTCGTTCGTACTGAGCATTTGCGCCGCATGATCGAGACAAGCGATGAGACCTTCAGGAGATGCGGCGATCAGGGCCATACGAAAAGGCTTATCAGCGGAAATATCCCCCGTCAGGTAGCTGGAAAGGTCAACCATTTCACCAATGCTGATTCCCTCAACAAGGTTCTTGAGGTAATGCACGCGCTCAATCATATGATGTTGCGATTCAGCGGACAGGACGAAAAGTTCCGTCTCCTGGTACGATGCAAGCAGCTCTCTTTCTCCGATAGGGGGTTCAATATTTTCTGCCGATTCCCCGGCCGATTCGATTGTCACATGGCAGTTGATTCCTCCGAACCCCATGCCTGATATTCCCGCACGGATCGTATCATCTGCGCCTCGTATCTCCCCTTGTAAGACCGGGTATACCCTGCGGGCCTTCTCCTGAAATACCGGATTAGGATCCGTGCATCCCGCAGTGGGGGGAATCACTCGCCTGTTCACCGCCATGACTGCTTTGATAAAGCCCCCGATTCCTGAAGCGGCCTTTGTGTGACCGATCAGTGATTTGAGAGAGGTGATACCGCAGGGGCGAAGTGAATCAGTAGTTCCGCTATCCATTGCGAGCGCAATGCCCTCCAGTTCTGCTATATCTCCTGCTATTGTGCCGGTCCCGTGCCCTTCGATAAAATTGACCTCGCGCAGGCCATAATCCGCCTTGCCGTACGCTCGTCGTATTGCGAGGGCCTGGGTTTGAGCTTTCGGCGCCGTCAGTCCTCCTTTTCCGTCAGAAGACATTCCCCATCCCCGCAAAACCGAATATACATAATTTCCGTCAGCATAAGCGTCTTGCAGTCTTTTTAATACCACGAAACCGGAGCCTTCACCTGGAATGAAACCGCTGGCGCCGCGATCATACACACGCATATCCTCTCTGGTCA
>Ga0209633_10006411_pt1 | contig 10078 bp, 9 predicted proteins | sample Cruoilmetagenom1_FD_187290 | JGI IMG/M metagenome (GOLD analysis project Ga0209633, IMG submission 187290) | Oil polluted marine microbial communities from Coal Oil Point, Santa Barbara, California, USA - Sample 1 (SPAdes) (version 2) | ecosystem: Environmental > Aquatic > Marine > Oil seeps ... | reverse complement strand
TCTATATCTTTAAGGATTTCCAAGGCGACCATAAGATAAATATATTTATCTTCTTTTGATCTTCTGTAAGTGATGCCATGATTTGATATCTCTACTCTTGGTCCAACATATTCAACTTTTGACATAAGATCCACCTTTCCTAATAATGAAAATAGGTTTTGAATTATGTTTTATTATAACAGATATGAATAAAATATACAATTTATAGAAATATTTAAAGATCGTAATTCATTTATTAAGTTTATGGATAAGAAGATTTTCTTCTAAGATTTATATTTTAAAGAAGTATAGTTGAATGAAAAAATAAACCTATTGAGCAATATAAAAAGTCCAGATTAAAAACTTAATATTAATTACTATATAGCGTTCATACTATACTTTATAAAAAGGTATCAATTTTAATCTGAGCCAAACTCAGTTTAGAAATCAGAGCTAATATTAAAAGTCATTAGGGTATAATCAATTGAACACTCTGTATAACCTAGGCACTCATAATGGGCTTTGCAAATGTAAGGTTTTGCAAGAGACTTTCAAAGCCTAGCGATAGCTAAGATGAAGTAAGTATCTTGTGAAAGATTGCGTTTGCAAAACCCACCCGTGGGCATCACTAGCTTTCACCTATGCGTCGTTACTCTTTTTCGACTTAGCTAAGGCTAGGACTTCAAAAGAGTGCCTAGCCTAGACAAAAGCTAGTGATGTTATGAGTACCTAGGCTATACAGAGGGTTCAACTATAATTTATGATGAGGATAAGACTATGATGCCTGCAGAACGATACAAAAAACTCAAAGAATATCTGTCCGAAGAGAACCCGGTTCTCTTAGATGTGATCAGTAAATACCAAGCACTCGATAAGATCGGTCATAAAATAGGATTTATAAAAAAAGATGAGACCTATACCAGTCATATTTCATGGTGGCCTATGATCTCAGTATTGGGGACTTTTTCCACAGGGAAATCTACTTTTATTAATGAGTATATCGGGGAAGAGATCCAGCAAAGTGGTAATCAGGCAGTGGATGATAAGTTCACCGTGGTCTGTTACGGTAATCAGGAAGAACCAACTACGCTTCCCGGACTTGCGCTTGATGCTGATCCCCGCTTTCCTTTCTATAACATTAGTGAAGAGATCAACAAAGTGGATCCAGGTGAAGGAAATCGTGTCAATCTCTACCTCCAACTTAAAACACTCAAGTCTGAAAATCTCAAAGGTAAAATACTCATAGACTCTCCGGGTTTTGATGCAGACAGTCAACGTGATGCTATCTTGCGTATTACTAACCATATCGTTGAAATGTCAGATCTGGTACTCGTCTTTTTTGATGCTCGTCATCCTGAACCGGGTGCGATGCGTGATACATTGGAACATCTAGTTAGCACAACTATCGGTCATAAAGATGCCAATAAGATCCTCTATATTCTTAATCAAATTGATACCACTGCAAAAGAGGATAATCTAGAAGATGTGATAGGGGCATGGCAGAGAGCACTGGCTAAGGAAGGTTTGATCTCAGGAAACTTCTACAGTATTTATAATGAAGGGGCGGCAAATTCTATAGAAGATGAAGCACTTGCTACACGACTTAAAACAAAAAAAGATACAGATCTGGCACGGATCATAGAACGGATGGATAAAGTGAGTATTGAACGCGCATATCGAATCATCAAAGCACTTGAAGATCATGCTAAAGAGATCAAAGAAGAGAAAATCCCGCTTCTTCAGGAGACATTGCATGGATGGGGTAAAAAAGTACTTTGGACCGATCTTAGTATACTTGCATTACTCTCTGGGGTTTTAGCTCTACTGCAATTTAAGTTCAATATTTTTGATGCATTACAAAACTTTGAAGCAGGAATGATAGCAGCCGGAGTAGGTCTGTTTGTACTTATTTTCTTATTCATTCATGCCAAAATACGTAGTTACTTTGCACGTAAAGAAGCAAAAAAGTGGGAAACTAAAGATATAGCTATCCATAAAGCAATCATACACAATACACGATGGTGGAAATCTATATTTGGTTTTGGTGGAAAAAACTGGCACAAAGGTACAAAAACCAAACTTAATACACTGATGACCCAAGGAAGAGAAGCGATACAAAAACTTAATGATCAGTTTGTAAGTGCCTCAGTGATAAAAGAAAAAAATAAATAAAATTAGTATTAGAGGTTCCCTTACTATATCTACCGTTTATACGGCACCTTAGCAGAAGGTGTCTCTTTTGAAGTATGTACCAAATGTGCATCCTGGTCATCAAAAAATATGTCTGCACCAAAGGCTTTGATGACTTCATACTTTTGTACACCACCCTGGAAAAAAGCTTCATCCACACGCACACCCCACCCTTCCAATGTTCCCAAAACACGTTCATGTGTGGAGAAACTTCTGGCAGTGACCAAAGCGGTACGTATAGGGGAAGACTCCATAGGGAAATTATCCTGTATCTCCGAGATGGTTTTTAAAAACTTGAAGAATGGTCCTTTGGAGAGAGGATTTTTAGCATTTTCCCGTTCATGGGATATGAAAGCTTCCAATCCTCCATCCTGATAGACTTTTTCACTCTCATCACCAAAGATCACAGCATCTCCATCAAAAGCTATCTTTACTATATTTCCTTCTTCTGAGGAAATGGGTGTGTGTGGCAAGATGGTAGCAGCGGCTACGCCTGAGTTTACTGCCTCTTCTACATCTTGAACATGTACAGAGAGAAAGAGATCTACTTTAAAGGCTTCAAGATAACGTGCTACCGGAGTACCTGCTGTCCATCCTGTTCTCTCTATGTCAAGGTTGAAGTGTTCTATGGAACGGCCAATGCGTAACCCTGTAGCAGCATTGTTTCTTGAAAGTATAATGACTTCAATGAGTTTGTTGTTAAAGCGCTCATTGATGGCTAAGAGATTCTCTACAAACCTAAAACCTGAACCTTTTGCTAAGGGGTTATCTAGGTTTTCAAGCTGATGTTTATAGTAGCTTTCCAAACCTTCTTTATCAAAAATGGCATTTTCTTCTTCCAGATTGAACAATGCACGAGAAGAGATAGCAATAACAAGTTTGTCCTGAAGGTCATAGGCCATAGGTTTCCTTTTGCTGTATTAAAGGTATTGTAGTCAATTTTACTTTATGACACACTATGATAGAATCCATTTTAGAAAAATAAAGGTTAACGTATGGAAACACTTTTTGTATACGGCACACTCATGCCAAATTGTCCAAATGGTCATGTATTGGAACATATCGTTGGAAAATTTATTCCTGCAACAGTACAGGGAGAGCTTATTGGTGCCGGTTGGTCAGCCTCAATGGGATACCCTGGTATAAAACTGGACTCTGATGGAGATACCGTACACGGCTTTTTGTTCTACTCCCATAATCTTGAAGATAACTGGGAGTATCTCGATGAGTTTGAAGGTGCTGAGTTTATCCGTACCGAAGTAACAGTAGAACGTTATGATGAAATGGATGTAGATACTTTCATCTATGCCCTAAAACACAATAAAGAAGAACTTGAAGACGACTAAAATGCTATTATTTATTTCTGTTTATACGCTTCAATGGCATCAAATAACGACTCTTTAAAGTTAGCAGGTTTCTCCAATGCTTTTTTACATGACACTTTGATGACATGATCTACATCTGCTTTTGTAGCATTAGACGGTGCAGCATCTTTTGCAGCTATTTGGATATCACGATCAACTCCGAGAACCTTTAGATCAACATAGTCTGTTTGAAGATAAAGTACATGTAAACAGTAACCTATGAACGCTCTGTCTTCACGTTGCTCATGGGTGGCTGCATTTGTTGGTGTATAACTGCTGGTAAAAAGTATATCAGGAAGCTTAGTTATTTCATCTTTTGCACTGAGTGTAGATATTGTTAAAATTATGGATAGTAAGATATGTTTTTTCATTTGAACCCTTTTGTATATATTATAGGCGACTAAGACTTAATCATACTTTGAAGTGAGAAACTAGGCATATTTATAAATAAATTTACTTAAATATGCTCTTATCATGACATGTTAATAGTTCTATAATAGTTGAAAGTTATAAGAAGGATAACATATGACAAGAAAAGAATTAAATACTGAGTTACATAAAATTGATATATTTATAGAAGTCTTACGTGAATTTATTGAGAAGCCTTTATGTGGATGTATTGTTCAGATGAACGTCTTTAATGAGAAGTTTCAAAGTGAAAATATGAAGCAGTTGAATGCTTTGAAGGAAATGAAAAATTATTTAAAAACTTTTATATATCAAAAAGATGATGTATTAGAAAACATTATCTATCAGCCTGTGGAAATATACAGGTAAAAACAAAAGCTTAAAAATATGTCAATATGACATATTTTAAAACCCAATCTCCTTATCTAGATATACTCTCTTCATGTATAATAAAAAGAAAGAAAGATTTTATATCACTGATCTGTTAGACAACCCTGCTGTACCCTATCCTTCATACTATATTCTCAGTACTTCTATGTATAAAAACGAGATGCTTCACACTGCGATGACAGCCATACACAGTTTTGATTTCTCTTATTATGAGACTGCAAGAAGCTATGAAGATGTGTTTGCAATGTTTCACTCAGGGACATTTCCCATCTATAAAGAAAAATACATTGTAGGCTATTTTGGAAATAAGATGATGTACTTAGAATCAAATGGATGGAAAGGGATGCCCTCTACTGAAGAGATATTTAAGATGGAAAACTGGCTTGTTTGTTAATTTGCTCCAACCTTTAAATGAAGAAATAAAATAATTTAAACAAATTATAGTTATAAGTTTATATTTTAAGAGTAATTTTATCTTAATTAGTTATACTTCGAACATATCTTAGGTAAGGCAATATTTTTTATTCTTCCTCCTTTTAGAAAAATATGTCGTCTCGACTACCAACGAGGCACAATTCACCAGCCTTGCCTAAGATAAAACCTCTATCGACGTCTCCCTGCTCTAGCGTTATTCCGTCCTCTTGCATGACTTGTATTTCTTGTTCTTTTATTAGTATTACTTCTATTTTTTTTGTAATTGTTATTATATTTTTTATTCTTGTTATATTTGTTATTTTTATTGTACTTATTCTGTCGGTTTACTTTATTGTTATAGTTTCTATTATTCTTATTATAGGCACGTCTGTTCTTGTATTGCTTTTTATTATTATAGTGACCATAGTGTCCTACCTGGGCTCTGTAACGTCGTCCGTTATAGTATCTGTATCCGCCATTATAATAGTGTCCCCTTCTATATCTGTTTCCACGATAGTGATAATACCCGCCACGATAGTATCCACCATAGTAATATCTTCCGCCATAAAAATAATAGGGCTGATTATAATAGTAAGGATAACTGTAAGCAGATGCAATAACAGCACCTGTTCCCATTCCGGCAACAAAAGCCTGTTCCTGTGGTGTACATGCACTAAAAAAGAAGCTTGACGAGAGTATGCTTATGGCACCAATGTGTTTAAGTTTTTTTCTTAACATATATTTTCCTTCTGTATTTATTTTACAATAGTATAGTAGAAAAGTGGAATGATTGTGTTTATTTTAACTGGTAGCCAATACCATGAACCGCTTTGATCTCAATACCTGGCAGCTTTTTTCGTATCCTTGTAATCGTTTCTCTAAGTGTAGAGGATGCAATATTACGATTGTTCCAAACTTCTTGAATGATCTTATTTGTAGGTACCATGGAAGGTGAATATTGGTAAGAAGTACAAATAGATAAAAATTATATTTTTCTACTTACCGTAACGAAGTATCACTTTCACCTCTTAAAACATCTAAGACATTTGTAGCATAACACCCTTTAGGTAAAACAAAGCTCAGTTCATAGTGGGCTTTCTCTTCTACATAATTTTTTGTGATCTCAGTCACCTGTACCCACGCATATCGTCTGGCTCCATTGAGGTTCATCTCTTCTGCATAGGGTGCTTCAATGAGTCCTGCTACACCCTCTGCTCTTTTAGTCTTCTTCCCTGGAAGTAAACCTGCGGGTGCAATGTCTTTACTCTCAAAACGTTTCGCTTCTTCTTCGAGGTTCTCGACATTAAACAAACGTCCATAGGGATAATGCATCATCACATCTCCTTCTACAAGTTTAAAGAAGTTAGGCTGAGCTTTTGTATCTTTAAGTGAACCTTCCGGTAGCTTCATAACATGCTCTGTTTCAGCTTCAGTGAATTTTTCAAGCAGATGATTGAGTTCCATACGTTTGGAAAGCCAGTTATTAAAAAGGTAAGACTGGTAAGATCCCATGAGAAACTCTTTGGTCTTTTTGTCACGCATTTTGAGCTTACCCTCTATGAGTTTTTTTCCGTCTTCCCAATTATTCCCGTCTGTTCCAAAACGCTGGTTTCCAAAATAGTTTGGTACACCGTTGTTTTTTATCCACTTAAGTACAGAGTCAAGTTTGTCTTTTTGAACACCAAGCACTTTTTTCAGACGAATATTAAAACGGTTACCCTTTAAATGACCTACTCTGATCTTGTTGTTGTGTCGTATAGTTGTGAGGATCTTTATTTTATCATGTGTAAAAGCTTTGAGCTTCTCTTCATGTATCGCCATCACAGAAATATACTGCAAAGTCATGGCATGTTTGTCTTTGAGTCCTGCATACCCCATGTCACGACGACGAATACCTACATGGTTGGAAATAGCATCGAGCATTTCCCATGTGGTCATATCTTTTTTTCGTACATGAAGAACCAAGTGCTCACCTTCACCCGTAAACTCATAAAGAGGTATTTCTTCAACGGTAAAATCTCTGGCACTTGAATTAAAATGAAATTCATTTTTGACATTTATTGGATATATTAAGTTCATGGTGTACTTTCTGTATTAATTGGGTGTATTTTAGCTAAAAGGTGATTAACATATATACTAGTGATATTAATGAGAAAACTAAAGTATAAATCCGTCATTAAGTGATATAATATTGTAGAAAAAGGAAAAGTTATGGACAATAATGTTTAAATTTTTAACGCTTTGTATTCTGCTGTATTCAACGTTATGGTCTGCAGATATTACCATTATTGATGGTTTTAAAAAAAACGACAACTTCACACTCAAATACTGTGATGACAGATCCTCTCTTCTTACTGTCGATGATATTGAAAAGAAAAATTTTAAGGAAACCATTCCCAATCAATTTACTTTGGGCTACAAATATGACAATGTATGGTTTAAAATTGAAATTGAAAACCAAAGTGACAATGAAGACTTTGTACTTTATTTTACTGAATCTATTTGGTCTGTTTTAGACTTATATACGAAAAAAAATAATCAATGGAATGTTCAGAAAAATGGATTAGCTATTCCTGTAAGTGAACGAGAGATCACAGATAGCTCTCCTGCATTTAACCTACATATAGCCAGTGGGGAAACTTCTGTGTTTTATATAAAAGGGAATACCATTGCAAGCCAACTTGGGGAGTTTCAACTCTTTTCTAAAAAAGAGTTCTTCAATCCCAACAGAATAACAATAACAGAGTGGTATATCATTTATTCATTTGTTTTATTCATCTTTATTTTATTGAATTTATATAACTTTATCGTGATTAAAGAGCGTATTTATGCATACTATATTATGTATGTTTTTATCTATATTGTATTTACTTTTATGCATGGTGGTGTCTATATCTCTTTAGGTTTTCCAAACTGGGAAGAAGGTCTTCATGTACTGGGACAATTGGTATTATTTTCTCTCTTGTTATTTAGTATAGAGTTTTTGAAACTTGAAGTTACTTTTCCACAAATGAAAAAAGTGTTTAACTACTTGGCTTTAGGTTCCTTGTTCTTTGCACTTTTACTCTCTCAAAACTTACCTTACTCTACAGTTGCGAGCAATGTATATTTCTCAGGGACATTATTGTGTATTGTCTATGTAGCAGTTAGGGTTCTAAAAAATGGTTTTGATGGGGCAAAATATTATCTTATCGCACTCATGTTATTTCTTCCGACGATGGCTATTATGGCGATGAACTTTAATGCCATGATGGTCAACAATGATTTTACCCGTTACACTTTTCTTATTGGAGCATTTATAGAGATATTTTTATTTACAATTCTTTTAACAGACAGATATATGAATATCAATAAAACCAACAATCTTTTAACGCTGAAAACCGTGGAACTTGAAAATATGCGAAAACAGTTAACCATAGAAGCAACGACTGATGTACTGAGTGGTTTATATAATCGTCGGTATTTTTATGATATTTCAAAAAAATATTATGAAACAGCAAATAAATATAATAAGGAATTGTCTGTTTTAATGATCGATATAGATGAATTTAAAAAAGTCAATGATACCTATGGACATGATGTAGGCGACAGCATCATTGAAGAGACTGGAAAAATTTTATCAAAAATTACCAGAAAGAATGATGTAGTAGCACGATATGGTGGTGAAGAATTTATTATTTTACTTGCAGAGACAGGGATTGATAATGCGGTGGAATTAGCAGAATTTATCAGGGCTAATATTGAGAAAAATTATATTATGTTGGATAATGGAGAAGCAGTTCATGTTACTGTAAGTATAGGTGTCACAGAATTAAATAACATTACGGATAGAGATATTGAAGAGACCATTAAACGTTGTGATAATGCACTTTATGAAGCTAAAGATCAAGGACGAAATAGAGTCTATGCAGAGTAAAGATCACTTATATATTAAATATGTAAGACTCATGCGGCATTAGAACTTTTAAGTTTCTATGTTCCATAACTCTTTGCTTAGTCTGGAAATTTCATCTGCACCCTTAAAATGTATCGTAGGCATAACACTGGAAAAGTTTTCATTGAGTGTTTTTCTTTCTGCTTCTGTACATGACTCTTCTAAGAGTGAAGCATTTTTTTGAAGAAATACCTCTGTTTTACTGCTTAATTTAGCCAAGAACCATAAACATAAAAAGTCTGTACTATAGGTGTTTAAAACTCCTTTACTAAAATCTTCAAAGTTACTATATCCACTGTGCTCAAACTCTTTGATGATCACTTCTAAAAAACTGTTTAGGGAATCTTTAGGGACTGAAATGTTTAAATACCTCGCAACATTCAAACCAAAAGTATGTTCCCCACCAAGATAGACCCTTGCAGCATGTACAGTTGGTCCATAAGCTTTTGTTTTCATACCTATTAGGCCAATATCACAATGTTGATGTTTGCCACAGCCTTTTATACAACTGGAGAAACCAACCATAATATTATATTTTTCTATGAGATCTAAAGGGAGGTAACGTGTATCATCCTTTACATGCCAAAAAGAGAAGTTACAATACTCACTTCCCGCGCAAGCTGAAATCGTTGAAACAGTATTTGTGTTTTCGAAAGGAGCCACTGGACTTTTAAGGCCTAGAATATAGATATGCTGGTCAATACCTAAACGTACTTCCGCCTTATGCTCAGAAGAAAACTCTGCAAGCTTTATGAAGGTATCGGCATTTACACGTGCAAAATCTGTATGATAAGCGTAGACAAAAGTATTATCTTTTAAGCGGCTTGAAGTGCTTCTATCATATTTTTCCAATAATAAAGTACCTTTTGTCTCATACGCTAAATCATGTTCCTTATCTATCTCTTCTTTTATACCTTCCAACCCCTCTTTTTCTAACCAGTGAAACAGTCTTGTTCTCCCTCTAGTACCTCTAAACCCATGAAGATGAAATGCTTCAATGACTCCTATAAAGTACGCCACAACCTGATCTGGTTTTAAAAATACATTTGCATCTTGCGCCAGTTCTGTGTTTTTACCACCAAGGTAAACATTAAAGCCTTTGAGTCCATTTTTTTCAGCTAAAGCAAAAAACAGATCGTTAGCAAAAAAGGAGTTAAGATTCGCTCTATTGCCGCTAATTCCAACAGAAACTCTTCGGGGAAGAAGACCTATGAATTTTGGTTTATTTAAGATATATTCTTGCATCTGGACTATGTAAGGGTAAACTTCTACCTCTGCATAGACCCCTCTGCCATCATACACATCGGTCACTATATTTCGTACATTGTCTCCAAGGGTCTGCCAGGTTGAGATACCATTTTCATTGAGTTCTTTCCATACCTCTAAAATATTATCATAG
>Ga0209633_10006410_pt1 | contig 10078 bp, 8 predicted proteins | sample Cruoilmetagenom1_FD_187290 | JGI IMG/M metagenome (GOLD analysis project Ga0209633, IMG submission 187290) | Oil polluted marine microbial communities from Coal Oil Point, Santa Barbara, California, USA - Sample 1 (SPAdes) (version 2) | ecosystem: Environmental > Aquatic > Marine > Oil seeps ... | reverse complement strand
GGCAAAAGATGGTGATATCTTATCTCTCATGATAGATGGTCAAACTGTAGAGAGAGAATTTAAAGTGAGTGATGATCTTAAAGGAACTATCGCATTAATGCCAATATTTGATTTAGGGTTTGAGGGGCAAGCACTATTATCCAAGTACAGGTTTAATAAAGTAAAACTAACACAGGTGAATAAATGAGTGATATTACAGTAGAAATTAATGGAATAAAATGCAAAGCACAAGAGGGCGAGTTCCTCTTAAATATTGCAAGGCGTGAAGATATCTTCATCCCTGCGATTTGCTATCAGACGCAGTGTTCTCCTTCACTAGCATGTAGACTTTGTATCGTCGAAGCAGACGAAAAGAGAGTATATGCTTGTAATGCAAAAGCCAAAGAAGGCATGGTTGTTAATACAAATAGTGATGAGATAGCAATTGAGCGAAAAAACATTATGCAAGTATATGATGTTAATCACCCTTTACAGTGTGGTGTTTGTGATCAAAGTGGTGATTGTGAACTTCAAAACTACACACTCTATATGGATGTAGATAAACAAGATCACGCTATTGCAGATACTTTTAGACCGATTCGTGATTGGGGTCTTATGAAGTATGATGCAGGACTTTGTATCGTTTGTGAAAAGTGTGTCACAGTTTGTAAAGATATGATTGGTGATGCCGTTTTAAAAACAGTTCCTCGTGGTGGTGAAGCACTGCCTAAAGAGTATAAAGAGAGTATGCCAAAAGACTCTTATGCTATGTGGAACAAACTACAAAAGTCAATCATCGGTACAGTCAATGAAGATGACTCCTTAGAGTGTCAAGATTGTGGTGAGTGTATCGCTGTTTGTCCAGTTGGCGCACTTGTCAGTACTGATTTTCAATATACGTCAAACTCTTGGGAATTGACGAAGATACCTGTTGCTAATCCTCATAGTAGTGACTGTTCTCTTATCTATTATGAGACTAAACATGGTGATATGAAAAACTATGACACTAAAATCTTTAGAGTAACAAATGATTCACATTATGTTTCATTATCTGGTGCGGCAAGATTTGGTTATGATTTTGAAAATCGTGTAAAAGGAAAAGATAAGGCTCTATTTGAAAAAGCAGTTAGCTTTATCGAAAATGAAGCAGATACGATTAGATTTTCTTCATACATCACAAATGAAGAAGCGCTGATTTTACAAAAAATAAAAGATAAATACAATTTAAAATTAGTAAATGATGATGCTTTAGCTTATCAAAAGTTTATGAGAGCATTTTCTACTACAAGTGGTGAAAATCTTTACAATGGTTCACTAAAAAGTATCAAAGCTTCAAATTTTGTTATCACTGTTGGTACAGCTATCCGTTATGACGCACCAATTGTTGGTTTTGCTATCAACAATGCAGTAACGATGAATAAAGGTGCGGGTATCTACTTTCATCCTGTAGGGGACACAGTGGTTGATACATTTGCAAAAAACATGATAGCAGCACAAAATGCAATTGGATCTGAAGAACATGTCTTAGCATATATCTTAGAAACATTCGCAAAAATAGCATCAGAAGTAGAGGTCTCGACAGTCCCTGCGCTTCCTAAAGAAGTTAGTGATGTGATTGCAAAGTATGATAGTGATGTGCTTGGTCTTCCTGAAGATTTTGAAGCTGCACTCACAAAAATGCTTGCTAAAAAAGATACTTTCTCTCTTGTACTTGGTCAAGATTTATATAATCATGATAGCGCAGAAAATATAGCGAAACTTGCTGGGTTGATATCTCTATATACAAACTTTACAGTGACTATCATCCCATCAAAAACAAATACATTAGGTGTTTCACTGATTTGTGACTTAGATGAAGAAGCAGGGAGTAAAGTGCTAGCATATAATGCAGAAGGTGACTTTGTGTTAAGTGCACTTGGTGAGGGTGATTTAGATATGCCAGCACTTAATCAACAAGAGGGAACATATACAAGTTTAGATAAAAAAGTTGTTCCTACAAATGCAGCACTATCTTATAGTGGATATGTGTTAAATGATATCGCAAATGCACTTGGGCTAGATACAGCATTAACAATTGATTATACGCCTCAACTTCCTAAGAATAATGGTTTTATGATGGCAGATTTTGATGCACTTCCAAACTTGTATGACAATGCTGGAAATGAAGTAAGAGGGTATGATTTAAAAGTTAAGTCTGTAAAAGCAGATACAAAACTAGAAAAACTATCGGATGTTAAAGAGATGAAAGGTGATATTGTTTATCTTTCAAATCCAATCAATCAATTTTCTGCATTTACTAATAAAGCACATCAACTTAAATCAACGGGTGCTATCTATGTATCAGCAGGGTATTTAGAAGCAAAAGGATTTGCAGAAGGTGATGAACTGACAGTGAATACAGAAAATGGTGAGATAAATGCAAAAATTGAAGTTGATAAGCAGTTATCAGGTGATATTATATATCTTCCAACGTTTGATACAAATTTAAATACAGAAGCGTTGTTTAGTGATGGATTTAGATTTACAACAGCAACAATAAGAAAGGTGTAATATGAGTGAAAGTTCTTATGTAATAGAAACGATAATCAAAATTGTCGTTATCTTAACAGTGTTTTCTGCATTGGCAGGTATCACGACTTACTTTGAGAGAAAAGTGTTGGCATTTATGCAAAGAAGACTAGGACCTATGCATGTTGGTCCTTTTGGAATCTTGCAAGTGGCAGCAGATGGTATCAAACTTTTTACAAAAGAAGATATCGTTCCGCAGCATGCCGTAAAACCTATCTTTATGATAGCACCAGTGATTGCTGCTGCAACAGCGTTTATCGCGATGGCGGCAGTACCTTTCTTACCAGAGTTTACCCTTCCGTTTACGGACTATGTGGTACACCCAATTGTTGCTGATGTTGATATCGGTATTCTCTTTGTTGTAGGTGTGATGGCAGTTGGTATGTATGCACCACTACTTGGTGGTATGGCATCTAACAATAAATGGTCACTTTTAGGAGCAGCAAGAACAGTTGTTCAAATGCTTTCCTTTGAAGTTGTAACGGGACTCTCTCTTATCGCACCGCTTATGATGGTCGGTTCTCTTTCACTTATAGATATTAATGATTATCAACAAGGTGAAACAGCATGGTTAGTAGCGTACCAACCAGTTGCATTTATACTTTATGTTATCTCTGGATATGCGGAGACTAATAGAACACCATTTGATTTACTAGAGCATGAAGCAGAAATCATTACAGGTTATGCAACAGAGTATTCTGGTATGAGATGGGGACTTTTTGCGATTGGTGAGTATGCCAATATGTTTACAGTAGCATTTGTAGCATCATTGGTATTTTTAGGTGGTTACAATGAAATGTGGTTTATCCCTGGAGGACTTGCAATCATCTTGAAAGTTTCTGCACTGATATTTTTGTTTTTATGGGTTCGTGCGGCTTGGCCACATGTAAGACCAGATCAATTGATGTGGTTATGTTGGAAAGTATTGATGCCTTTAGCGTTTGTCAATATCTTGATAACTGGTATAGTTTTAATTTAGGGAGTGATGATGGATTTATCAAATTATAATAATAGAAATGTTTCAGATGACTATATCTACATGGAGATTGATGAGACACCTACTAGATGGCAGGATCAATTCCTTAGAGTTGTAAAAAGAACATTTTCTGGTGAACTGTTTGTTGGTTTATGGATTGTATTTCGTGAAATGTTAAAGTTTAACATTCATACCGTGCAGTATCCATTAGAAAAACTTCCTATCAGTCCAAGATATAGAGCACTACATGAAATCAAGAGATTGGTTGAAAGTGGTAATCAAGCTTGTATTGGTTGTGGGCTTTGTGAAAAGATTTGTATCTCTAACTGTATACAAATTGATACAAAGTATGGTAGTAAAGGTCGTAAAGTTGTAAAAGGTTGGACACTTAATCTTGGTCGTTGTATCTATTGTGGATATTGTGCTGAAGTGTGTCCTGAACTTGCTATTACACATGGACAAGATTATGAAAATGTAGCAGAGCAAAGAGCGCATTATGCAGCCTTGCCTGATTTAGTTACTCCAATGGACATGTTTAAGGCTGGAAAGCAAAAACAGTATCCTGGGTTTGGTTCACTTAGTCCAAATGCTAGTGAAAATGTTAAAAAAACGCCGTTGGCATATTAAAGGATGATGAATGTATGAAATAATAGCGTTTTATCTATTTTCGGCTTTAACGATATGGATGTTCCTTATCGTAGTACTTAGTAAAAATGCGCTCTATTCTATGAGTGCCTTAGCTGCAGGGATGATATTAATCTCTGGGTTTTTCTTCTTGCTTAATGCAAGTTTCTTGGGTGTAGTACAAATCATCGTCTATACAGGTGCTGTCATGGCGCTTTATGCATTTGGTATGATGTTTTTGGATACAACACAAGATATTAAAGAAGATGTACATAGTCCAAAAATTATTTATGGTCTTTGGATAGCAAGTGCAGTGTTAGTTGTATTTATGGTGACTGCACCTTTTGCAGCAGAACACTTAGCATTGGATTCACCACTTAGTGATCCAAAACTATGGGATGGTTCAAACCCTCAACAGGTAGGTGTTGTTTTATTTACTAAATATTTGATTCCCTTTGAACTAGCAGCAGTTATGCTTTTGGTAGCAATGATAGCTGGTATCATACTTGTTGGTAAAAAAATGGATCAGAGTATAACAATGGCTAGTATCAACGATACTAAAGTTGAAGAAGAAGAATTTCATATAAAGGAAGAGAAATGATAACACTAACACATTATTTAGTTTTATCTGCCATACTGTTTGTCATAGGGTTGGTGGGTGTTATAAGAAGAAAAAATCTTTTAATGTTATTTTTCTCGACAGAGATTTTACTCAATGCTGTAAATATAGGTTTTGTGGCAATCGGAAACTTTTATGCTGATTTAACAGGTCAAATGTTTGCATTTTTTATCATCGCAGTTGCAGCAAGTGAAGTTGCTGTAGGACTTGGTTTACTAGTATTTTGGTATAAAAAAGAAGGCAGTATCGATCTTGATACACTTCAAAGAATGAAAGGTTAGGCGTGATGGAAAAATATGTATATATAGCACTTTTTGCTCCGTTAGTAGGTTCTCTATTTGCCGCGATTTTTGGTGCAAGTCCTAAAAAACTATTTGTTGGTATTGTAACAAGTGGTCTTTTGTTTGTTTCGTGGTTAGCATCAATCACGCTTTTGATGAATGTTCATGGTGAGCATACGATTCATGTGAAAATGATGGATTGGATAGCAGCTGGAGGATTTGACCTTGATTTTGGCTTTATGGCCGACCAAGTTTCTATTATTATGATGGTAACAGTAACAACGGTTTCGACATTGGTACATGTCTATTCTATAGGATATATGGATCATGATAAAGGGTTCAATAGATATTTCTCATATCTTTCAGCATTTGTGTTCTCAATGATGATATTGGTTATGAGTGATAACTTCTTAGGATTATTTATCGGTTGGGAAGGCGTTGGTGTCTGTTCTTGGTTACTTATTGGTCACTGGTACTTTAAAGAAGATGTTAGCACAGATGTTAATCCTGCTATCTCTCCTTCATACGCGGCCAATGAAGCATTTGTGATGAATAGAATAGCCGATCTTGGTATGCTTATCGGTATCTTTATGATCTATTGGCATTTAGGTTCACTAAACTATGATGTAGTATTTGCAAACATAGGTACACTTAGTGGTGGAACTATCACAGCGATTGGTATTTTTCTATTTATTGGTGCTATGGGTAAATCGGCGCAATTTCCATTACATACTTGGCTTGCCAATGCGATGGAAGGGCCAACGCCAGTGTCAGCACTTATTCATGCAGCGACAATGGTTACAGCGGGTGTTTATCTGGTGATAAGAAGTAATGAAATTTATATGTTGATTCCAAATGTAGGCTATTTTATAGCTTGTTTAGGTGCTTTTGTGGCAGTTTTTGCCGCATCAATGGCGTTAGTCAATATGGAACTTAAGAGAATTATTGCGTATTCAACACTTTCCCAGCTTGGATATATGTTTGTAGCAGCTGGACTTGGTGCTTATTGGATAGCACTTTTTCACCTTATGGCTCACGCATTTTTCAAATCAGTTCTATTTCTTGGTGCTGGTAATGTTATGCATGCTATGGATGATGAAAGATATATCAACAAAATGGGTGGACTTGGTAAGTCAATGCCTTGGACTATGGGTATCATGACAGTTGCTTCAACAGCGCTTGCAGGTATATGGCCACTTGCTGGGTTCTTCTCTAAAGATAAGATTTTAGAGACAGCTTTTGCTGAACATAACTATATACTATGGGTTATGCTTTGGATGGGTGCTGGTATGACAGCATACTATAGTTTTAGACTTATCATGATGGTATTTTTTGGTAAGAAGAATTATGGTGCTGAGAAACATCCACATGAAGCATATACGTTTGTTATCATAGCGATGTTACCATTGGCAGTATTAGCAGTTATTGCTGGTTTCTTTGAGCATTCGTTTATGCATTATGTAACGCAGGTTTTACCTGAGTATCATCCACATGTAAGTACTGGAACATTTATTTTCTTATTAGTGGTGACATTAGGAATTGCACTGAGTGGTATAGCCTTGGCAATTATCAAGTTTTCAAAAGGTAATTTTGATGATTTCTTTAGAAAAATTGGGGTACATAAAGTATTGTCGAATCAATACTTTATTCCGCAGTTTTATGCTGATAAGATAGTGAAACCTTATGGGGCTCTCTCTAGATTGGCATGGAAGATAGATATGAAGATAGTGGACGCGACCGTTGATATGATCGCAGGAGTCATCTATAAAACAGGTGATAAAGCAAGATGGATGCAAAGTGGTAACTTATCAAACAACTTAAGATGGATGGTCTTTGGTTTAGTGATTTTATTGTTGCTTGCAGTTATTTATAGACCTGGTATGTAAGGAGTAGGCGGATGAATTCATTATTAACATTATTAATATTCTTCCCAGCAGCAGCTGCGTTGTTTGGATATATGATTGAACAAAAAAATATAAGAGCGTATGGTATCACGATTACAGCTATTGAGTTTGTGTTATCTTTAGCTTTATGGTTAGGGTATGATGGCAGTATTGCTGGTTATCAGTTTGTAGAGCATGCTTCGATAGTGGCCTCATATGGTATCAATTATGATTTAGGTATAGATGGTATATCACTATTTTTAATCATAATGAGTACCTTTATGACGATGATTGCTGTCATTGGTTTGACAGTTAAAGACAACCTAAAAAACTTGATTATTTCAGTACTTGTATTAGAGATGACAATGGTGGGAGTCTTTGCAGCATTAGATGTGATACTCTTTTATATCTTTTGGGAGCTCTCTTTAGTTCCAATGTTGTATATTATTGGTGCGTGGGGTGCAAAACTACGAATTTATGCTGCGGTTAAATTTTTCCTCTATACCTTTGCTGGTTCATTGGTGATGTTGCTAGGTATTTTATACGCGGCATATCTCTATCATGATAGTACAGGTATGTGGTCATTTTCTATTGCTGCGTGGCAAGCATTTTCGTTTACGTATACTGATCAATTATGGTTATTTTCAGCATTTTTCTTTGGATTTGCTATTAAAGTACCGATGGTACCGTTTCATACATGGCTTCCATACGCACATGGTCAAGCACCAACTATTGGTTCAGTGATACTAGCTGCGGTACTTTTGAAAATGGGAACTTATGGTTTTGTAAGATTTTCACTTCCAATGTTTCCAGATGCTTCGGTTTACTTTATGATACCAGTAGCGATAATTGCGCTGATCATGATAGTTTATACAGCGCTTATAGCATATGCGCAAGAAGATATGAAACAGGTGATTGCCTATAGTTCAGTATCTCATATGGGTGTTATTGTACTTGGTACATTTGCAATGAACTCTGAGGGTATTACAGGTTCACTATTTTTAATGCTTTCACATGGTATCGTTTCAGGTGCACTATTTATGCTTGTTGGTGTTATCTATGATAGAAGACACACAAAAATGATGAGTGAGTTTGGTGGCTTGGCATCGGTCATGCCTATTTATGCTACTATATTTGCTGTGATGTTGATGGCTTCAGTTGGATTGCCATTAACAATCGGTTTTGTTGGTGAATTTTTATCACTATTAGGTTTCTTTAAAGTGTCACCACTTATCACAGCAATCGCAGGTACGACTATTATTTTCGGAGCAGTTTATATGTTGTCTCTTTATAAAAAGTCGTTTTTTGGTCCTTTGACAAATGAAAAAAATGCAAATTTAAAAGATTTAACATCACAAGAGTTGACAGCACTTGTACCATTGGTAGCCTTAGTGGTTATCTTGGGTGTATACCCAAAACCTATGTTGGATCCAATCGATGGGAGTGTAAAAACTATGATAGTCAATATGGATAAAAAAGCAGTTACACAAGAAGCAAAAGATATGTTTGCTAAAGCAAATACAATCGGAAAGGATAAATAATGTTAGATCCAATTTCAATAGACATGGCATCATTAAATCTTGCCACTTTGCTTCCTATGTCAATCATCATTTTAGGAGCATTGGCAATTATAGTGATAGATTTAGTAGTAAAAGATCTTCATAAAAGTTTTTATGTTGTTATTAGTGAGCTATTTATTCTTCTTGCTCTTGGAGCTGTATTTGGTTATTCTGGGGAAACACGAGGCTTTTTTGATGTGATGTTGATTGATGGTATCGCTGTATTGTCAGAAGGTATCATTTTAGTGGCATCTGCACTCTTTATACCACTTGCGTTGACATCTAAGCGTTTTCATGAATATTCGTATCCTGAATTCTTTGCGCTTTTTTTGTTTATGATCGCTGGTTTCCAGTTTATGGTGGCTACAGATAACTTGATACTTATATTTATAGGTTTAGAGACAGCTTCTTTGGCACTTTATACATTGATTGCAATGCACAATAGAGAGAGATCACTTGAAGCAGCTATCAAATATTTTACGATGGGTGCGTTGGCTGCTGGTTTCTTTGTCTTTGGTGCAATGATTTTGTATGCCCTTACTGGGAGTGTCGAGATTCATAAGATTTCAGAAGTCTTGGTAACAAAGAACTTTGAACCAATGGCAGGTGTGTTAACAGCGGTTGTTTTTATGCTTGCAGCATTAGGATTTAAACTTTCAATGGTACCATTTCAGACGTGGGTACCGGATGTTTATGAAGGTGCTTCTGCGCCACTTGCTGGATATATGTCAGTTGTCCCAAAAATCGCTGGTCTTGTTGTCGCGATGAGACTATTTGAGTTTTTAGTGCACGCAGATGTTGTTTGGGTGCAAAATATATTGTGGATAGTGGCAGTTGTCACTATGACGTTGACAAATATTATGGCACTCGTACAAGAGTCAGTGAAAAGAATGTTAGCCTATAGTTCAATCTCTCATGCAGGTTTTGTGATGTCAGCTATTTTGATAGGAACTACACAAGCAAACTCAGCACTCTTTTTATATTGGGTTCTCTTTATGTTTACAAACCTTGGAGCATTTACGATGCTATGGGTATCTCGTCATAAAACAAAAGTAGGTGAGAATAAGACTAGATTTGATCATCCGTATGAGAAGTTTTCTGGTATGGTAAAAGTTATGCCTGTTAATGCTCTTATTATGGGGGTATTCATGTTATCACTGGCGGGTATGCCACCGTTTTCTCTTTTCTGGGGTAAGTTGTATCTTATGAGTTCAGCAATTAACTCTGGTTTTATAGTTCTTGCGGCTATTATGGCACTTAACTCAGCGATTTCTGTATATTATTATTTGAAATTAGTAGTTTATATGTTTCTTAGGGAACCGAGTAAGAACAGTAGTATTGTCTATATGAAAGGCGCACCTATTGCCCTTAAAGCAATCATTGGTTTTTCAGCTGCGGCAACATTGCTTGGGACATTTATGGTAAGCCCTCTTTTAGAGATAATAACACAATATGTGAAGGCTAGTGGATTTTAATTTGATAGGTAGCTAGAATACTAGCTACCTATATGTATATTCTCTATAATACGCAGTATATAATCTTTTTATTTCAGACAATGTGGATAAGCCTTTCTCCTTAAAATAATCTCC
>Ga0209633_10006409_pt1 | contig 10079 bp, 5 predicted proteins | sample Cruoilmetagenom1_FD_187290 | JGI IMG/M metagenome (GOLD analysis project Ga0209633, IMG submission 187290) | Oil polluted marine microbial communities from Coal Oil Point, Santa Barbara, California, USA - Sample 1 (SPAdes) (version 2) | ecosystem: Environmental > Aquatic > Marine > Oil seeps ... | reverse complement strand
TTCATTATCAACTTCTTTTGTATGATAAGTTTTAGCCGATTCTGTGATAATAATATCATGCAATAACACTTCGTTAATATGACTGAAAGAGTTGTCAACTTTAATGGGTTGCGTTAGTATTTTGATCGATCTTTTAAGTCTCTCAACAGGCGAATCAATATTTGCTGTAGCAAAAACCAATTGATACTCAGTCCAGCTCCAATACCAAGAGGTAATATAAATTAATAAGGTATGCTTATTTTCAAAATACCGGTAAATTGAACTTTCTGGTGATGCTATTTTTATACCTAATTTCTTAAATGTAAAAGCCTCAAAGCCTAATTCGTCAATCATTTCTATACTATTGGAAACAATTTTACGTCCCAAATCAGATGAATCGGGATTTTTTAAGTACAATTTTGGACTAACTTCTATATGTATTTGAAGGTTTTTCATAATTATAATTATAATACTTGCAAATATAATAGTATTACTATCAATTTTGCAAGTATCGATTTGGTTTTTTTTATAAATGCTTAATTTTTCTCTATTTGTTTACATATACTTAACATTCAGTTAACTTTTAGTTCCGTTATTTGCAGCGACAAAAACTAATAACGATTCATATATGAAACTTAAAATTACACTTATAACCCTATTTTTATTTACATTTATCTCTATGAGCGCTCAAGAAACAAATGCGCCTAAATTTGGAAAAGGTCTTTTTAACCTCGTAGGAAAAGATAGTACTTACACCATGAAAATTGCCGCCAGAATGCAATTTTTAGCCATTGGCGAATGGCAAAGTGACAATGGAAATTTAGTAAACCCTGAATCTAACTTCTTAGTGAGAAGAGCACGATTAAAATTTGATGGTTTTGCCTATAGTCCAAAGCTGAAATATAAATTAGAACTAGGGTTATCAAATAGAGATATCTCAGGGGCTTCACAATTTACAAATAATGCGCCCAGATATATTCTCGATGCCGTGATCAAATGGAATTTTTATGAAAATTTTGAATTATGGTTCGGGCAAACAAAACTGCCCGGTAACAGAGAGCGTGTAATTTCTTCAGGAAACTTGCAACAGGTAGATAGATCTTTATTAAATAGTCGATTCAATATTGATAGAGATCTAGGTATTCAATTAAGACATCATTTTAAGCTTTCAGAGTTTTTTGTTGTCAAAGAAATGTTTTCAATAGCACAAGGGGAAGGCCGCAATGTTACCACGGGTAACCTTGGCGGACATCAATATACAGGTCGTTTAGAATTTTTACCTTTCGGGAATTTCACAAGCAAAGGTGACTATTCGGGTAGTGATCTAAAACGCGAAAGCTCTCCAAAATTAGCTATTGGCGCAACCTATGACCATAATAATAATGCTGTAAAAAACAGAAGTAATCAAGGGTCATATATGTTTACAGATAATGGGTTCTACGAAACCAATATCAACACCTTTTTTATAGATGCCATGTTTAAATATAAAGGCTTTTCATTTATGGCAGAATATGCCGATAGAGATGCAGATGACCCAATTGCAAAGAATGCTGACGGTACCTTAACAGGAGATAAAGTACAAGTAGGGAACGGATTCAACCTGCAAACGGGCTATTTATTAAAAAACGATTGGGAAATATCAGGGCGTTATACAACCATAGAACTTGATAAAAATATCACTGGAAAGAACCCTGAAGATCAATATACTTTGGGTGTCTCTAAATATCTTGTAGGTCATAAATTAAAAGTGCAATCAGATATTAGTTATTTATCCATTACTGGTGGTACTAACGAATTAATGTACCGATTACAATTTGATATACATTTTTAATCAAACACATTTGGTTGATACTTTTAGTTGAGGAGCGCTTTTTTAGCGCTTTTTTTTGTGTTTTAAATATCTGTAACGCGATTAAATCGGAGATTGACTTAGTAGCATCCTCAATTTTTATATTATTATAATCAATTTACTGATCGTTTATTTAATGAGTTGTCAGTTATATAATAAATGTTATTATATATAAATTGTACGTTTGTTTTTTTGCATCATTTAATAATTAAATTGGTATAATAGCGTGTTTATGAAGAAGAAAGAAAATGGAACTAAAAGAATAAAGAAGCCATGGTCAACTAAAGATGCTATGGAACAGGTTTATGCAATGAAACTTTGGGGAGGTAACAAATCTGATTTTTATTCAGGTGTAGGTTCACATCATCCTGAAATAGTAAATCCATATATAGCTGTTTTGACATCATTTTTAACATCTTTTAAAAACCCTCTTGTGGTATGCGATTTAGGTTGTGGGGATTTTAACGTAGGAAAAGAATTGGTAAAGTATACTGAAAAGTATATTGCGGTAGATATAGTAACAGACCTTATAGCGCATAATAAAGAATCATTTACAGCAAATAATTTAGAATTTCATTGTTTGGATATCGCAGTAGATGATTTACCTTCTGGAGATTGTGCCTTATTAAGACAAGTACTACAACATTTATCGAATGCTGAGATCCAACGTATATTGAGTAAGTTAACTGATTTTAGATATGTTATTTTAACAGAACATTTACCTGAAGGAGATTTTACACCCAATAAAGATATTATTTCTGGACAAGGAATTAGACTAAAAAAACAAAGTGGTTTAAACTTATTAGCGCCTCCATTTAATTTTAAGGTAAAAGAAGAAAAATTAGTATTGTCTGTTATTTTAAATGATTGTAAAGGGGTTATTGTAACTACAATTTATAAACTTTTTTAAACAACCTCTATTTTGATACCTTGGGCTATATCTCTCAAATACAAGTAATATACTTACTTTCTATTTTTCGTTTATTTGATTAAATATTTTCTTAAACCTTTGAGGCAATTCATCTTTTATGTGAATTTCTTCATTTGTAAATGGATGTGTAAATTTTAAAGAATAGGCGTGCAAATACAAACCTTTACCTTTTAAAATTAGATTTTCAATCCCATATGCTGCATCTCCCAATATCGGATTTCCGATATTTGATAGATGTTTACGCAATTGATGTCTTCTTCCTGTTTGAGGTTCTAATTGTACCAAGTTGAGTTTGCCGAATTTTTCTGAAGGGACAGATTCGCAAAGCGTATAATTAGATTGTGATTGCTTGCCATCAATTTCTGAAGTGATTTTTCCTTGATCGTTCATTTCACCAATAGTAACCGCATAGTAGATTTTCTTAATGGCTCTATTTTCAAATATTTTATTTAGCGCACGAATACTACTGCTCGTTTTCCCAATTAATAAAATACCTGTTGTTGCAAAATCTAATCGGTGAACAGGTTGTGGTGGTGTTGCATCAGTTAGCTTGCTTTCTTTTATATTTTGAGCCAACGCATTGGCAATGGTTTTAAAACTATTGCCACTAACCAAAATACCAGCAGGTTTATGAACCACCGCTAAGTAATCGTCTTCAAATAATACTTTAAGTTGAAAGACCAGTTTTTTCTTCGGACAGATTTCTTTTAAAATGGATAACCTAATGCATTCTCCACCACTTATAAAAGTAGCCGAAGTAGCAATAACATTATTAACTGTAATATACTGTTTCTTTAGTGCTTTCTTTAATGCTGATTTCGTTAAAACTGCATTGAAAATACCTACACCATACTCTTGTAGTCTAATAGGAGTAATTAGTTTGGGAACAATATGGGTTTCGGTTAGTTTGATGCTATTTTTTATATGATTATCAACATTGTGATATAGTTAATATTAACGATATCTCTCAAATATAATAAATATAGTTACTTATAATTTACCTTCTTTGAAGTAATGCTCGGCTAGCATGGCCATTTTCTTAGCTTTATCACCCAAACCTTTAAGAGGTTTACGATTTCATTGCATTTGTAGAAATGTGATTTTTTAAATTCTGTCAATAAATATAATTGAAAACCTCATATAATAGTTTTAGTTTAACATAAGAATAATTATAATACGTTTCCGTAATCATAATTAGACGTTATGTAAAATAGCCAAGTTATATAATATTTACTAGAAAAATTTCACAATCATTTCGATGCTAAACGCAAAAGAAACAAAAAGTCAATGCTGCATATAATTTTGGAAACAATTAATCTCGCCTACTGTGAGTTTCGGTTCGTTACATAATATTTTAGGAAACATTGAAACTCTTCTGATATTCATCTGCTTTGGAAACACTCAAAAATGCTTTGATAATTAAATTTTTTATTAACTCGTAAATCATAGAACCTCAATATTTGCTTTTCCCATTTATTTAAATGGTATATTTTTTTCCTTGATCCTGGCATTTGGCTCTCAACCCTTTTAGCCTCGAGTTTTTCCATTTCGTCAACAAATTTTTGAATAACAAGAAAAAGTCGTTCTGCTTCTTTATACAACTTATTATCATTTGGTTTTGTACGATAATAATAATTCAGTAAATTTTGTCTCAAGTGATTCATATTGTTATAACTTGGTATTTCTATCTTCAATTGAAGTGCTCTGTTCATATCATCCCAAGTTAAAAACTTATCATCTTTAATGTCATCGCCCATGTCATTTAAGAAGTTTTTAAATTGATTGTAGAAATCTTGATTCAATCCATCTTTTTTTTGTTCTAGGACGCTTAAGATAATTTTTTGAATATCCCTAATAGCCAAATTAGCAGGTAAATGATAGATAATATTTATTCCTACTAATCTATTTCTTCCCTCTGGCTGATCTGTTGTAATAACTGGATCAAGCTCCCCTTTAGTGATTACTGAGTCATCTTTAATGGTGGCATATCTAATCATTTTTTTAAAATATGTTCTTACATTCCAAGCTCGTTTTCCTCCTAGTTCAAAGTTGTAATCTTCATCGCCAACCAAATCAGTTCTTCCATCAATAAGTAATTCTTTTACAGGACGATAATTCTCTGAGGATGGTTGATTATAAGTACGTTTTATAAATTTGGAAAGGAATTTTAATTTAGATTTATGTTCTCTTGTTAGATTACTTTTGTCAAAGCCAAACTGATCTACGATAAATGTATTTTCGCCAAACGCATAATCAGTTGCTAACTTTGGAATTGCTATCAGCAAAATCCTATAATCAAAACTCTTTCTATAAAACTTAAGTTTATTTAGATGTCGGTTTAATTTACGACCTATATTTAAATACAACTCTAGATTTATGATGATATAATCCTCATCAGGAAATAATCTTTCCAACCTTTCCTTTTCTTCATCTATAATTTCTTTGACATCATGAAATAAAAGAACCTTACTGAAATTATATTCGTTCAATCCTAATTGATAATTTACCATTGTTAATTGAACCTTAATCCAACTTGGAATAATTTTCCAATCATAATAAACTCTTTCAAAAAAAGGAACTCTATTCCAATTTTCCAATAAGACATCAACAAGCCTTCCAATTTTTTTTAATTGAAATTCTTTCGAAACTTTTACTGGTTTCGTCGCCATTACATTTTTTCTTTTAAAGTCACCAAATTGGTTGGCATTTCAACTAACCAAGGTTGCCCCACAAACTTACTCCCTAGCGTAATACCATATGATTTAGTATCGTCTCCTGTAAAAGATTCTGATAATCGTATTTCTGTATCAGAGATCACAGATTCTATTCTATAAATAACAAAATCGATCAGTATTTCTTTATCAATGTCATCTATGGTAAATGCTGTATCAATTCCTGTAACCGTTTTACTTCCATCTTGAACAGTGATTGAACCTGGTCTCTCAATAAAATCATTTCCTAAAGCTTCTTTTATTTCTTGAATTATTGACACGGTAGAAACTTCATTTTCAGTATTACATTGTGGGCTTTCTAGTTCATTCCATGGTTCTCCTCCTAGATTGATATAATTACAAACAACCTCCTCATATCCTTTTCTAATGGGTACCCAAACTCTTGCATAACCTGATTGTAGAAATTTTTTAAATAAGTGGTCCGATTCAGAGATATTAATACGATCAATCCATTTTTCTTTTCTTCCCCAAAAATAATCGTAAAAATTATAAGTTATCTTAGTCCACTCCATTGCTTGTTCAAAAAACTGAACAAAATCACCTTCTCGAGCTGCATCTGTCAAATCAATTTCGGGATATCCCAAATTATCGTTGTAATTATTAGTAATGGCATTAAAGCCATCATATGTTTGACCCGTTAATACTGAGATTGAACTTTTCTTTAACTCCGTTTTTTCAATATTTCTATTCTCTAAAGGGTTATTCCCTTGGATGTCTACTCCCGGAACAAACTCATTATCATAGAGCCCACTTTCATATTCATTTTTTTGTTCTTCATATGCCGTCATAATTGCGTTATACGTTTCTATTTGCCATTCCTCATATAATTCATGTTTTAAAACACACATAATAGACACACTCATTAATACCAACAAACTAAGGTCGGAAGAATAACCTCCAGCTATTCTAAAATCACCTTCTTCATTATTCAATTTAAGTGCAATATTTGAACTCTTATCGTATGACAAACTATCATCAAACTGATTATTGGTATTGTCCTGATTGTTAAATTCTTTAGATAATATGAGATGCTGACCTAAAACCACTCTTATTTGTATGTTGGCGGCATTATTACCTGAAGCTCCTGAAGATTTATGCCCTCTACCTGCCGCCAAATTATAATGAGCAGATTTTGCCTGATAACCCGAAGGAATATTAATTGTTTCTACCTTATCTGAACTACTTACATAATTATCTTTAGGCGTATAATTTAGCGTTAGAACACTTTCTCGAACAATTAGATTCTCTGGTGGCGCAGATATATCTTCAACTTGGTAATAGCTTACAAAATAAATATAATTGGTTCTATTGATATCCTTAGGCTTCAAAGGTGTAAACTTCTGTTTAAAACAGAATCCGGGTCTTACCGGTTTATCTAAATTTAATTTGGAAATATTTTTTTGCTCTTTTGAAAAATGATAAAAAGCAGCAGGTTCGGGAATCATAAATTCTACCATCGCTCGTTTCCCATAGTTCATTACTTGTGCTTTAATTATTTTGTTAACCCATTTATACACTCCTGACACATGCTCTTCACCACCGGTATTATCTAATTTGTGCTTGTTTGTTATTTCTTCTTTTACAATGGTTCTAACCCGTTTTGAGGTTAAGAGAGTGTTCTTATAGTCTTTGACAGATTTGTTTATGATATCTTTCGCAAAGGATGATGAGGACTCATTAGAACGACTTAAAGAGTTATTACTTGCGTAATTCCCATTGGTCTCGACCTTTACAACTTGATTGTCGTAACTAGCAGTCACTCCTACTTCAAGAGATTGTTCACTCATTAATGTTTTTGAAACTGATGAATCTAATTCATTTCGCTCAGTGACCTGATTTTCTGTACTTTCTATATTACTGGTTTCCTCTTCAGTAAATGTTGTGGTATCTGTTGAATTTGAAGTTTTATGATTTTTACGTTTACTTTCTCCTATTAGAATGTTTTCTATATGTGCGATGTCTCCAACTTCATATTTAAAAGTTTCTTGCTCAACAATCAATAAATCTTGAACACCCAATGTATTTACTTTGCCCCTAGTTTTTGCAATAAAATTATTATTTGCTTTTTTAGGTTTAATTTCAATCTTAACACATTCTCCAATCACAGGGAAAACCATTTGAAATTCATCTGGCCCATCAAATGCTTCATTAAAACCGTCAAAACGATGAAGAGATAATTGAAGCTTGCCTTGTGCTTTACTCATTTTCGATTTCAACTGATTGACGGCAATATCAATATCAAAATTTTTGTCATTTAATTTCAATTCATTAGTAACAATATGTTTTGTTTTAGGGGACAAGTTTTTGATAATTTCCCTGTTGAGAATCTCAACATCTTTATTAGTAATTGCATTGGCATCTTCTAAAGACCTACTTAACTTATTATATTTAACTAAATCCACAATTTCTTCCATTGCGATATTATAGAAATTAAGCTGTTCAAAATCTAAATTAATTTCTTTCTCTAGCTTCTTAATGTTATATTCCTTTTTTGCTAAAGATTTATTAATTTCAAGTTCTCTTTCTTTAAATTTATCAGGAAGTGGGAATAAATCATTAGGCAATAAAATTGTTGCGTTTAGCATCTTATTTAAATTTGATAAACTAATTTCTGGGTTAGAAGCAACATATTCAAGAATATGAATCATTTTCAATGCATTCTGTAATTCACTTCTAAGACCATTTTTTTTTGGGTTGACTATTGAGGTAATGATCAAACTATCTGAGGTAACATATTTTAATTCTTTAAAAGATCTTGCTTTTATTAAAGCCTTTAAATCATTCTTAGAATAAACATTTATTTTTTTCTTAAATTCTTTTAAACTATACTCTTTTATTAAAAAAACCCATTCTATCAATTCAGCAAATCCAGAAAGTTTTTTTGAGACGTCTGTTAAAAATTGACGCGATTTCATTAAAGTCTTGGCCAAATCGATAAATTCATCTCTTTCAGGAGATTTTTTATTCAATTCAATAAGTTTTAAATAAAACTTATAATGCTCTTTGGATTCAGAGATTACATTGATAGTTCTTAGTCCTAATTCTTGAATTGAAATTTTTTGAGGGTTTCTAACAACTGAAAACTTAAACAACTCACTTTTCATAATATATAATTTAAAGATTTTTGAATAAATAACATTACTAGATTATCGAAATCCTATATTCTAGTTACAATTACTTCATTTTACCTTTTGATTTGACTTACCATAAGTTTTTAATTTAGTATTTCGTCTACTGAATCTTTCTCCAGTATTTATTAATCACTTATTATTATTTTTAATTAAATAATCAGTAAGCTTTTCAGTAATATCTCCTCTTTCTTTTATAATAATCGATTCAATACGAAATACAAAGAGGTTAAATTTTTTTTCTTTAGTTTGCCTATAAATATCAGCTTGTGTTTTAAATATCAAATATTCTTTATGCAACTTGTCCTCAGTATTGTTATAATTTTACATTCTTTCGAAGACAACATAAGCTTTACTTTGAATTTGTAAGTTAATGCATTTACTATGAGTAATTCACCTGATTTTTCCCCTTTTTCATTGGGGTTTTTTCCTGTACTATTCACAGGATTTTTCCCTTATTTCTAGTAGAAAATTGGTTTTAAAGGAAGAATTAAATAAATTTAAAGTTAGTTAAGAATGAAATAGCTGTTTTTTAAGACATTTCAAACACATTTTGCCCTACTCCACTGCCCTATCGCAAAAAGAGTGTTTTATTACGCTCTAGAGAAAATTTTGAGTAAAACTTTACAGAAAAGTTGATGTACTAGGCGCCAGCTGGCTCATTCGCTAAAAAGGTCTACAAGACCTTTTCTAAACGCTCTGCCCTGCTTTTACCAAAGCAAAATAACATAACGCGGTACATTATAGTACAAATAATAGTTTTAAAAAAGCCGCAATTACGGCTCGTTTAACCTTCTTTTCTAAGCACTTCTAAGGGTGGACTTTTTAATACACTTCTAATATTGCTTAAGCCTATCAGTAAAACCAAGGCAGTGATACCGGGTAAAAACAGGAAGAAAGGAATCGCTGAAGGGACAAAGGGTTCATTAAACAGTAAAGTTGCTAATACCAAACTACCAATCAATGACAATACAATGCCTATAAGGCTGCCGAGTATGCCTAAATACAAATATTCAAGTGCGGTTATTCGTAAGATCTGTTTACTTTTGGCGCCCAGCGTTCGCAGTAATACACTCTCTTTAATACGTTGATATTTACTGGTACGTACCGAGCCAACCAATACAATGATGCCTGTAAGAATACTAAAAAATGCCATAAAATTAATAACCCACGAGATCTTATCTAATATACTTTCAACAACGGTATAGAGTTGCCTCATATCTAACACAGATACATTTGGGAATTTCTGTACCAGATCACGTTGTAAAGTCGCTGAACTAGCTTCATCTGGCACATAGGTTGTTAAGACATGAAATTGAGGCGCATTTTCTAAGACCCCTGTTGGAAAAACAATGGTGAAGTTCATTTGCATACGTGCCCAATCTACTTTTCTAATACTTCCTACCCTGGTTTCCATTAAAACACCCTGCACATTAAAAGTAATCGGATCGCCCACACCT
>Ga0209633_10006408_pt1 | contig 10079 bp, 7 predicted proteins | sample Cruoilmetagenom1_FD_187290 | JGI IMG/M metagenome (GOLD analysis project Ga0209633, IMG submission 187290) | Oil polluted marine microbial communities from Coal Oil Point, Santa Barbara, California, USA - Sample 1 (SPAdes) (version 2) | ecosystem: Environmental > Aquatic > Marine > Oil seeps ... | reverse complement strand
TGCGCGCGAGGACAAAATCCGGCTTACAGACCATCTGGGGCTTTTATCGTCATCCCTCTTCCGTCATTCCGGCGAAGGCCGGAATCTAGCATCCCAAAGGGGTGCAAAGGCCGACAGGCCTTTTAAAGAGCTTCGCTCTTTGTGCCCTGCAAAAGCAGGCCACTGGATTCCGGCCTTCGCCGGAATGACGAGAATTGGGGGGGCGAATAAAAGGAGGGGGCATGATGTGAAAAGAATCCTGAATGCTAAATCCTGAATGCCGAATCCTGAATGCCGAATCCTGAATGCTTTTGATGCAGCAGGACTGGATCGCCCAAATCTTTCTGAGCCTCCAAGCAGTCGGCTCGCGATAATGTTACCCGAAAGAAGGATTACATTTCGCATAATAGATAGGTGTGCCTTGCCGCACACCATCCGAACCACGAACCGGCATATAGAGATCCCCGCCCTTAAACTGGCACACCTCATATTCCACGTTATTCTCAAGCTTTTTCGCGAGATTTACCGGCAGAACCTTTTTCGGCAAAGAAGATGTGCTGTCATTCCACCAATGACCTTCTTTTGCTACAGGGTTCGCCCTTAAGGGCGTTTCTTCTCTTTGCTCAAGGATTCTGTCTCTTTTCCTTTGCTCAAGGATCCCATCTCTTTTCCTTTGCTCAAGGATTCTGTCTCTCTCGCCTTCCCACGTCCTTTCCTTACGAGGAAGCACAAGCGGTTCCGCCCGCATCTTTGCGCTTTTCTTCTTAAGAGGAGCACGCACCTTGCCTCTCCGTACCCGAGGTTGTTTCCGTTTTTGTTTTGACTGCTCACGCAACTCTGAAACCACAGACGGTGGCTTCTTTTTAGTGTAATATTCTTCTTTGAAAAACACACAAAGCTGGTAAATGATCGGGATGGAAACAAAAATAGACAAACCAGCAAAAACTGTCTTGAAAACACACAAGCCAAAGCCAGAGGTAAAGTAAGGGTCAGAAGAACTAGACGATGATGAAGAGGAATTTGTTGTTGGGGTCGTAGAAAAGGGATCTTCATATTTTGGATTCAAACATATCTCATTTCCCGAACCCAAATATTTTGAGTTTCTCCCTCCATCTAAAAGCCCAGAACCACCATCAATACTGTACGGACGCTGTATAATATCCTCCATATAAAAACCCTCCCACTACATGTTACCTTTTAAAGAAAAGAAGTTTTATCACCACAGACCACGAAAGTAAAACATCATAATGCTGTAATAAACATACTAAAAACATCGTTTTTAACTGTTTTTGGAGTAATAATGCGATGAAAGGATATAAAAAAACACCTATCCCGTTCGTCATCCCTCTTCCGTCATTCCGGCGAAGGCCGGAATCTAGCATCCCAAAGGAGTGCAAAGGCCGACAGGCCTTTTAAAGAGCTTCGCTCTTTATGCCCTGCAAAAGCAGGCCACTGGATTCCGGCCTTCGCCGGAATGACGAGAATGGGGGGGGCGAAGAACAAGAGAGAGCATGATGTGAAAAGAATTCTGAATGCCGAATCCTGAATGCTAAATCCTGAATGCTGAATGCCGAATCCTGAATGCCGAATCCTGAATGCTAAATCCTGAATGCTGAATGCCGAATCCTGAATGCCGAATCCTGAATGCTAAATCCTGAATGCCGAATCCTGAATGCTTTTGATGCAGCAGGACTGGATCGCCGCGCTTCGCTCGCGATGACAATTCTGGGTGTTTAAAGAAATCCTATATTGCTTCCAAAAGCGGCGACATGTTAAATAAGTAAAATGATATGGTTTTTTTCTCAATGAATGTACCGTCCTCAGCACCACGCTCCAACATACCCGACATGCCAAGCGTGGATGATCTTTTGCCCTATCTTCGGCAAATTGATGAAAACCGTTGGTATTCTAATTTTGGGCCTCTTGCCCAGACCTTCGAGACGCGCTTCGCGCAACGCATGGAAAAAGCGCATAAACTACCAGATAAAACACTCTCTTGCGTCGGGTTGGCCTCGGGGTATCAAGCGTTGACGATCGGCTTGCGCCTTTTGGGTGTAGTGCCAAATGACAAAGTACTTATCCCTTCTGTGACCTTTCCGGCTTGTCCTCTGGCCGCCGCACCTTTGGGCGCCGAGGCCATTTTAAGTGATGTCGACCCCCAAACATGGACACTCACGCCCGAAATTGCACGCCAAGCAGCCTCAAAAATGAAGTTAGCGGCTGTTATGCCCGTTTGTGTGTATGGTTTTCCTCTTCCCGCCGAAGAATGGGACGCTTTTTCACGCGAAACAGGCGTTAAAGTCATCATTGATGCCGCCGCCGCCGTTGAAGCGCAAAAATATCCTGAAACCTGTCTTGTGGCACACAGCCTGCACGCGCTGAAGCCTTTTGGTATTGGCGAAGGCGGATTACTTGTGGCACGTGATCCCGACCTGATCCAGCAAGCACGCGAACGGATCAATTTTGGCATGAAAGATCACATCACATATCAAACAGGTGAAAACGCTAAAATGAGCGAATATCACGCCGCTGTAGGACTGGCGCAGCTTACGCGGTGGGAAGACATAAAAAAACGCCGTCAAAAAATCTATGAGACCTACAAGCTTTTCTTCGAAAGCCTTCAGGATCTGACTTCTATTCATCCATTACTTGAAAAAACAATTGCAAGTTCTTTAATGATAAGCCTAAAAGAGGGTAATGCTTTGGAGGTTTTTAACCGCCTTCAACAACAAAATGTCGCTGTACATCACACCTATTTGCCACCGCTGTACGAACATCCCGCCTTTGCTGGTCTGGAAGTAACCGGAAAAGAAGGTGCGAATGAAATAAAGCACAAAGCACTTGGGCTGCCGTTTCACGCCTTTCTTTCAGATGAAGAAATTGGCAAAATTGTCCAAAAGCTACGCGAGTCGCTTTAAGCTCGGCCAAGTTATGCTATAAGCTTTCAACAATACCTCTCATTCAAGGATTCGCGCTGTGCCTCGATTGTTGCTTTCCCATCTCCTTCTTCTTTTCGTCCTTCTTGGAACTGTTTGCGCCTGCGCAAGCGGCAAGGCTACCCTTCCAGAAGAAAAAACGGTTACTGAACTTTATACCGAAGCCACCGCACTCATGAGCCAAAAGGACTACAAAGAAGCTGCCCACCGTTTTCAAGAAGTTGAACGCCAGCATCCCTATTCCCTCTGGGCAACACGTGCGCAACTTATGGCCGCCTATGCCCAATATCAGGACATGGATTATGATGCCGCCATCTCTGCACTGGACCAATATATCCAACTCCACCCTAGCAGTGACAACATCGCCTATGCATATTATCTACGTGGCTTATGCAGCTATGAAAGAATTGCCGATGTGCGCCGCGACCAAGGTCATACCCATCACGCTTTAAATGAATTGCAAACTATTATTCGTCGTTTTCCTGAAACATCCTATGCCAAGGATGCCGTGCTCAAAATAGCACTCATCAACGATCATCTTGCTGGTGCAGAAATGGAAATTGGGCGGAACTATCTTGCACAAAAACTCTATACAGCAGCGATTGGACGCTTTCGCACTGTCATAGAAAAATATCAAACCACAAGTCACGTTCCCGAGGCTTTGCACCGCCTTGTAGAGGGCTACATAATTCTTGGCATCAAAGACGAAGCCCAAGCCACCGCTGTCGTTTTGGGACATAATTTCCCTGGAAGTCCGTGGTATCAAGACAGCTACAATCTTCTTATTAAAAATAATATAGAACCCAAGCCCAACAATAAAAGTGAACATAAAAGTTGGGTCAATGGTGTATGGCGCGACCTTTTTTGAAAGACTCCAGCTTTTTTTTGAAAGGCTCTAGGATGTGTTAACATCTCTTATTATCCAAGATGTCGTTCTAATTGATCGACTTGAAATTACCCTTACAAAAGGGCTTAACGTCTTCACGGGCGAGACAGGCACTGGCAAATCAATTTTGATGGATGCGCTCTCGCTTGCACTCGGCGCACGCGCAGATGCAAACCTTGTTCGAAGCGGCACGCAGCGCGCCATCACAACGGCTGGTTTTGAAAGCCCCTTTCCGGCAGAACTCACGCTTCTTTTGGAAGAACAAGGTCTCGCTTTTGAAGATCTTTTGATCCTGCGGCGCATTGTTGGAAAAGACGGAAAAAATCGTGCATTTGTCAATGATCAGCCAATAAGCGTTTCTCTTTTAAAAAAAATAGGCGGGCTTCTTCTTGAAGTGCATGGCCAATTTGAAACGCATGGCCTGCTTAATCCCATAACGCACCGGTCCCTTCTTGATTCTTTTGCAAATCTTGGCACCCTTAAAAAGAAAACAAGCGCCGCCTATACTTTGTGGCAAAAAGCACAAAAAGATCACGCCCACGCCCTTAAAATACAAAACCAAAGTGAAGCCGAAGCCGACTTTCTACGTATGGCGGTGGCCGAGCTGGATGAGCTTGCGCCAGAAGAAAGCGAGATTGATAATCTCAGCGAAAAACGTAAAACACTTCAGTATCGCGAAAAGATTCTGGACGCGCTGCAAAATAGCAAAAAAGCTTTATCCGGTGAACGCGGAGCAACTTTTGCTTTGGCCAAAGCGGGAAAAACGCTTTCCCGCATTGCCGACAAAGCCGAAGAAGTTGATCACATCCTGTCCATCGTAGACCGCGCCGCAGCTGATGTTGATGATGCCTACCGGCAAATCATAAGCTTCGCCCATACCATTGATGCTGACAGCCAAACGCTCGACACCATAGAACAGCGCCTTTTCCAACTTCGTGCCGTTTCACGAAAGCATAATGTGGCCCCCGAAAATCTTGGCACATTATGTGAAGAATTACGCGCCAAACTGAATCTTATCGACGATCAAACAGGCGAACTTGCGCGTTTGGAAAAAGACATGCAGCAAGCCCGCGCAACCTATCAAAAGCTGGCACAAGAACTCAGCGAGAAACGCAACCTCGGCGCGATTAAGATGAGCAAAGATGTCATGAAAGAATTGCCGCCTTTAAAATTTGAGCGCGCCATTTTTTCTGTTCTTTGTGAAACACTGCCCGAAGAACAATGGAAAAATGATGGCATGGATCACATCTCTTTCCTCGCCGCCACCAATCCCGGCGCACCAGCAGCGCCACTCCACAAAGTCGCTTCGGGCGGCGAGCTATCCCGCTTTATGCTGGCCATTAAAGTTGTTCTGGCCAAAGCAGACCTTGTTGAAACGCTTGTCTTTGACGAAGTCGATTCAGGCATTGGCGGCGCAACAGCTTCTGCTGTCGGAGAAAGGCTGGTGAAGCTGAGTGAAAATGTACAGGTTCTTGTTATCACGCACAGCCCTCAGGTAGCAGCGCTAGGCCATCATCATTTACGCACGACCAAAGAAGTGAAAAACGAAAAAACAATATCAAGCGTTGCCTCTTTGAATGCCGCCCAACGCCTTGAAGAAATCGCACGCATGCTAGCCGGAACGGAAACAACCGATGCAGCGCGCAAAGCAGCCATGAGCCTTATTGAAGATTCTCCTGCCACCACAAAAACCGCAAAGCGTGCGAGAAAAGCATGAGCAAGAAATCAACCAAGACACCTTTGCCAACACCGCTTGAAGCCCGCGCAGAAATGGCACAACTTGCAGAGAAAATTGCGCACCACGACACGCTCTATCATCAAAAAGATGCACCCGAAATAACAGACGCCGCCTATGACACACTGCGCGCACGTTATCGCGCACTCCATCAAGCTTTTCCCGATCAAGTTCCTTCCCATGATCCCGAGGAAAAAGTTGGGGCCGCCATAGCCGAAGGTTTCAGTAAAATTAAGCACAGCGTTCCTATGCTTTCTTTGGGCAATGCATTTACCGATCAGGATGTCGAAGATTTTGAAGCCCGTTTACGCAAATTTTTAAATCTTGATGAAACGGTCCCAGTCACATGGATGGCCGAGCCCAAAATAGATGGTCTCTCCGCTTCTTTGCGCTATGAAAAAGGAGAGCTTGTCTTGGCCGCTACACGCGGCGATGGACAGACCGGTGAAAACATCACGGGTAATGTGCGCACCATTAAAAATATCCCGCACAAACTCAGCGCCCCCTTCCCTGATATCTTAGAAGTGCGCGGCGAGATTTATATGGATCGTCCTTCGTTCTTTGCACTCAATAAAAAAAGGCAAGAAGAATGGGAAACAGTTTTTGCCAATCCGCGCAATGCCGCCGCCGGAAGTGTTCGCCAACTTGATAGCCAAATTACCGCGTCGCGATCGTTGGGTTTTTTCGCTTATGGACTCGGCGAAAACACAGAAAAGTCGATACGTTATCAAAAAGACCTAAGGTATCACTTGAAGAGATGGGGCTTCACGCTCAACGAGCCTTCGCGCCTATGCAACGGCACAAAAGAACTTCTGGCTTATTATCATGAAATCGAAGCCGCGCGTCACGGAATGCCTGTCGATATTGATGGTATTGTTTATAAAATTGATGCATTCGATTGGCAAGAAAGACTGGGCTTTGTCGCCCGCGCTCCACGCTGGGCCATCGCGCATAAATTTGCCGCCGAAAAAGCCGAAACAAAACTCACCAACATTCTTATTCAAGTAGGACGAACAGGCGCCCTCACGCCCGTGGCCGAGCTAGAACCAGTCAATGTTGGCGGCGTTATGGTCAGCCGCGCAACCCTTCACAATGAGGATGAGATTAAGCGCAAAGACATTCGTGTCAGCGACATTGTTACGCTTCAACGCGCCGGAGACGTCATTCCACAAATCATCAAAGCCGACCTGAAACGCCGACCTAAAAATGCAAAAGCCTTTGTATTTCCGGATCATTGCCCCGCTTGTGACTCGCTGGCAGTACGTGAAGAAGGCATGGCGGTACGCCGTTGCACAGGAGGTCTTGTTTGCCCTGCACAAGCGCTAGAGCGCCTACGTCACTTTGTGGCACGCACAGCCTTTAATATTGAGGGCTTTGGTGAACAACGCCTGCGTGAGCTTTGGGAAGATAAACTCATCCAAACACCCGTTGATATTTTTACGCTCAAGAAACATCGTGAAACCTTGGCCGTCCGCGAAGGATGGGGAGAAAAATCAGCCGACAATCTTATTGCTGCTATCGAAGCACGGCGCACCATTTCCTTGAGCCGTTTCATTTTTGCGCTAGGCATTCCCCAAGTGGGAGAAGCCACAGCCAAACTTCTTGCACGTCACTACCTCACCTTGTCAACGTGGCGCACATCCATGAAAAAAGCGCAAGATCCAGAAAATGAAGCCTACCTCGATCTTATAAGCATTGATCAAATTGGTTCTTCTATCGCAACTGACATCACAGCCTTTTTTGCCGAAAAACATAACATTGCTGTTTTGGAAGCTCTTGAAAAAGAGCTTTCTATTGAATCCTATACGCCGCCACCTTCAACCGGCTCGCCGCTGGAAGGAAAAATCATTGTCTTCACAGGAACACTGGCCAAGCTGAGCCGAATCGAGGCCAAAGCCAAAGCCGAAACCCTTGGTGCCAAGGTAGGCGGATCAGTCTCTGCCAAAACAGATTATCTCGTTATAGGCGCCAATTCTGGCAAAAAAGCTGAAAAAGCTGAAAAACTTGGGGTTAAAGTCTTAAACGAAGAAGAATGGCTTGCTATTCTTAAGGATTATTGAAGGCTTAAGGAGTAAAAGACTGTCTAAGCTCTGTACAAAAGCTTCCTTTTTGCTTACCTTTCCGAAGGCTTCTCAGCCCTATTAAATTCTTGCCACAAAAGGCTCTACAACAATGGACACGCAAGATAATTCAAAAGATTTCGCGCAGCAGGCGTTAGAAGAGCTGAGCAAATCTGAGCTCAAGCCAACGCCAGATAATTTTTCTGTTTATTATAATTATTTCTCGGACAGCAATCCCAACCTAAAAATGGCGATAAATATGCTACTTGAGCAATATGGGAAACTTAATCAAACCCAATGCACAGAGCTCTTTCTCGCCCATATCAGCCTTGATGCTGAAAGCAAGGTTTTACAAACCACAACAACCAGCATTGAAGACGAAGTCAAGAAAATGATGGGTGTTTTAACGAAGTCAGCATCAGACACAAAACAATACAACCAGACTTTGGATGCGTTTTCCGGCAACTTGCAATCACCGGACTCAGTTGACCAAATCCGAGGTGCCGTTTCTCGTGTTGCCAACGAAACGCGGATTATGGCTGAACAAAACCAACGGCTCCATGCACAGCTCTCCCAATCAACGCAGCAACTGACGGAAATGCGCTACAACCTTGACGAGGTTCGTAAAGCTTCGCTCATGGACCCGCTTACCGAGGTTGGAAACCGCAAGTTCTTTAGCAATGAAATTGCACGTGTCATTGAAGAAGCCAAAGAGTCAGAAACGCCTTTATCCATGCTTATGGCAGACATTGATCATTTTAAAAATTTCAATGATACCTATGGCCATCTTATTGGTGATGAAGTTCTTAAGCTTGTCGCCAGAACATTGGTCGAAAATCTCAAAGGACGTGATATCATTGCGCGTTATGGTGGCGAGGAATTTGTTATACTTCTCCCGCGCACAACGGTGAAGGACGCCATACGCGTAGGCGACCAACTTCGCTCCATTTTGTCTACTAAAAATGTGCGCCGCCGCCGAACGAATGAAACTCTTGGCGTTATCACTATTTCAATTGGCGCAACGCAACATCTTGAAGGGGATACCCACGACTCCTTTATCGCGCGTGCGGATGCAGGTCTTTACAAAGCCAAAGAAACAGGTCGTAACAAGGTCATGGCTCAAGAAGAAGACCCACCACAGGAATAAAATTGGCTCGTACAATCGTTTCAACAAACGTCTATGTTGTCGTGACAACAGTCCCCGCAATAAGATCATGCAGGGCTTGTTTCTTTTTTGTGAAAAGCGCCATGATATAGCCCAACAAAAGAGGAAAAGCCGAAAGAATTTTGGAAAAATAGCGCACACTCGCACGGCCAAAGCTCAACTGCTTACCTGCCTCATCCACAACACGTAACTTCATAGCACGCTTACCAAGCGTAGCGCCACGCTCAGAGCTTTCAAAAGCAGCGAAATAAAACCAGTCCAACGCAACCAACAAAGCCCAATAAGAAGGGGCAAAAGCCGTTCCCACCGCAAGCATAGGCGTGGCCACAACACCAACCAAGAAAAGAAGCACACCAATAGCAGGCAAAATAAGAACGATTTTGACGATAAAGAGAATAATTTGATCAATCAGGAGCGCGATAAAGCGATCCATAAAAGCCCCATAGGGCATTTCTTTTATGTCAATCTCTTTACCCGAGGTCGGCGGAATAATGGTTTGTGCAGTCATGTATTGGCTCTCCTTCACGAAAGGTTTGCAACCCAATCCGATTTAAATTGGGATAACTATAACAGAAAGTTGGCGCCCCGTGTCTTTTTCTCCCGCAAGGCTGCTTCGACGATAACTGAAAAAAACCGCTTCGTCTTTACAAGTATCGGCAGGCGACGGCGAGATATTCTCAAGGCCGGCACATTTCAGCTTTTGGACAACATAAGAAGGCAGATCAAACATCAAGCATTTTTCTTTTTCGGCTTTTTTAAAAAAAGCAGTATTTTCTCTGTCCTCAGCAATAAACGGCGCGCAAAAAGCATCCTCCACTTCATAAGAAGCGCGGCCAATGCAAGGCCCAACCGCTGCACAAATATTTCGTCTTTGTGCGCCAAGCTTTTCCATTTCCAAAAGCGTGTTTTCAATAACGCCACCTAAAGCGCCGCGCCATCCGGCATGCGCAGCCCCGATAACGCCAGCATCCTTATCCGCCAATAAAACAGGCGCACAGTCCGCCGTTAAAATGCCAAGGGCAACTCCTGCAAGCTTCGTGACAAGCGCATCTGCCTGCGGCATATGCGCTGCACTCCATGGTTCGGTGACGTTCACAACATCTGCAGAATGAACCTGCTGGCAACTAAGAAGATGACCTGCCTGCACGCCAAGTTGCGCTTCTATGCTTTCTCTATTCTTGGCAATTTTAGCCGGATCATCTTGTGAACTAAAACTGGTGTTCAAGGCTTCATATGTGCCTGCGCTCACGCCCCCTTGGCGTGTAAAAAAACCATGAGGTAAAAACATCAGATTGTCAGCTTGAAGAAAAGGGATCAT
>Ga0209633_10006406_pt1 | contig 10081 bp, 10 predicted proteins | sample Cruoilmetagenom1_FD_187290 | JGI IMG/M metagenome (GOLD analysis project Ga0209633, IMG submission 187290) | Oil polluted marine microbial communities from Coal Oil Point, Santa Barbara, California, USA - Sample 1 (SPAdes) (version 2) | ecosystem: Environmental > Aquatic > Marine > Oil seeps ... | reverse complement strand
TCTGCTTTGTGAGATTCTTGCACCGGAGTGAAGTTTACAGATACTTTCCATGAAATCTATAGAATAAAGGCTGAAAGGGTTTGTCCCCTTCAGCCTTTTGAAAATAATTTAACTATAACCATACTAACCATACTATCAGCTCTGACATTAATTAAAATTCAATGGCAACCTGTGCTGATACTGTGTCATTTTTTTGATCTGTGCCGCCTTCATGCTTGCCATAATCTATGTCATGTGTATATTCAAGCGTAAGCGCGGTATTTTTCAGAATATTCATTCCAATTGCAGCCATGTAACGATTTTCCGGCAGAGCGGAATCTGTTTGCATAAATACGCAATCTTTTGTTCCCTGATAGGCTAAAGCAAAGGTTGTTTCCTTGCCTAAAATTTCCTGTGTAAATGCAGCCTCTATGTTCCATGATTCCGGTTTTACACTTTTTTCTCCCATTACACCGAAAGAATATGGAATAGCACCCCATATTTCATTCTGAAGGGCATATTCTTCAACAGCTCCAACATATTCGCCTATAAGCTGTAACGGGCCCATATTCATTATCAGATGCACTGCAAAGCCAGCAACGTAATCATCTGTTTCATCATTGGGTTGAGCAAAACCAGCAGCAATAGCCCCTGCAGGAGCATTGTCATTAATTTCACCGGCAACATTACTCAAAGCATCTGTCAGGCCATCTGAATCTGTAATATTATTAATATAGTCAACGCCTACATCAAAACTAAGCTGATCCTGCTCAAATGCAAATCCAATATTAGCGCCGTAGTTGTCGACTTTGTTGTTGTCATTGGTTTCGCCAATATCACCGTTAAAAACATATACCGATCCGTAGAAACCTGCGGATTCAAAACCGATCTGCGCCGCGCTTTCCCTGGTTTCACCAAGTTCCAGTGTTAGAGGATCCTGAATCATGTTTGATTCAAAATTACCAAAAGGCACATACATTTTACCAACAGTTAAATAAAGCGGAAATCTTTCGGTATTTCCGAAAGTTATTGTGCCTTCATCTACTGTAACGTCTTCTGTGTCATCCTCTTCATAAAGGAACAACAAATGGCCGCTGACCCATTCATTTATCTGTGCATCAATCCCCAGTTCCACTGTCGCCAGGGTTATATCGCTGGAATCACGGTGATCGCCGCTGCCCCTGCTTGAGGCATAGCCCTCAACTTCAATAAGTCCGCTGATCTCAACTCTTTCAAGGAAATCATTCGCAAATGCTGTTTTTGAAACTTTATTTTCAAGCTTGTCAAGGCGGTCAGAGACATTTAGTTTACCTACATCTTCTCTCGCTTGTGGTACTGCAGCCTCAACAGACTGTTTCAAATCAGCAGCTTCTTCGGTTGTTACAATTCCTTTTTTTTCAAGAAGCTTTAATAGCATCTCTGTTTCTGAACTCATTGCAAAGGCATTAAAATTTATAAAAAAAAACGAGCAAATCAAAACTACTCCCATTATAAAACAATTTTGCTTTTTCATTGAATATCCTCTCTTTAAATTTATTGTAACAGGTTAGGAACGAGGACGAATTAACTTTCCCAACTATGCATCACAGTTTCAGGCCATTTTTGCCCGATCTAAAAGTAAAAAAATATTGAAATAGCTTGCTATTCCTGCAACTTTTTTACTTTTAGATCGAACAAACCTGACCTAAATCTGTGCGCCTACTTGTGGAAATTATTTCGTCCCCGTTCCTTAATATAATATTTCTATCTAAAAAGTATAGATACACCTCCTTTCATATTTACTGCAGGGGCGAACGACCGTTCGACATGTTTAAAAGGAATACATTGTTTGAAGAACACTAAAAAATAACAAATAACAAGTCAAGTTATTTTTGTGCGAATTCTAATTAAATGGCGTATCATGCCCTATTGGTCGCGTAAAAGTATATCGGCATGTGTCTACCACCATCATATCAAAAACTTCACCGGTATTTCCCTGTGCAAGAGTATAAGGAAGGGCAAGCACACATAATACAGAAGTAACTGGTATCATTACCAGACTTATAGGCCTTACGATCACAACATCCATTGTTACTGTAAACGGATTTACATCATCATAGGATTCGAGCTTTTTTTCTTCATCTGCTGCAAAAGCTGCAGAACCGAACGGAACTGCAAAAAGAGTTAAAACAAAAATGGTAATAAAGATTTTTCTGACGATAGCATCCATACAAAATCTCCTCGTTTTTTATAATCTCCAATACTTGATATTCTGTTTTTCTGCTTCATCCTGCCTGAAGGCGGCTTTAATATCAATAATAATTGGTGTTGAATTTGTACATAGATCTGCAATTCCGGAAAGGCCAAGCTCTATGTACTTTTTATGAATAACTGCAACGATTACTGCATCTACCCCTGAAAGCGCCTCCATTGGCTGTAAATCAATCCCGTAAAATGCAGCCGCCTCATTCGGATCTGCCAAAGGGTCATGAACAAGTACTTCAATACCGTAATCAACAAGTTCATTTATAATATCGACTACTTTTGTATTTCTTAAATCAGGCACATCCTCTTTAAATGTTATTCCAAGAACCGCTGCTTTGACACGATTAACCTGTTTCCCTGCTTTTATCAGCATTTTAACAGTACGTTCGGCAATATATTTGCCCATGCCGTCATTTATTCTGCGGCCTGCCAGTATCATTTCGGGATGATAGCCTATAGATTCGGCCTTAAAGGTTAGGTAGTATGGATCCACTCCAATACAATGACCGCCGACAAGGCCGGGTTTAAATGGTAAAAAGTTCCATTTTGTCCCGGCAGCCTGTAAAACTTCAGAAGTATCTATTTTGAGTTTATCAAAAATCAGGGCAAGTTCATTCATGAGGGCTATATTCAGATCTCTTTGGGTATTCTCTATAACCTTTGCCGCTTCTGCTACTTTTATCGAAGAAGCCATATGTATTCCGGCCGTTACAATGGTTCCATAAACATTGGAAAGCAGCCTGGCAGTATCTTCATCAGAGCCTGATACAATTTTTAGAATCTTATCGATTGTGTGAATTTTATCACCAGGGTTAATCCGTTCAGGGGAATAACCTGCTGTAAAATCGGCGCCTGATTTCAGCCCTGATTCCTGCTCAAGAATAGGAACGCATACTTCTTCGGTTGCCCCGGGATAGACAGTCGATTCAAATACTACGCATGATCCCTGCTGCATATTTTTCCCTGTTGTTGCAGATGCTCCGCGTAAAGGCGTTAAATCAGGTATCCGGTATTCATCTATGGGTGTTGGAACAGCAACAATAATTAAACGGCATTGCGATATTTTCAGGGGATTATTAGTAAAATCGATGACTGCGTTTTGCAGGTCATTTTCAGAAATCTCCAGTGTGCGGTCAAAACCGGACTTTAGTTCTTCTATTCTTTTAAGGTTAAAATCATAGCCCGCAACATCAAAGTGTTTTGAGAGATGTACTGCCAGCGGAAGTCCCACATAACCGAGACCTACAACAATAATTTTATCTTTGCGCTCCTTTAATGATTCAAAAGTTACCATGATTTTTCCTCGCGGGCTTTTAAGTTATTTTATTTGCGATCCTTACTGGTTACCAACAAAAAAAGATCTGAAAGCAGATTCATCCATTTTCATTGCTTTTTTAATCTCTTCAAGCATCTTATCTTTTTCATCGGGCAGTTTTCCTTTAATGTTAATATAATTTGTGTAATGATCGCTGATTAGACAGGATGAGACTGACAAATTTTTGACCAGCATTCCAGTCTCTTTTATCACTTCATGTGGCCCAAGCATATGGAATTTATTCATATTTACATCTTCCAATATGGGTGTGTTAATTTTAGGCACAAAAGTGCGCAGTCGTATAAAATCAGGAGATATTTTGTTTAGAACTTTAGCAGTTTCTTCTGCATGCGGTATTGTCCGCTCCCTGCCTCCTATACCCAGAATGACATAGAGACTGAGATCTATGCCTGCAGCCATAACCGATTGCCCTGCCTCAATCTGTTCCTTACTGTTGGTACCTTTTTTTATTTTTTTAAGAATTATGTCGTCGCCGGATTCGAGCCCCACATGGATTCTGGAAAGACCTGATTCAGCAATACGTTTGAGAGCTTCGGGACCTTTTTTATGTATGAATTGGGATGAGCCATATACTGTAATTCGCTGTAAATGCGGAAAAGTTTTCCTGGCAAAGCGGCAAATTTCACAAAGATCATCTGTTTTCATGGCTATGGTATTTCCGGCCGGGAAAAACAGGGTTTTGACGTATTCCCCATAAACATCGCGTGCCTGCAGCAGATCTTCTTTTATTTCCGATACCTTGCGTATCTTGAATCTGGTGCCGTTTTTATATACCATGCAGAAGGTACACTTGTTGTGCGGGCATCCTACCGTAGCCTGTATTAAAAGTGAATCCGCCTCACTGGGAGGTCGATATATTGGGCCTTCGTAACGCATATGTTTTATTTTTTTTTAAATGCTTTTTTGTATATCCTGAGCGCCATGTACTACCGCAAGGATGTCAATATGATCATCAGCAATATATTCATAAATGATCTGAAGATGTTTACTTGCTTTTTCAGTCCATTTTATTTTGACCATTGATCAACTTTCTCAAGAAGTTCTTCTGTTGATATTAACCTTTTCAGTTCAGCATCTTCCAGGCCATCTAAAACCTGAGCAACAAAATTAATTTGATACATCATATCTTCTAATGTACATTTGTCAGGTAAACGTTTAATTGTTTCGATTGTTGCTTCTTTGAGTGAACTCATCATTGTTTCACCTATAGGAACGAGAACGAAATAATTTCCCCAAGTAGGCATCACAGCTTCAGGCCATCTTTGCCCGATCTAAAAGTAAAAAAATTTTGAAATAGCTTGCTATTCCTGCAAATTTTCTACTTTTAGATCGAACAAACCTGACCTAAATCTGTGCGCCTACCTGGGGAAATTATTTCGTCTCCGTTCCATAATATAATTTACTCATCAAAATATATTTTTTTCAGCCTCTGTCAGATAACGCCATTGACCCAGTGATAGATTTCCGAGCTTAATATTTGAAATTCTGATTCTTTTTAAGGCTGTTACATTACCTCCGACCTTGCGTACCATACGACGGATTTGTCTATTTTTACCTTCTTTTATAATAATGCGAAAACGCTTTGGAGAAATTGTTTTTATTTTTGCAGGCCTTGTTCTGCCGCCCATCATTGGGAGTCCTTTTTCCATACTCCTGAAACATTTATCCGGAAGAGGCTTTGAGAGAGTAACTTCATATTCTTTTTCATGGTCAAAGGAAGGATGCAGCAACCTGTGGTGAAAGTTTCCATCATTTGTCAATACTAACAAACCGGTAGAGTCTTTATCCAATCTGCCTACAGGAACAATTCTTTCTGTGATATTCACAAGATCAAGGACTATATTGTCGCCATCCTGATTACAGCTTGTAACATAGCCCTTAGGTTTATTAAGTGCAATATAAACCGTTTGATTAATTATTTTCAACAGGTTTCCGTTAACTTTCACCTTGTCGATTTCGGTATCTACTTTTGTGCCCAGCACTGCCGCAGCAGCGCCATTTATCTTGACCAGCCCTTCTGTGATATACTTTTCAGCTTCCCTTCTTGAGCAGAATCCTGCTGTTGACATATATTTTTGCAGCCGCATTATTGACATATATACTTTTACGTTCTGTAGTCTGCGTTGATTTTGACATAGTCAATAGAGAAATCGCATGTAAATACAGAAGCATATCCGGTTCCCATATTGAGATTGAGCGTGATACTGAATTCGAGGTTTTTTAAAATATCAGTGGCATCGGATTCTGCCGCAATTCCGCATCCCGTGCTGTTTTTAACCATCATAACATCATCAAAAAAAATATCAATTTGGTCAGGCTTCACGTGCGCTTTTGATCTTCCTGCTGCCGCAATTATTCGTCCCCAGTTGGCATCCTCTCCAAACAGTGCTGTTTTAACAAGGCTGGAATTGGCAAGAGTATCGGCTACAATACGTGCATCCTTATTTGAGCTTGCACCTTTTACAATTATTTCAACCAGCTTGGTAGCTCCTTCACCATCCTTTACAATCATTTTTGCAAGACTGAGCATTATATTGTCAAGCATATTCTGAAAGATTTCTTTTTGAACATCATTTTCAATAGCCGCTCCGGAACAACCGTTTGCCATAATAATAACAGTATCATTTGTGCTGGTATCACCGTCTATTGTGATTCGGTTAAATGATCGCTCTGTTGCAGTAACAAGGGTATCTTTAAGCATATCAGGTGCGATTTCAGCATCCGTACAGATAAAAGCGAGCATGGTAGCCATATCCGGGCATATCATTCCGGAACCTTTTGCTATTCCTGTAACAGTATAAACTTTACCGTCAAGATTCCCTTTTTGTGAAACAATCTTGGGGTATGTATCGGTTGTCATAATAGATCGTGCAAAATCGGTAAAACCGTCAAAAGAGAGTGAGCCTTTTATTTTTGGTACAGCAGCCGTAATTTTTTTAATGGGAAACTGTTCACCAATAACACCTGTTGATGCCACCAAAACCAATTCTTCGGATATCTTCAGCTCAAAGGCGGTTACCTTTGCCATTTCTAAAGCATCTTTCATCCCGTTGATACCTGTACAGCAATTGGCATTACCGCTGTTAACGATTATAGCGCGGCAACGGCCTTTTCTGATCCGTTTATCATCAAGAATAACAGGAGCAGCCTTAATCTGGTTGCAGGTGAACACTGCTGCAGCACTTGCATCGGTTTCGGAAACAATCAGGCCAAGATCCTTTGTTCCGTCTTTTTTAATATTCGCAGCCACACCGGCGGCCTTGAAACCGGGGCAAATAATTGTTTTGGTCATTTTTTCTCTGTTTTTGTTTATGATTTTTTAAAATGCAAAATTACAATTTAACACGTTCAACATATTGAGAATTTCTTGTGTCAATACGAATTGACTCGCCTTCTTCGACAAAGGGCGGAACCTGGAGAACAAAACCTGTCTCAAGGGTTGCAGGTTTCGTACTTCCTGCGGCAGTATCACCCTTTGCCCATGGGTCTGATTTAATTATCTTTAACGTAATAAAATTCGGCAGTGTCAGTCCAATAGCCTGCCCGTCAAACATGAGTACCGTGCATGGCGTGTTTTCTTTTAAGAAATGCACGGCATCACCGAGCTGCTCCCTGGCAAGAAAATATTGTTCGTAAGTAGAGCTGTCCATGAAGCAGTAACTATCGCCATCTGTATAAAGATATTCCATCTCGTGCTCTTCCAGGTTGGCTTCATTGAATTTATCCCCTGATCTGAATGTTCTGTCAAACTGAGCGCCTGTAACCATATTTTTCAGCTTGCATTTATATAGCGCTCTTCCTTTGCCAGGTTTTACAAATGAGAATTGAACAACTGCATACGGCTGCCCGTCTATTTCAAATTTAAGTCCTTTTCTAAGATCACTGCTTTCATACATAAATTAATTTTTTCCCCTAATTATTTCGTCCCCGTTCCTAAGTTCTTTCGTCCTCGTTCCTAATCATGCATTTTTTGAGTTGACATTTTCCTGTTTGTTTAACATATTCAGCCATTATTCGCAAACCGTTTAATTTTTTTATAATATAAGGAACGGGGATGAAATAACTTCCCCAAGCAGGCGCACAGATTTAGGTCAGTTTTGTTCGATATAAAAGTACAAAAGTTGCAGGAATAGCGAGCTATTTCAAAATTTTTGTACTTTTATATCGGGCAAAGATGGCCTGAAGCTGTGATGCATAGTTGGGGAAGTTAATTCGTCCTCGTTCCTAAAGGTAAAATATGATTCTAATCATTGATTTCGGATCACAATATAATCAGTTAATAGCGCGTCGTGTAAGAGAATGGAATGTTTATTGCCAAATAGAACCACCTGCTCTGAATTTTGACTATATAAAAGCTCTCAATCCTGAAGGAATAATTTTATCCGGCGGGCCTTCAAGCATTTATGATCAGGATAATCCCGGGATTGATAACAGGATTTTTGAAATGAATATTCCTGTTCTTGGAATCTGTTATGGCATGCAGTACATGGTGGATGCGCTTGGAGGCTCAATCAAGCAAGCGAAAAAACGGGAATATGGTTTTGCAGAGCTCAATATCAAGCAGGAAGGGGGTATTTTCAAAGGAATTGAGAAAGAGACAGGCTGCTGGATGAGTCATGGCGATTCCATGGAAAAAGCTCCGGAAGACTTTACAATCTCAGCCTTTACAAATAACACAAAAGCTGCTGCAATTAGTAACACTAATAAAAAATTTTATGGCTTCCAGTTTCATCCTGAGGTGCAGCACACACCCAAAGGGAAATTAATGCTTAAAAATTTTCTTTTTGATGTATGCGGCTGTCAACAAACATGGACAATGAAAAAATTTGCTGTTGATTCTATTGAAGAAATACGGGAGAGAGTAAAAACTAAGAAAGTTATCCTTGGTTTAAGCGGAGGTGTTGATTCTTCTGTTACAGCAATGCTGGTGCATAAAGCCATAGGGAAACAGCTTACCTGTATATTTGTAGATAACGGGTTATTGCGCAAAAATGAAGCTGAAAAACTTAAAATAACTCTTGGCCGGCATTTTCACCTTGATATTCGTTTTATAGATGCAGAAAAAAAATTTCTGGATGCTTTAGACGAGATAACAGATCCGGAAGAAAAGAGAAAAATTATAGGTAAAATTTTTATTGATCTATTTGAATCTGAAGCGAAAAAAATTAAAGGGGCCGAATTTTTGGCCCAGGGTACTCTTTATCCGGATGTTATTGAATCACAATCCGCATTCGGAGGTCCGACTGCAGTGATAAAATCACACCATAATGTGGGTGGTATTCCAAAAAACATGAAATTAAAATTAATTGAGCCATTAAAGCATCTCTTTAAAGATGAGGTGCGATTATTAGGCGGGGAAATAGGCCTCCATGACGAATTAATATGGCGTCAGCCATTCCCGGGCCCAGGGCTTGGTATAAGAATAATTGGTAATATTACCAAAAAAAGGCTGGATATTTTAAGGGAAGTCGATGCTCTCCTTATGGAAGAAATTAAAAAATATGGCTATTATAAAAAATTGTGGCAATCATTTGCTGTGCTTTTGCCTATTAAGAGCGTGGGTGTAATGGGAGACAAGCGTACATATGAAAATCTTGCGGCAATCCGCGCTGTTACAAGCGATGATGCCATGACCGCAGATTGGGCGAAATTGCCGCACGAACTCCTTGGAACGATTTCTAACAGAATAATTAATGAAGTCTCGGGAATTAACCGGGTGGTTTATGATATCAGCTCAAAACCGCCGAGTACTATTGAATGGGAGTAAGGTTTAGCAGCCATGGATGATAAAGATTCTTCAGGTTTTAGTATCCGTATAGACGAAGAAAGTCCTGATTCTGTTTTCCAGGAAGAACCAAAAGTAAAAGATACGAAAAAAATTAATCTCAAGATTACTCTTTCCTCTTTTTTTGTGCTTTGCATGGTTGCTGTTTTTTTGTTTTTTGCTTATAGAGAAATAGAAAAAAGGTCGACACAGATACAAAAAACAGGGGCTAATGAGGTTGAAATTTTGTCAAAGGCCATGGAAACAAGGTTGGCCTTGATTTCTGAAAAAAATACAGGGCTTGATAAAGAGCTTTCTAAAAAATTTTTATCCCTGGAAGAGAAGGTTTCATCAATGCAGGCGGCTATAAAGGAAAAAGGGAAAGAAATTAAACAGCTTAAAGCTTCAAAAGCCGAAAAAAAAGAGCTTACCCGTGGATTAAATAAGGCTGGAAAATCTCTTAATCCGATTCGTAAAGATCTGGAAAAAATTTCAGCAGCAATCAGGGCTGCAGATAAAAAGGTAGATGCAAAGCTATCTGAAATGAATAAAATAATCAATAATGCAAAAACAGCATTAAAAACAACAAAGGATGAATTTGCAGGTCTTGCATCTAAAATGGTAAACAAAAAGATGCTTGAGAAAGCCCTTGAAAACGACAGAAATTATTTCAGATTAAAAATAAATCAGATTGCTGACGATATGGAGGAAAGTTTTTCGGAAATCAAGAAAAAAATAAATGAAATTTCTAATACTGG
>Ga0209633_10006405_pt1 | contig 10082 bp, 9 predicted proteins | sample Cruoilmetagenom1_FD_187290 | JGI IMG/M metagenome (GOLD analysis project Ga0209633, IMG submission 187290) | Oil polluted marine microbial communities from Coal Oil Point, Santa Barbara, California, USA - Sample 1 (SPAdes) (version 2) | ecosystem: Environmental > Aquatic > Marine > Oil seeps ... | reverse complement strand
TTCCCCACTGCTGCCTCCCGTAGGAGTCCGGGCCGTGTCTCAGTCCCGATGTGGCTGGTCGTCCTCTCAGACCAGCTATAGATCGTCGCCTTGGTAGGCCTTTACCCCACCAACTAGCTAATCTAACGCGGGCTCATCCAATAGCGATAGCTTACAAGTAGAGGCCACCTTTCATCCGTAGATCACATGCGGTATTAATCAGAATTTCTTCTGGCTATCCCCCACTATTGGGTAGATTCCCACGCGTTACTCACCCGTCCGCCACTCGACAGCCAAGAGCAAGCTCTTGCTGTTTCCGTTCGACTTGCATGTGTTAAGCATGCCGCCAGCGTTCAATCTGAGCCAGGATCAAACTCTTCAGTTTAAATTTGTTTAAAGTCCTACGACTTTGTAACTTTTAAATTGAAGGTCGAACCTAACTTACGTGTTTAATCGTTGCTCCTAATAAATATACAAGTACATCTAAAAGTCACAAATTACATTTTTTTACAAAAATTAACGTTCGTTGAGTTCTTGCTTCTTGCGTTAAAACACAAGCTACAAGTACCCACACAAGTTTTTCTGGTTCTCATTTTTTAAAGCGCAGCTCAAACCACCTGTTTGAGCGAGGAGGCGAATTATATAGACGCACCTAACAAGGTCAACTGTTTTTTTAAAATAATTTAATTTATTTTAATATGCACACTTTTATCTTCTCAAATAAACCTTCTAATGCACTATAAACAACATGTATTAGACGTAAAAACAGCGCCCCTATTTCTAGTTACTCAAGACCGATTAAGCTCTAACTAAAACTTACGCACAACAGCTTATAAAAAATATTTTTATGATGCCAAAAAATCACCCATAGAAAAGCTCTATATCTAGGAACAATCAGCAACAATATTATTACCTATTTAATCACACACTTAAGCAAAAACAGCCAAAAAGTCACTACATTAATTAAATTAATTAAGGAAATATAAACAGAGTTAAGGCAGTATTAAGGTTGCAAAAGGTAGTATTTTACTGTATCTATGCGCCTACCTTTTGAAACATTGCTAAACAGGATTATTGTATTGTCTTCTCAGATCCAAGAAAACATTACATACAGCGTCAATAATTGGGCTGATGTAATTGGTAAATTCAACCTTCAAAACCAGATGGAAATAGTCATCCGTAAAGAAGGAACATTACCTAATAAAAACTCAGATAACTCACCAAAGAACAAACCTCTTTGGTTAGCAAGATCTATTGCTATTAGCGGCCTTGTTATTTTAGTTGGGAATTTACCAGTTCAATCACACTCTAATGACATCCAAAGTAATTTCGCACAGTCTTTTGAAATAATACCCGGAAAAATTCAAATAGATACACCGTTAGTTGCATTACAAACATCTAAACCTGAATCAACTACTAACAAAAAGCTTTCACCGCTTCCAGAAGAGTTAACACTTCCAGTAAAAGCACTTAAGACTTTTGCAGGACATACTGTTAATGGAAGCCACAGCAAATGGACAACTCACAAGGTAAAATCTTACGATAATCTCACTAATATCTTTCATAAGCTAGGGCATAGAGAAATACTTAAGCCTTTAATGAAAGATGAAACAATATCAGCAGAGCTCGAAAAACTAAAAAATGGTAGCATTGTTCGCGCCAGTAATTACGAAGGAAAACTGTCTGAACTTGTATTTACACATGACAACATTAATAGCTATGTGATCACTCAAAATAATGGTGAATTTTCAGGCAACTGGAATAAGAATGTTTTTGAAATACGACAAGCCCGTGCAAGCTACACCATTGAAAATGGTTTATTCTACGATGGAAGAAAAGCCGGGGTTGCCAATAAAGTAATCAAACAATTAGTTAAAGTTTTTGACTGGGATATAGACTTTTCACGAGACGTACGTGTTGGCGATACAGTCACCACAGTTTTCGAAGATATCTACCATGATGGCGACAAGGTAGGAACCCAGCATCTACTTGCAGCTGAATTCACCAACAAAGGCCGTGAACTCAGAGCAATACGCTATACAAATAAAGATGGAAGCTCTGGTTATTTCACTCCTCAAGGACGCGAGATGAAAAAAGCATTTCTTCGCACCCCTTTGATTCGCGCCCGAGTTTCATCTCACTTTAACCCTGGACGCTTTCATCCAAAGCTTCACAAGATTCGTGCCCATAAAGGCACTGACTTTGCTGCAAAAACCGGAACGCCGATCATGGCAACGGGTAACGGTACAATCAAACATTTAGGTCGAAAAGGTGGTTACGGAAGAACAGTAATACTCAAGCACCGTGACGGCTACACAACTACTTACGCACATATGTCTCGCTACAAGAAAGGCTTAAAACAAGGCCATAAAGTTTTTCAGGGCGATATAATCGGCTATGTTGGATCTTCAGGTTTAGCCACCGGCCCTCATTTGCATTATGAGTTTCACCAGAACAATAAAGCAGTAAATCCAATGACTGTTTCTTTGCCGAATAGTATGTCACTGACAAAGACCGAACTAAGAGACTTTAGAAGCAAAGCAATCAACCTTGTATTACAGCTAAATGTATTACATCGCTTCGTAAAAGCAGACATTGAAATTGATAGCGTCATAGGCGGATAGTATTTCAACTAATACTTAGCTTACTTGCCCCATGGCCAAGTCAAACTATTATATCGGCCTAATGTCTGGCACTAGTCTGGATGGTGTTGACACTGTTTTAGTAGATTTTAAGCAGAGACCACCAAGATTAGTTGCTTGCTACTCTCACCCAATTTCTCCCCGACTTAAAGAAACACTACTAGAGATTATTAACCCTAAGTGGCGTGGCAGTCTTTCCTCAATTGGATCTCTACATCAGCAACTTGGCACACTTTATGCTGATGCTTGCAAGCAACTGATTCAGCAACAAGAAATCGACAAAGAACTGATTACAGCCATTGGCAGTCACGGACAGACCGTCTGGCACCAACCCTATGGAGAGCATCCGTTTAGCCTTCAATTAGGAGATGCCAGCATCATCACTGAGCTTACCAATATAACAACTGTGGCGGATTTTCGTAGCCGTGATATTGCAGCAGAAGGACAAGGCGCACCTTTAGTACCAGCTTTCCACCAAGAATTTCTGGCTCACCCAGACAAAAATCGAATTATCTTAAATATTGGTGGTCTAGCCAATATAACTATCCTGCCAGCAAGCAATAAACAAAAAACCACAGGATTTGATACAGGCCCCGGCAATGGTTTACTCGATGCTTGGGTTCTACAAAACAAAAAAATGGATTTTGACAGCGACGGTAATTGGGCACAATCTGGAAACATTCTAGATGATGTACTTAAACAGTTACTCAATGACCCTTATTTTTCAATGCAGGCTCCCAAAAGCACCGGAAAGGAACTATTTAATTTAAAATGGCTGAAGGGGAAAATCAAAAAACCTTTAAACACCTATAAAAAAGAAGATATTCAAGCAACACTAACAGAGTTAACTGCAATTACAATCAGCGACAATATAAAGAACTGCGACGAACTCTATGTCTGCGGTGGCGGCCTACGTAACAAATACCTTATGAAACGAATTACAAATCACTTGCCTAATATTCCAATTTCGTCAACACAAGAACTGGGCATTGACCCCGACTGGATGGAAGCAACTGCATTTGCATGGCTCGCAAAACGCAATATTGAAGGAAAGCCAGGAAATCTGAGTTCTGTTACAGGGGCAAAAGGAAATCGTATCCTCGGTGCTCTTCATAAGGCTTGATAAGAATGAACCAACGATAAGCTAGACAGTCAAAACAAAAACAGAAGAATTAGCGTATTGGCACCCCTCCCACTTTTTAGTACCGACAAGCAGGGAAAATAAATGAATATAACAACAAGTCATATCCTGTTTTTAATAACACTATTTCTTCTGCAATCTTGTGGAGGATCTAGCACAGATAACACAAAGCCAACCAATAACGCTGGTGAAAATAATGAACCTCCAGAAATAATTCAACCTGACACCACTCAATCTAATTTAATTTTTGGCAAAGATACCACGCCACTCTCCTCTAACTGGAGCAGACCAGCAATAAACACGCCATATACTGAACCCGCATATAACACAACGCTTAAACGCGTGACATCTAGCGAAGGCACGCGCTTTAACAGAAATAAATATAGCCGCATTCAGAATGAAAACGCCGATGGAAGTTACTTTTTTACTTATCACGGCAGTGCAAGTTATCACGTTTATGATACAAGCACTTTGCAATTGATTCGTGACCTCGATATCCACCCAGATGCTGAATTACAATGGCACCCAAGCAATCCAAATATAATCCGCCACTTAAAGGGAAGCAATTCAGAGCAAGACTCGTTGAAACTCTATGAAACGAAAGTTGATAGTGGCGAAACCAGTGTATTAGTTGACTTAACAGCGAAAATTCGAGCCATTTTCCCTAGCGCAACAGAAATGTTTGATGGTGACGAAGGCTCACCCAGCAAGGACGGCAATCGTTACACTTGAATGGTAGGTGATATTAATGGAAATTTACTTGGTTTTGTAAGCTATGACCTAGCAAGCAATGAAATACTTGGAAGCTTAAGCAATATTCCAGAAACTGTTGGTGATGTAGACTGGATTAGCATTACCCCAAGCGGTAAATATGTAATTACTAGCACTGCAAATAAATATGGCAACCCTAATGTCACTCATGAAGGCACATATACATTTAGTGCTAATTTTTCACAAGCTGCTTTCACTGATGAAAACAAAATATTTAATAGCGCCGAACATAGCGATATTGGCATCACCAAAGATGGCAATGACATGTATGTCTATATTAATTTTGATTCCAACTCCGAGGATGCTGGCTGGATTATGGGCTACAACTTACAGACGAAAACCTATTCTCATCTAGTAAATATTTGGGATGATAACGCCAATACTTCCATGCATATTTCCACAAAAAACTTTAATAAACCGGGCTGGGCATTAATCTCAGGTTATGGTGGCGTAGCGGGCGCATGGACGAATAGGAAAGTTTATGCGCTGGAGTTGGTAGATAATGGTCGCATCGCCAACCTTGCACATACTTACAATTGCGCTGACACCTACTTTCAAGAAACACAGGCCGTAGTAAACAGAGATTTTAGTAGGGTCTACTTTAATAGCACCTCAGATATAAACAGAACTTCTGCAGGATGCGCTTATGATACAGATCATTTTTTTACAGAGGTTTACCAGATAGAAGTCCCTGCTTTTAATTAGTTAGCGTCCAGCAACAGGCCTTTTTGAGAATGAATCAGGTGCGTATGATTGTGACTACTACATTTTGGTGTTTGGTTATTCTCAAATAACAAGATGTAGTGGTTGCAAGATTGCGTGCCTGAGGCGTTCTCAATTGGTATGCTTTCTGGACTGTTACTAATTAATATTTACATCAATGCCGCTTATCAGAATCAGCTCTTGAAAGTAGTGATTCTGCTACAATTAACTACTAGAGACCTTTGCACGAGAGATATGACGGATAAAAATGGCTTAAATTTCCCAGCTTTTTCCTAAAAATGCGATCAATAGCCCGCTATTAACCTTATTTTTATAAAAAACCTGAAAAATTACGCTCATTTCTCTCTCGCCATACTCTCGTGCAATGGTCTCTACTAATATAAAAATAAACAAGGTAAAATTATGAGCATCAGTCTTATTGTATTTATGGGAATACTCGTAGCTCCAATCATCTGGGGCGTTACTATTTATAACCAACTAGTCACATTAAAAAACAACAGTAAGAAAGCCTGGAGCAATATCGATGTATTGTTAAAACAGCGAAATAGCGAACTACCAAAGCTAATTGATACTTGTAAACAGCATATGAAGTACGAGCAGGAAACTCTTGAGAAAGTTATTCAAGCGCGTAACTTGGTTGAGTCTGCGATGAAGGCTAAAAATATCCCTCAAATTGGTGCAGCTGAAATGAAGATGGAAGCTAGCCTTAACGGTTTATTTGCGGTTGCAGAAGATTACCCTGAGCTTCGTGGCAGTGATGCATTCTTACGTTTGCAGTCACGCATTACGACACTGGAAGAAAGCATCTCTGATCGTCGTGAGTTTTATAATGATACTGCTGCGCTAAGCAATACACGCATTGAGCAATTTCCTGACAATATTGTTGCAAATAGCTTTAACTTTAGTGAGTTTGATTTATTGGAATTCCGCGTGGAAGAGCTTCAAGATATTGATGTTGCCGCAAACTTTATGTAATTAGTTACCAATTATATATAACCTTAGCTTAAATCATGTTTGAGTCAGATGAAACACTATCCCCTTTAATTTGGGTTTTTGTAGCAATGCTTTGGGTAGGTTTTATAGCATTTTTACTGGTTGGTGTTCTGACAGGTAACATGAGCTGGCGAAAAGTAGGCCTAATGGTTGCATCAGTAGCCATTCTACAATTTATTTTATCAACAGGTCTTTTACGGCTTATATTTTTCGAAACATTAGATACCAGTATTCTGGTTCAGCTAAAAAGAATCACATATGATTTTTCAAGCTCATTTTTTTATCCCATTGTTATTTTCGGAGTATTCTTTTTTAATGAAACAATGCGCTATGAAAAAGCCATCTATTTATTGGTGTTATCAGTACTAAGCCTTTTCTGGCTAACTATTTTTTATAAGCGCACACGCTTAATCGAAGATACCGCCAAAACAACACTTAATTCAGCTGCGCAGGGATACGCCGTCGTCAAAGGAAAAGTAGCACTTTATGAGAATGAAGTGGCAAGATCCCCAAGCAAAGAGTTCCCAGTAATGATTTGGTATAGAAAACTTTTCCGCACCAGCTCAGCAGGGTTTATTCTTGATGATAACAAAGGCCTCTGCACAATTAATCCAAGAGATGCCGAAGTTATTACCCCACTGCGTCATTATAACGGACATTCCTTTCACGCGATTTACCCTGGCGACACTGTTTATGTTATCGGGCTTCTGGAAACCTTATCCAAGCAACGTACAGAGTATGAACGCAAAACATTAATATCAGCTAAGTTACTGGAATGGAAGCGTGTCCACTTAAAGTTTCTAGATTACTTCGATAGCAATAGAGATGGCAAAATCGATGATCAAGAGATGCGAGCCGCTAGAAATGCCGCAGAAAGAGTGACCGATGACCAGTTAGAAAGTATTTATCTGGAACCCGCAACACATATCATATCTAGCCCTGCTGATGGCCGCCCATTTATTCTCAGCAGCATCCATCCTGATAAACTTATCGTTAGGTACAAGAGGGCGATGCTTTTTCATTTTTCAGCATGGGTAATCTTGTCTTTATTTACATTAGCAATGCACGCGCACTAATACCTTGAGAGTCTCTAATCAAGCCCCATAAATTTGCAACGTCCTTTTTAAAACCTGCTACCATTCAATTATTAAACACATTTTAAGGATATTAGTTTGTATCAACTACTCAGTGAGCGCCTCAATAAAATCCAAACGACAGACGCAACAAACTTATTAAAAAATTCACTTACCGGACTGGAAAAAGAGAGTCTTCGGGTAAATTCTGAAGGGACAATTTCACAAACCATGCATCCGAAGGTTTTTGGTTCAGCGCTTAAAAACCCCTGGATTACCACAGATTACGGCGAAGCCATGTTAGAACTCATCACCCCTCCCTGTGACCGAGCTTATAAATCTTTGGATTTTCTTTTAGATGTCGAAACATTTGTCTATCAGCATATCGAGAATGAACTGCTTTGGACGACAAGCATGCCCTGTGTCATTAAAGGCGAAGACGATATCAATATTGCACAATACGGCTCAAGTAATGCAGGAAAGATGAAATCCATTTACCGCCGAGGTCTAGCTGAACGTTACGGTAAAATGATGCAGGTAATATCTGGAATTCATTTTAATTACTCAGTTGCCGTAGACTTCTGGCCTGCCTTTCAAGAACTAGAAGGTAATACTGATATAAATATTCAAAGTTTTATCAACAAGCAATACATGGGAATGACACGCAATATCCAACGCTTTGGATGGTTGATCCCCTATTTATTTGGCACTTCCCCCGCTATCTGTAAGTCTTTTCTAGCTGGTGTACCAAAACCACAAAATATGAAAGCTCATAATGAATTTACATATTATGAAGAATGGGGAACATCACTACGCATGGGAGATATTGGATATACCAATCGCAAGGAAGACAAGCGGGGTGTAAAAGCAAACTATAATTCCTTACAGAACTATATTTCCAGCCTGCGCTGTGCAATTAATACACCGCATGAAGATTATCAAAATATTGGCCTAAAAGATGGTGATAATTACTTGCAGCTAAACACCAATATTCTACAAATCGAAAACGAATACTATAGTAGCGTACGCCCTAAACGTGTTTTAGAAGGTTTTGAGAAACCAACCGATGCGTTGGAATCACGTGGCATACAATATGTAGAATTACGTTCCGTTGATATCAACGCATTTCGCCCTGCCGGCTTGACTCATAAACAATTGTATTTTCTCGAAATATTCATGGTGTTCTGCCTATTACAAGAAAGTCCTGAAATCGACACGAATGAAGCCCAGGAAATTGATGAAAATCAGAACCTGGTAGCTCACCAAGGGCGCAAGCCTAATCTACAACTAAGTCAAAATGGACAATCCATTTCTTTACAGGACTGGGCAAATCAGCTGTTAAGTGAAATGTCAGGAGTCGCTGATCTGCTAAATCAGGCACACAGTGAAAGCTGTTATACCAATGCTATCAATGAGCAAATGGAATTAGTTCATGATCCAGAAAAAACACCCTCAGCAAAGGTACTGCACGACATTATCAATAAAGATGGAAGCTACTATCAGTTCGCAAAAAGAAAATCGGAAGAACACCGTGATTTTTTTATGCAGCGTGAACTCTCTGCAAAAACAAAAGCAGAGATTGAACTTGTCGCAAAGCAATCACTCCAACAACAAAAGCAATTAGAATCTGAAGATCAGCTAGATTTTGACACTTTTCTTAAAAAATATTTTAGTAATCAATTATAACCCAAGTCCAGATTTAGAACGGCGAAATAGAATGCAAGTATTTGGTTTCACAGTATATTCAAAAAATCTTAGCTCCACCCATAGGTTAAGCGGATATTTTTTGGATGTGCTGTGGAATCAAAGACTTGTGTTATATTTGTTTTTCTAAGTGTGGATTTGGGTATACTATCCCCATGAATAAATTACTCACACTCGCCAAAGACAATAAAGGCTTTATCTTTTTTATAATTTTCCTTTTTATATTCAGAGGAGCCATCGCGGACTGGCACCCTGTACCCACAGGATCAATGAAACCCACCATACTTGAAGGAGACGTGGTCTGGGAAAACAAATTAGCCTACGATCTACAAATTCCCTTTACGGATATCTCATTAATGCGAACAGGTGAACCTGAGCGCGGAGACATAGTTGTCTTCACATCTGCAGAAGCAAATAAACGCTTGATTAAACGCCTAATGGGCTTACCAGGCGACACTCTGGAAGTTCGACACAATCGTTTATTTATTAATGATGAAGCGGCCGAATACACAAACCTAAAAGACAAAAATTTAGAACCTATCCGTCAAATCGATAAGGAAAAAGGTGTTTATGCCCTAGAATCACTGAGTGACCTTGAGCCCCATGTGGTTCAGGTGAAACCAACAGAATATAATCCGTTACAAAACTACAAGAAGATTACCATCCCTGCCGACCACTATTTTTTCATGGGTGATAATCGCGACAATAGTGCAGACTCACGTTATTACGGACTCATTCCCCGCTCAGAAATCCGCGGACATGCAACCAGCACTATCATGTCAGTGATGACAGGGCAAAGCTGGGATATCTGGAAGTGGCGTTTTAGACCAGAGCGATTCTTTGACGCTTTGAAGTAATATTTGCATTTTCTTTACATTGGCACCCCCCTGGGTTTTTAGCATCAGAGATTAAACTTTTGCTGATACAAAAAACTAGGGGGGGTGTACAACTGGAACATGGTTTACACTTTAAACCGGGCACATGGTTTACACTTCCAATAATTCTACCCGTTTTCTTGTGCTCTTTTTTATTATTTTCCTGCCCTTCGCCTTCAGC
>Ga0209633_10006404_pt1 | contig 10082 bp, 6 predicted proteins | sample Cruoilmetagenom1_FD_187290 | JGI IMG/M metagenome (GOLD analysis project Ga0209633, IMG submission 187290) | Oil polluted marine microbial communities from Coal Oil Point, Santa Barbara, California, USA - Sample 1 (SPAdes) (version 2) | ecosystem: Environmental > Aquatic > Marine > Oil seeps ... | reverse complement strand
GAGCGTCATATTGAGACAGGCTTCTCACTTGCAGAAAAAGACGACACCTATACTTGGTAGCGTGAGTTATAAATTGCAACAGATGGTATCCAACCTGAAATACGCCTTGTCACCACGGGCTATGTGGTCAGATATGCGTTTTTACTGGCTTAGCGGTGATCGCAGCAATACCGTCTTTGCCTCTGCCATCCTGCTTCTGTTTTTGGTCATTGGGCTATTTATCTACCGTACTATTGTCAATCAATATGAGGCGCGGGAACTGCGTTGCCTGACGCTCAACCTTTACCACGAAGCACGCGGGGAGCCGGATAAGGGAAAATACGCTGTGGCAAGTGTCACCCTGAATCGCGTTGCATCAAAACACTATCCCGAGACGATTTGCGATGTGGTGTTCCAGAAGCGTTGGGATTATTTACGCAAGCGTTACGTCAGCGCCTTTTCCTGGACCGAGCTGGATGCACCGGTGTCAACCAACTCCAGAGCCTGGCAGAAAGCTGCCCGGATTGCCGAAGATATCTATCGAAACCCCGAGGCCCATAACCTGAAAGGGGCCTTGTTCTATCATGCGCGCCATATTCGACCCAGTTGGGCGCGCAAGAAAATCAGCGTGGCCAAAATCGGTCGGCATATTTTTTACAACTAACCCGTCCAGTCTGATTACCCAGCCATCAGAACCTTGCCATATCTGGCAGAATCAAAGCAATTATTAACATATCGCTGCCGTATTCTCTATTTTCCCATTATATGAATCGGTTATACTAAACACACTAAAATAATCGCGTGCTAAACGGGCTATGGACAGTCAAAAAGTGGGGTTGTGTATGATAAAGATCATGTTGGTTGATGATCACGAGCTGGTCAGGACAGGGGTCCGGCGCCTATTGGAAGACAATCCGGATCTGGAAATCGTAGGTGAGGCCTGTAGTGGTGAAGAAGCCATTAGCCTGATCAAGGAAGTCGATCCCGATGTGGTGCTGATGGATCTCAACATGCCGGGTATCGGCGGGCTGGAAACCACCAGGAAGATCAAATACCTTACCCCAAATATTCGAATCATTATTGTCACCATGGTAGATGACACCATGTTTCCGCAGCGTTTGTTGAAGGCCGGGGCCAGTGGCTACCTGACCAAGGGGGCCAAGGTCGATGAGATCATGCTCGCGATTCGTAGCGTGATGGTCAACAAGCGCTATATCAGCCCCGAACTGGCGCTCAAAATGGCGACTTCGGTCGATGATGACAAATCCCCGTTTGAAGGACTCTCGGAGCGTGAACTACAGGTCCTGATGATGTTGATGGAAGGTCAACGGGTCACCGAAATCTCAAACTCGCTGTTTATTAGCCCCAAGACAGTCAGTACCTATCGCTCTCGCTTGCACGATAAGCTGGGGGTCAAAACCGACATCGAACTAACCCGTCTGGCGATCGAACATGGTATTATCTCGGGCAATTCCAAACTGTAAATCTTCCTCCAGGCGAGTCAATGTCAACCCAGTCCTTTAACCTCGATTGTCGGGAATGCAAACGCCTCGATACGTTTCTCAAGCAGGTCAAAAAAACCTACCCTGACTATCATGCACGACCGGTGGCGCCATTTGGGGTAGCCAAACCCGATCTGTTGATCGTTGGCCTGGCCCCCGGCATGCACGGCGCCAACGCCACAGGGCGACCCTTTACAGGGGATCATGCCGGTATCCTGCTATACGAAACGCTCTACAAATACGGCTTCAGCACCAAACCTGAATCCGTATCGCAGGACGACGGTCTGAAACTCAAACGCTGCCGTATCACCAACGCCGTGAAGTGTCTGCCACCGGAAAACAAGCCCACCGGCGGCGAGATCAGCACCTGCAACAGCTATCTGACCAATGAGCTCGCTGGACTCAAAAAGGGAGCGGTGGTCCTGGTACTGGGTGGTATCGCCCATAAGTCAGTGGTTAAGGGCTATGGCCTGAAACAAAAGGACTTTCCCTTTGGTCATGGCAAGGTGTATGACCTGCCGGAGGGACGTAAGCTGATCACCTCCTATCACTGCAGCCGCTACAATACCTCAACCAAACGACTCACCGAAAAGATGTTTCACAAGGTATTTGAAAATGTCCTCAAACTGTTAGATAAATAGGCCATGGAATCTAAGGCCGGGCAAAGCGAGTTTGACGCCAAGTCTTTTTTAAAAAAGCTGCCCGATGGTCCGGGCGTGTATCGCATGTTCGACAAGCGCGAACACGTCATTTATGTCGGCAAGGCCCGCAACCTCAAAAAACGGGTGTCGAGCTACTTCCAGAAGAACATCGCCCATTCCAAGACGCGGACCCTGGTGGCGCAGATCGCCAATATCGAGATCACCGTCACCCATACCGAGAATGAGGCGCTGTTGCTCGAAAACAACCTCATCAAATCCCTCAAACCACGCTATAACGTCCTGTTTCGGGACGATAAAAGTTATCCCTATATCTATCTCTCGCAAGACCCGTTCCCGCGCCTCGCGGTGCATCGTGGCGCTCAGCGGGCCAAGGGGCGCTATTTCGGGCCCTATCCCAGTGCCGGGGCCGTGCGAGAAACCCTTAATTTACTGCAAAAGTTGTTTCCCGTTCGACAGTGCGAGGACAGCTTTTACAAAAACCGTTCCCGTCCCTGTCTGCAATACCAGATCAAGCGCTGTACCGCACCCTGTGTCGGGTTGATCGACGAGGCCGACTATCACGAAGACCTGCGCCACGCGGTGATGTTCCTGGAGGGTAAGAGTACAGCGGTCATCGATGAGCTGGCCAACAAGATGGATGCGGCAGCAGAGGGCCTGGATTATGAAAAGGCGGCTCGCTATCGTGATCAGATTGCCAGTCTAAGACGCGTCCAGGAACGGCAGTACATCGAGGGCGAGAAGGGCAATCTGGATGTCATCGCCGGGGCCGTGCAGGGCGATGTGGCCTGCGTGCAGTTATTCACCGTGCGCGGTGGACGTAACTTGGGTAACAAGACCTTCTATCCGAAAAATGTCGAACAGCAAGGCGTAGACGAGTTGTTATCTGCATTCCTGGCCCAGTTTTACCTTATCTCCGGTGCGGCCAGCGTCACCAAGCACGACATTCCTGAAGAAATTTTACTCAATGCCGAGCTGGTCGATGCCGACATACTAGCTTCAGTCCTTTCGCAACAGGCGGGCCGCAAGGTCACTCTGTCTCATCGATTGCGAGGGGAACGGGCCCGCTGGCTAAAAATGGCGGAACATAATGCCAGACAGGCACTGGGGATGCGCTTGAACAGTCAAGCCACCTTGTTGCAACGATTTGAGGTATTACAGGATGTCCTTGGACTTGATGAACTTCCGGCACGGATGGAGTGTTTTGACATTAGCCATACAATGGGCGAAGCACCAGTGGGTTCATGCGTGGTGTTTGATCAAAACGGCCCGCTCAAATCCGATTATCGCCGCTTTAATATCGAAGGTATTACGCCTGGCGATGATTATGCAGCGATGCATCAGGCACTGACTCGCCGCTATAAACGACTCAAGCAAGGCGAGGGCAAGATACCCGATATCCTCTTCATCGATGGCGGCAAGGGACAAGTTTCACAAGCAAGGGATGTCATTGAAGAATTACAAATCGAAGGCCTGAGCATCATCGGTATCGCCAAGGGCCCGTCCCGCAAGCCCGGCCTGGAAATACTCTGCTTGTCCGAGCAGAAGCGCGAGATTATACTGCCCTCAGATTCACCGGCGTTGCACTTAATACAACAAATAAGAGATGAGGCACACCGGTTCGCCATTACCGGTCACCGGCAGCGGCGCAAGAAAAAACGTAATACCTCACCACTGGAAGAAATACCCGGCCTTGGCCCCAAGCGGCGTCAACAATTGTTGCGCCAATTCGGTGGCCTGCAGGAGGTGGCCCGGGCAGGGGTGGAGGATTTGGCCAGTGTGCAGGGCATCAGCCGGGATCTGGCACAATTAATTTATGATTGTTTTCATTCAGATGGACCATAATTAAAACATGAAGTGGAATATACCCAACATCCTGACCCTGTTTCGTATTGCGCTCATCCCGGTCTTCGTGGTGGCCTTTTACTGGCCCGAATTCGGTTGGAACCATGTGATTACCACCAGTATCTTCTTCGTTGCCGCGATTAGTGACTGGTTAGATGGCTACCTGGCCCGCAAGCTCAACCAACAATCAGCCTTCGGCGCCTTTCTCGACCCAGTGGCCGATAAACTCATGGTCGCTACTGCCCTGATCCTGCTGGTGGGGGTCGATCCGGGCGCCTTTACAGCCGTACCCGCCGCCGTCATTATCGGCCGTGAGATCACCATTTCGGCCTTGCGCGAGTGGATGGCCCAGATGGGCGACAACGCCAAGGTCAAGGTTTCCTACATGGGTAAAGTCAAAACCACGGCCCAGATGTTGGCCATTGGCTTCCTTTTATATAGGGCTCCGATCGGCGCCTTCCCGACCACCGAAATCGGCTATGGCTTGCTCTATCTGGCTGCCGCCCTGACCCTCTGGTCCATGGTCACCTACCTGCGCGCCGCCTGGTCGAGCCTGACCCGGGAAGAAAAATAGCCCCACATTGCTGCTTGACAGCAAAAAACACGCCGCTACAATAGCACCCTCTTTGCGGGAATAGCTCAGTTGGTAGAGCACGACCTTGCCAAGGTCGGGGTCGCGAGTTCGAGTCTCGTTTCCCGCTCCAGAATTACTCAAAACCTCGGTGACCTCACCGGGGTTTTTTTGTAAGATAGCTGCACAAATATGGCGGGATGGCAGAATGGCTATGCAGCGGATTGCAAATCCGTGGATCTCGGTTCGACTCCGGGTCCCGCCTCCATTTAAACAGTACGCAATTAAATAAAAAATATCTGTACAATCTACCTCTTAAAAGTTTCATTGGTATTACATGCCCGGGTGGCGAAATTGGTAGACGCAAGGGACTTAAAATCCCTCGGTGGCAACACCGTGCCGGTTCGAGTCCGGCCCCGGGCACCATATAAACTCCAATACACACTCACAACCGTCTTTACCAATATTGTTTGTCATAAATTCCAGGTGTATAAATTTTTGCGTGCACCCAATAAAAAAAGCCGGTCAAATGACCGGCCAACGGAGTGTAGTATCACTACTCAAATAAGGACAGGGAGTGTCGATTATATGTGACCATCCTTGGCCACGATCCCACTCCCTGTGGAAAATATATTATGCAAAACCCTGTTTATGTTCTGTAAAATATCCACCGGGAAAATGTGAAAAAATACCAATTTGTCAGCAAGGATAAAAAAAGTCGGCGCAAGGCCGACTTTAAAGGGGGGAGTCTCATAATGATCCGTAGATAATCATTATGAAATTGTCGTGACCGTCCGTAGCCACCATTGCCGTCCTTGCGATAACAATCCTATGTCATCATCGAATAAATTGATGTGAAATATCGCCAGCACGGTTGTGAAAAATGACCAAAAATATTTGTTATATAGAAAAGCCGGCGCGGGGCCGGCTTTATTTACTTAATTGTTAGTGAATAGTTTTTACCATACGATGCATTCAATTTCACCATTTGCATTTGTCCAGCAAAATTTGGGATTTGTGGTTTCAAACAGAGTGATGGTCTGCATGGATTGAATCGATCCGGCAGGCAGGGGGAACTTGAAAGGCTTTGATGTTGTACCCTTGACACGAAATGCCTGAACATTACCCTTTTTATCGACAGAAAAGACAACGGCCGGGAGCTGGCCATCCACCTTGATCTGACCGGCCACTATTTTGCTGATCTCCTTGGTGGGTCGTTGCGCGCCGGGTTCGGCTGATAGCGTTTGAGAGAAAGTGACAAGCATGGTTAATAACAGGATAACGGGTGTGATGGTTTTCTTCATTGGCTTTACCCCTTTAATATAGTTAAGCATATTTTCTAATTAAAACGACAGGGTCAGACGCGCCACTACGGTACGTTCTGGTATATATCTCGGATTGATCGCTTCCGAACGAGTATAGTTCAAATCCTGGTAAATAAAGGCTTTGTCCAACAGATTATCGATTTCAAGGCCCACCGTGCCCCGTCTTTTAGCCAGTCGATATCCGACGGATAAATCCACCACGGTAAAGTTTTCCTTTGTTTGCGTGAAACTGGACGTTGACGGTAGTGCTACTTCCTGTTTGACATGCGTGGCGCCAAGCTCACTGTAAAAGCTGTCTGAATATCTGTAATGTAACGTCAAGGGTATACGCGTGGTATCCAATTTTGTTGGTCCTATACTAGTAGCATTTTCAATTTTGCTTAGTTGGTATTCCCCCGTAAACGATAACGAAGTCGAAAACAACCAGTAGACATGCAGCCGATAAAGATCATCGCGACGACTTTCAAGATTAACCGAACTGGTTAAAAACTCAGGGACAATTAAATCACGGCGTGTCAATTCCAGACCACTGGACAGGCTGGGTGATAGCCTTGCATCAAGGCCAATACCATGCTGTTTGGCCTTGGTACCACTTTTATCATCATAAAGCTGATTGAAACCAGCGATGTTGGTTGGCTCAAGGGTTTGTTGCACCGTGAGCGCTTTTTTGGTGGTTTCCAGATAGGATAAACGTAGCTGTACATCCCTGGAAAGTGTCCATTGTAGGCCAGCCTTGGGATTTGCCTCGCTCAGATATTGGCTGCGATTTTCCAGGCGGTCATAACTTAGACCGAAGGACCAGCTTAGATCAGTTCCTGTATTGTATGCTCCATAGAGGTATGCCGTCTCATGTTTGCTCGTATATGCTGACAGGGTCTCACAAGGGACATCGATAGGCGGGCACTTAACAAAGAATGGGGCCTGGGCTGTCCAATCAAATACCGTATTACGGTTTGTAATAATATTATAGCGGCTTAAACCTGCTGTCGTATTAAAACTGGACTTGCTGTATATATACTGCATCTCAGTTTGCGTACTCTCATTTGCGAAAGTTTGGTCCAGTGATGGAACTTGGCCTACAAGTTGTTGTTGTGATGTCCGCTCTGCTTCAATATAGGATAAAAGTAAATCCGAGTGTGTGGTGGGTTGATAATGCACACCAAGGCGCTCGGTATCCTGCCTTACTTTACGCCGATCCGTCGTCGAAAAATCCTCCGGATCAAAGTTCATCTCAATATCACCATGCTCATTATCATGGCGGCGTTTTTCGGCCTGGATGCTGAAGGTGGGGGTGATGTCGTACTGGACAAAGGCGTTTGAGACTTCTTCTTCGAGATCATTATTCTCACGAAAGCCATCGGTTTCAAAGTCGTAATAACCCAGGCTGAAAGCGAAGTTGCTGAGGATGCCTGACATGACAACATCGCCACCATTGGTATTGTTCGTGCCGCTGACACCGTTGGCTTGCAGGGTCATACCGTCCCTGACAAATAGGGGATTGAATTCATTAAACGACAATTGAGAAGGACCGGCGTTGTTGGTGGTGGCCAGGGTGCTTTCTGACAGGTGGGGTTGCAGGGCGACATTATTCACGGGTTGTAAGAGTTGCGCCTGGAGTAACTCACTGACGCGTGCGATCTCATGGCGCGGCATGGCGGCGTAGGCGTCCGCCAACAGACGGTGTGCCGAATGATTAGCAGGGTTCTGGTTTAGAGATGTATACGCCTGCTGTAAGGCCAGCTGTTCAAAGCCAAGGTTACTATAGATACGTGCCTGACTGGCGCTGCGGGCTGCGTTGTCCTGATCCAGCTGTAAACTGGAACGATACACCGCCCGGTTATCATTCAACTCAATAGACTTTTGTAGACTCTCCAGTGCCTCGACCGGGCGGTTTTTGGTTTGCTTGGCGATGGCATCATAAAACCAGGGGGTGGGGTCATTCGGATCCAGGGCTTTGGCCATGTCGAATTGTTCACTATCCAGTGGGCTGCGCTTTTCTTCGAAATAGGCCTTGCCAAGATAACTCCTGACGATGGCGTTATTCGGATCGAGGCTGGCGGCGATTTCGATCTCGCGTCGGCCTTCAGCCAGATCATTGTCGCGGATTTTGGCCAGACCCAGTCCGAGCCGGGGCAGGGGATCGGTTTGATCCAGCTTAATCGCGCGTTCAAAAGTCTGCCTGGCTTCGTCGATATCGATTTGCACCAGATGGGCATAAGCCAGGATGGTTTGTGTTCTGGATAGTTTGTTATTAAGGCTGGCTGCCTTTTGGGCGGCCGACAGGGCATCGTCCAGTTCACCGGTTGAGAGCAACAGTTCGGCCACTCGGGTCCAGGCAAGGGCATTGTTGTTTTCCTTGTAGCTTGCCTGTCGGGCGCTATGCAGTGCCTGTTCGAGATCAAAGTGGGCTTGATGGGCATACGACAAGGCGATATGGGTCGCAGCGCTATCGGGCGCAAGCCGGACGGCCTCTTTGGCCAGTTTCAATGCTGCGCCCTTGTTATTATCCACCACGGCGATAATGGCTTGCAGTGCCTTGCTGTTACCGGTATTGGGTGCTTTGTTTAGTAACTGGCTGGCTTCTTTTACACGGCCGGTATTCAGCTTTGCTGCGGCCTGATAGACGGGATCGGTTTTTTTCTGGCTCGGGTCAAGGACCGGGGGATAATACAAGGCCCATTGCACGGCATCGCGGGGTTTTGCCAGCAGGCGCTTTTGGGGCGCCGAGTTTCTACCGGCGACGGCGGAGTCACCGCTGGTCAAACGTAGCTTGCCAATTTTGTTGGAGGCCAGCACCGTGCCTTCAAACACGGTGATGCGTGATTCATTGTTGAATACCGACACCACAAACTCGGTTCCTTCAATAGCGGCATTCATGGTTGGGGTTTCAACCTTCAGGCTACGCGGTACACGACTGATGAAGTGACCGATACCCTTGAGTAATTCGATTAGGGATGGCGCCTTCGGTTTGATGGCGGTAAGTTTGATGGCAGAGTTTTGATCCAGCCTGAGCAGGGTTTCATTGACCAGGACAATGGCCGCGCGACTGTTGGTGTTAACGCGTATTTGATCGCCGGGACAAAAGGTGTCGTTCAGCTTTACTGCTTGCCAGCTTGAGGTGTTGGTACGTTTGGCCTCGACCTTGCCTTGCACGGAGGCAATCTTTGCCGCCCACTTTTCACAGGACGCCACTGCTGTATTGCAAGAAATCAACAGACAGAAAATAGAAATTACACTTGCTGCGTTTCGGTTGCGGACTCCCATACCGTTCCCAACCCCTTTTTTATTATTTATAACATCGTCGAATATTGGGTGCATCTATCCTTGATGTTGCCTCATACCTGAGGTTCTTTTTATTATTTAGATATCAATTCATTTCCAGCTATCTGGTCTTAATCCTGCTTTAAGAAAATGAATTGAACAGATTATAGTCGTTAAATTGCTGAAGTGTTAAATTTTTTGCTGATTTTATTTAGAGAGTATTCAGCCTGCTTAACCTATTGATTACTTTTGAGAAAGCTCGATCACGCCATCCCATTCCGGAGGTGTGTGTGTCGAATATTGCTGGATGAGACTGAGATAATATCGAGATGGACCGTCTTCTCCATACGCTAATATAAATTGTTTGAAGCTATCCGCCGCCGCTTGCCAGTTTTGCGTCTGGAAGGCATGCAGGGCTGTCTGAAACACGACAAAATTGTTTTTCACGTCATCGTGATGTTCGGTTTTGCGGTCGACAAGCTCATATAAAGTGAGTGGTTGTCGTTTGCCCTTGAGTAAGAAGCGGCCCAATTCACGGGTAATAAAATCATCAAGGTCATCCAGAACCTGTGCCGAGACGATGATGCGCGTACCCAGTTGTTTGTTCAGCCCTTCGATACGGGAGGCCGTATTGACGATATCACCCACGGCACGATACTCGTAATGGTCAACTGCACCAACATGGCCCATGACGACCTCGCCAAAATGCAGTCCCAGCCGGGTTGGCAAGGCATGAGCAGTATGGGTCTGGTTGAGTTGATCAACGGCATGCTGGATATCGAGTGCCGCCTGACAGGCCTGTTGCCGCTGATGTTTGTCCGGTTTGGCCGAGGTCCAGATCGCCAGGGCGGCATCGCCTACTACATCGGAAATGACCCCGCCTGCCTGTCGAATAGGCGAGAACAGGGTCTCGTAGTAGCGGTTCATCAAGTCGTGTAAT
>Ga0209633_10006403_pt1 | contig 10082 bp, 7 predicted proteins | sample Cruoilmetagenom1_FD_187290 | JGI IMG/M metagenome (GOLD analysis project Ga0209633, IMG submission 187290) | Oil polluted marine microbial communities from Coal Oil Point, Santa Barbara, California, USA - Sample 1 (SPAdes) (version 2) | ecosystem: Environmental > Aquatic > Marine > Oil seeps ... | reverse complement strand
GTGATGGCGGTGATGAGTTATTCTGGGGATATGCCAATCGTTTTGCCTCAATTATGAATAATGCGCAGGACTTTAGAAAATCATGGCGCCACAGACGACTGGTACGTATCCCGCGTCGTATTCTCGGTTTGGCACAAAGACCCAGTAGTTATCACAAAACCATAGGTGAGTGGCAGCTCGACAAGCATACAAGGTTACCGAAACATTGGCTGCAGAAAGTATTTCCTGATAAACCTGAATGGCCTCAGGAATATACAGATTATGATTATTCGGGATATGATGAGGATGAAACGGCAAGATGGATACGACGAAATGAATTCATTAGCCATTTAACGGGAGTATTGCTTAAAGTAGACAGGGCAAGTATGTATAATTCACTTGAAGTGCGTGTGCCCTTGCTGGATAGAGAGGTCATAGATGTTGCATCACAGGTAGACTGGAAAGATTGCTTTGATTTAACTAAACAGATAGGAAAAATCCCATTGAGAAAAAGTCTGAACAGGCACATTAATCATCAGACGACTGCCAAAAAAGGCTTTGCACCTCCAATGGGGGAATGGCTGCGAACATCGTTACGTCAAACGTTTGAAGAAAAGTTACTGACAAGGGATTCGCTTGGCGGGATACCTTTCAACAGAAATGAAATGTATGCAATGTACAAGGTACATCTGGACGGGAAAAACATGGGGTGGGGCCTATGGCCATTGCTGAGTTTTGCTTTATGGCATGATAATTTTGCCAGATAGGCACGTTAAAATAATTTAATACAGGAGAGTGTCGTGAACAGTACCAGCCCTCAACCGTTAGTGAGTATCGGTATACCCACTTATAACCGTGCCAATGGAAAATTGCTTAATGTAATCCGTCGTGCCCTGGAGCAAACTTATCAAAATGTTGAGGTTATAGTCTCTGACAATTGTTCATCTGATAATACGACTGAAGTCGTACAGTCAGTCAAGGATGAGCGCTTGAAGTATGTTCGCCATGAAACTAATATTGGCGCAAATAATAATTTCAATCATTGCCTGAAAGAAGCAAGGGGTGAATATTTTTTACTGTTTCATGACGATGATATGATCGATGTTGATTTTGTAGCATCGTGTATAGCTTCGTTGGAGGAAGGCAAGGCGGTTGGCGCAATATTTACCGGTATTCGTATTATTGATGGTGACGATAACGTACTCAACGAAAATAAAAACATGGCCAAGGGGAAGTCACCGCTGGAATTTGTGCTTGCCTGGTTTGATGCGCAAATATCCTTATACCTTCCCAGCACATTATATAATACCGAGTATTTAAAAAAAGTAGGTGGTTTTAATTCGAAAACGTACATGTATCCTGATCTGGTGCCTACCTTTAAGCTGATTGCAGCATATGAGCGCAGTGATGTCGAAGATGTAAAGGCAAGCTTCAGAAGACACGACAGTAATCTGGGTTTATCTTGTCACGTGGATGCCTGGATGGAAGATGGTTTGCATGTGCTTGATATTCTCTATGAATTATTCCCTAATGATATTGATGTCCTGAAAGACAAGGGAAAGAAATATTTTTGCCAAAGAATGTATAAGCATGCCTCCAGTGAGCCCAATGTCTTTAAGCGATATAGAAGCTATTTAAAGATATATCGCGCATTCGATTACTGCTATTCGCCGATAAAGTATTTTTACGGCAATGAGTTTTTCAAGCGCTTCTTTGCGAAAATATTTCGCATATCCAGCTTTAAAAAGTAGTGAGTTAATTCAAGAATTACCAGTCAAGGTTATCGCAATAATGACAAGCTATCAGACTCTCTCCGGCAATGTCTTTAAATATTTTTTTCTGTGCGGGTGTCCAGGTTAGCCATTTATTTGTGGGTTTGAATTCCTTATTCGCTTTGATGGGTTTCCAGCTGACTCCCTCACCTTGATTACTGGCAGTGGATGAGCCAATGATGGGGGTGTCGGTGATACTGTCAAAGGGGTAGGTATTGGGGTCGAGATGGTAGTGCTTTAATACTTCAGTTAATAATTTTTCCGGGTTTTCCAACATATCTTCATATTTTATTAGTAAAAATTGATCTTTATATTTCTTCTGGAACTCCAATATCAGCATGGCGCTGTCGTGCCAGCGCTGGCAGACTGTTTTAAAGTCCATGATTGGCCAGGAGGTAACAGTCGAATGTACGACATCGCGTCCGTCACGTAGAACCAGCAATAAATTTTCGTGCGGGAACATGGTCGGAAAATAGCGTAAGTACCTGACATCAGGTTCCTTGGTCAGAAGAGTTTTATTGTCAGGCACAAATGAATATAGATGAGAAATGAATGAGGCTCCGAATAAAGGGAGGAAGTCATTTTTTTTCATTTGTTGGATATTTCTGTAATAATCGCCAAAGAACGCATCCTGGAATGCAGTCAACTTATTTGACATGCACAGGAAAGGTATCTCATAGATTTCATTCGGGTATGCACATATGTCCGGATGACTTGAAATTAAACGACCTATGTAATTGGTGCCTGCACGTGGTGTTACCCCGTAAATCATAAGACTGGCTGGCCTATCCTGCCCTCGAATAGCTTGGGCGGATTTTATAGATGCATCACTGGGAGGGCTTACGTCTAAATCAAGAGAATAGGCGTCTTGATAATCAGTCTTGTCTTGCCAAAGGCTCGAATATGTCCTTTTGAATATCCGTTTCAATTGCCATAGTTTATTTTTGATTTTCATAGAGAGCCAATACCTTGTTTGTAAAAAATTAAGTCAGTAAAATATTTATTCACGATACTTGACTACCTTAGCAGGATTTCCAACTGCAATAGCATTATCAGGGATAGTACCAGTCACGACCGAGCCTGCACCAATGACAGCCCCACTACCGATTTTTGCTCCATCCAGTACGATGACTCCTGTGCCCAGCCATGCCTCATCACCGATACTGATTCCACCCCTGGAGGTAAGGGGTTGCTTTCTCAGTGGGATATCAATGCAAGTGTCATGGTTATAGGAATATAATGCGCAGTTGGCCGCTATCATGACACCTTTGCCAATTTTGATATGACTCATATAAGCCTTAAGGATCGAATTGTGATGGATGCTCGATTGATCATCCACAGTAATGCATCCATCTTGACCTGTATCTAATATGCTGTGCTTGAAGATACTGATGTTGTCACCAAGGGTGATAGACCCGCTTTCTCTTCGTTGTATAATAGTGACTTGTTCGCCAACAAAAATATGTTTTCCCATGACGAGATCGTTGTGGTACAGGTCGGCATCAGGTGATATATACCCGCAACCATTTTTGTTAATATAGGCCAATGGCACCGCTTCAATATCAGGGGGAGCAGTCCAGGATGCCAGACGCATTGATAGCTTGCCTGGATATGCCCTACTGGCTCGACGCATCCAGAACCGATACCATCTTTTGCCCAGTTTTCCTGCCCTTGTGCCAGGACGAGCGTATAATTTTATCATAATAAGTACTTGGCTTCTTAAAATAACTATAAAAAACAATAAACTATAGAATATTTGGAAAAATGAATAATTCGAGAAATTCTCCAACTATAGTCGAGTGTTAAAGCGACTGATCAGTTAAGTTCGACCACTGCTAATATGTCACAAATGCGCTTTTTCGTATAGATGCCTTAATAAACCATTCACCTGCCGTGTTGAGCTGGACCGCTATACACTGATCTAAGAACAACGTGCGAATAGCTGCAGCAAGAGTAAATTAACAGATCAATGCGAATTACCTCACCTAAAAAATAATGTTATGATAATACCATTATTGAATATTACTAACGCCTAACTTTAGTTATAATAAACACATATTAAAAGGATGGAAGGCTAAGGTCACTGGTGTATGTGATTTGAAATTTCTGTGAGTGATATTGACAACGCAACACTCTCATCATTTCTCTGAATATGTAATCCAGCCTAGCAAGTATAACAAGCAATGAAGGTACTCTATATTTCATCAAGGTTGAACGTGCCAGACGGTTCTTCAGTACATGGTCGTGCTTTTGTATCAAGTGTACAGCAACTTGGTCATGAGATTGTCACATATCCTGAAATCCTACCCCTAGCAGAACGTAATACAGAACAGGTAGCCAATAATAAAGGTATTCTCCGTTTCATTAAAAAGTTCCGCCCCAAGACAATACTGTTTCATTTAAAAAAGAGTCATTACTTTGTAGCTGTTGTTATTGAATTTGTCGAGGGTGCAATGGTTAGCATCAAGGACTTTTTTAAACTACGAAAAATAGTAAAAAAGTCTAACCCCGATATAATTGTATTTCGTAAATATTTTTTTAACTTTGCAGTCATATGGATATCCAGGCGATACCAGTTACCTTGTATCGCCGAAGTAAATTCTATAAAGCAGGTGGAATCGAAATTACAAAAAAACAAGGCAAGTGGCTCAAGCTTCAGTCATTGGGCAGAAAAATACCCGCTCTTGAATTCATCACATGTTTTTTGTGTTTCAACAGCAATAAAAAATAATCTGGATACGTTTCTGGATCCGGACAAGGTTAGCGTAGTACCTAATGGCGTTGACGTTAATGTTTTTGACCGTGAGCAATACGACCCTGATAATATTAAGAAGAGTTTGGGCCTGGAGGGCAAAACAATATTAGGCTATGCAGGATCCTACCAGGCATGGCATGATGTGCCGCAATCAATTGACGTGATAAGCAAACTTAAGGATATTAATCCTTCTTTTCATTTGCTATTGATTGGCAATGGCCAAGGCTACTCAGCAATAAAGCAGATGGTAAAAGAGCGCCAATTAGAAGAGTACGTAACACAGATAGACTATGTTCTACACGCTGAAATGCCTAAGTATCTAGCTGCTTTTGATGTTGCCCTAATGACGTATCCGATATTTGAAGGTTTTTATTTTTCACCACTCAAGATGTATGAATATATGGCCATGAGTATCCCTGTTGTTTCAACCGACATTGGCCAGATTCGCGATGTAATAGTAGATAATGTCACAGGCATTCTTGTACAAAAACCCGATACAGCTAATTTTGTTGCGGCGGTTCTCAGTATAACTGACGAGCAGAATCGACTGCTAGAAATGGGAAGGGAGTCGAGATTGGCCGCAGTCGAAAAGCATAGTTGGTTGGTGAATGCGAGCCAGGTGATGGAGTTGTGTTCAAAAACTTTAAATTACGTTCAATAATTAATACGACGAAACGAATGATAATAGTAAAGCATACGTATTCTGAATAAATGGGTTATTGGAAAGTGATAGACAGTGTGAATTCTATTTTTATACAAGCGCAGGATGCCATTGTGCGGCACTAGGGATTTTAGAATGATAATGGGGAAAAGATGAAACTAACATTTATTATAGGAACTGGGCGATGTGGCTCTACGCTTTTGCATGAAATTATTGCTAAACATAAAGATGTTAGTTTTTTCTCTAATTTTGAAGAGAAGCATGCCCGATTAGAATATTTTGGTAAATGGGCTAGTATGTTTTACCGTAATAACCATCTGTCATTATCAAGGAAGGGGAAGTCACGCTTTGCACCTTCTGAAGGCTACCGATTAATTTCCAGGCATGTATCGCCTATTTATGTGCAGCCATATAGAGATTTGACCAGTAATGATATGTCGCCATGGTTGAAAAAGAAGTTTTACCAATATTTTGAGGAAAATTATAATAAATATAATAAGCCCATATTGCTCCATAAATATACTGGTTGGTCACGAATCGGTTTTTTTTCCGAGGTTTTCCCACAAGCAAAGTTTATACATATCGTAAGAGATGGTAGGGCAGTGGCTAGTTCCTGGTTGCAGATGAAGTGGTGGGGTGGATATGAGGGCCCTGAAAAATGGTTATGGGGTCCACTAAGTGAAGAGCAGCGTGAACTATGGAATAGAAATGGACAATCATTTGCCACATTAGCAGGTATAAGCTGGAAAAAATTAATGGATTCATACGCAATTGGATCAAGCTTGCTGGATAATGATCATTATCTTGAAGTTAAATATGAGGATTTTCTGGAAAATCCCCAGGAAGTTATGAAAAAAATCTTGAGTTTTTCTGGGCTTGAATGGACCGCAGATTTCGAAAAGCACTTTTCAAAATTTCAGATACGTAAATCTAGAGCGCGTTCCTTTGAAACAGATTTAAGCGGAAAACAACTCAAGGAATTGGAAAGTGGCATAGAAGACATGCTTGTGAAGTATGGATACTTATAAATATAGTGACCTAGAATGGTATAGGCTTAACAAACGACTTATTGTGCGTTTGATAACAACATCGTGCCAAGTATAAGTAGCATTCTGTTTTAATTCTATACATATTAAAAATGTTTAGATAGCCATTTGTTGAAAAGTAGCACGGAGTGAAAATTTTCCCTATATATTAGGTATCGTATAGCACAGCGGTATATAGGTAATAATACATAAAATCGACTGGCTAAATTTAACTTAAATATTCAGGGAAACACATGAGAACAATTTGTATATTATTGCCGGCACATTGGGACTATATGAAAGGCGGGGCCGAGTATCAAGCTGATTGTTTTGCTGAATATTTAAAAGAAAAAAAAGATTATGATGTCGTCTATCTGGCAAGGGATATATCGACGTCTGCTAATACCCATAATTATGAAATCATCAAAATTCCAACGTTGTTCAAGTCGCATCGATATGGGCTGTTCTGGGACGGGATTTCATTATATAAGAAACTTGCTGAAATCAATCCAGATGTAATATTGCAACATATTGGTTGTGCATATACAGGAATTGCTTCATTTTATTGTAAAAAACATATGAAGGGAATGATATGGCATATCGCAAGCGATATCGATGTCGAAAAACGAAAAATACCATTTTCACTGAAAAAAATACCCAGGATATTGGATAATTTTATGATGCAGTATGGTATTAAGCAGAGTAAATCAATTATAGCTCAAACAAGCCGGCAAGCAGATTTATTAAAATCAAATTACAATCGTGATGCGGAATATGTGATACCAAATTTTCACCCTATACATGAGGGTGATTTATGTAAGAATTCGAATCTAACCGTGCTATGGGTAGCGAATATAAAAAAATTAAAGCAGCCGGAGTTGTTTGTAAGACTGGCAAACGAATGTGAAATGCACGAAGATATTAAATTTAAACTAATAGGAAGAAATGAAAATACACCATGGTGCGATAGTATACTTTCCGACATTGCAAAAAGTAAAAATATAGAATATCTCGGTGAAATGACTAATGACCAAGTAAACAAAGAGATAGAGGCAGCGCATATTCTTGTGAATACAAGCGTATATGAAGGGTTTCCTAATACGTTTATACAGGCTTGGATGAGAGAGGTGCCTACACTCAGCTTGAACGTGGACCCGGATGGCGTAATACAAAAACATAATATCGGTTTACATGCTAAAAATATAGAAAACATGAGAGGGTTTATTGTAACTATGCGGAATAGTAATGATTTGCACGAAATGGGACGACGTGCACGAAAAATAGCCGAAGAGAATTACTCAATGAAAAATGCTGATCGTATTATTGATATCATTGAAAGTTATATGAAATAGTTATCCTAGAATTATAGTTTTGATATAGTCACATATATTAAAAACGTTTGGCTGAGACCTAAAGTATCCCAAGAATGGTAAGATTGCTGTAATAAAATCGAATGGGCAGTTTTACCCTATAGATATCTAACACAGTGGCGTCTTTAATAACTTTTCCGGAATTTTATATAATGAAGTTAGATATAATTTGGATTACACCAGATCGATTTGACCTAAAGCCAGACAAGAGTACATGGATTGAGATGGCTAGAGCGATGAAAGAATACGGACATCACGTAAAGGTTTTAACGAGTATTAGCGAAAAGGATGCTGGTGTAGTAGATGAATACAGCGACGCTTTGATTGCTGTCAATGCCTTAGATTTACCCTATGTATTTAGACTATCTGTGTTATTGAAAATATTGATTTGGACCATAAAAAATTCTTCCAAAAAAAGCATTATAATTATAAATCAAGACTCACTACTCTTAGTGCCTTTCCTGAAACTATTCAGGAAAACTAATATCCACCTCGATATCAGGACACTTCCAGTTGATACGCATACATTCAAGGACCATCTGGATAAATTGTTATTTTGGACGATTCCTTTAAAATTTTTTGGTAGATCAGTTCGCGGATACTCATTTATAACCAAAAGATTAAGAGATGAAATCGAAAATGAGTTTCATCTAGGTGTAAAAGAATTTGTAATATGGCAATCCGGAGTCAGTACAGATATTTTTTACCCCAAAAAAACAGATAAAATTAATGAAAATATGCCTTACCGTATTTTTTACCATGGGACTGTCAGTATAAATCGAGGTATTGGCTTAGTAATTGAGGCTATGGCCATGCTTCATAAAGAAGTAAATGTAGAATTTATAATTGTTGGCACCGGTAGCGGCTTGGACGAATTAAAAAAACTAACTAACTCGCTTGATCTTAATCAAAAAATAATATTCAAGGGCTTCATGGCTTACAAGGAAATGGTTAATGAAATTAGTTTAGCAGATATTTGTGTGTGCCCTTTAACGGATAGATTAGAATGGAATGTGTCTAGCCCGATTAAGGTATTTGAATATATGGCCTGTGGAAAGCCTATGATTCTTACGCCGATATCTGCTCATAAAGATGTTCTACAAGGAGCAGACTACGTGGTTTGGACGCATGGGATCGAACCAGGGAGTTTCAAAGAGGCGATCCTGGACGCATATAACAGAAAAGAAGAACTTTCCAACAATGCAGAGTCTGCAACAAAGTTTGTAAAGGAAAATTACGAGTGGCGCCATCAAGCAAAAAAACTTGGTGATTATCTGACTGAAAATATGAATGGAAATAGATAGGACCATATAAATTGATAGCTAATTCATGCAGTTATTGGTCTTAGTGGCTAATATCTAAAGGAGTTTGCGGTAAATTATCATTTTGATAACAGATAGAAAATAATGTTATAATTTAACCTCAATATTGATTGCCAACCTACATCCAGTATATTCATGGCTATTAGAAATGCTCTACCGATAAGTCTTTTCCTAACACTCTTCATAACAAATTATCTTGTTAAAAAAGCACACCTTTTACCATCGGCATTTATATGGTTGCCTGAGCTAGTCATTGCAATTGTCGCTGCAGTAGTGATCAGTAGAGTGATTGCAAATCATAATTTTAAAATACCACTAAAATATATTTTAATTTTTTTAGGTTTTGTCTATGTCGTCATTACAGGCATTGTGTTGAATGTGATCTCGTCATACACCGTTATATCTGGAATACGTACCTATTTTAAATATGTGCCATTATTTTTATTGCCGTTAGTCTATAATTATTCAGAAGCAGATATAAGAAAACAGTTTTTCGTCATACTATTATTAGGTTTAATGCAATTACCGGTAACTTTATGGCAACGTTTTATAGAGTTTAGACACCTGTTTACTGGAGATGTTATTACGGGTACGTTAGGTATTTCGAATAGCCTTTCAATTATTTTGATCTGCATAATTCTAGCGCTTATTACACTTTATTTGAAAAAAATACTTTCATTAAAAATAGTGTTCATTACATCTTTTTTGATTTTTATTCCAACCACATTAAATGAAACAAAAATAACGCCTATATTTTTAGCTATCGGAATATCAGCACTGCTATTTTCATTAAGAAAAGAATTGTCTCCTAAGTTGATAGCATTCATATCTATTTCGGCAGTTATCTTATTAATTGGTTTTGGTTTGGTATATGACAAATTATATAAAAAAGATGATGGCGCAGGCATATCTGAATTAATGACATCTGAAGATAGGATGCTGGGTAATTATAACTTTACCGGATTTAAGGCAGACCCAAATGCCGTCTTTAAATTAGAAAATAAATTCGCAGGAGAGTTCAGGAATTTACCAACTTTAGAAAATGCACTGGGCCGTATTGACAGTTTTCAAATACCAATTGATGTATTTATAAAGCATGATGTAATAAAATTATTTTTTGGGCTGGGAATAGGTAATATTACAAGTAAGGTTGGTCCAGGTGGAGCATATTTACATGTAGAAGCTATAGGCGGTTCAA
>Ga0209633_10006399_pt1 | contig 10084 bp, 7 predicted proteins | sample Cruoilmetagenom1_FD_187290 | JGI IMG/M metagenome (GOLD analysis project Ga0209633, IMG submission 187290) | Oil polluted marine microbial communities from Coal Oil Point, Santa Barbara, California, USA - Sample 1 (SPAdes) (version 2) | ecosystem: Environmental > Aquatic > Marine > Oil seeps ... | reverse complement strand
GGCAACTGTAAGGTATATAACTTGCCAAATTAAAGTTAATCTCTGTAAATTAAGATATAAAAAAATAGAACTTGTGTTTCTTGTTGCAAACCCTGCAACTGCAAGAGGAACTAAAAGCTTTGCAATATGTCCTGAATACTCCCACTTGTTGCCTAAAACAAAACAAAACAACTGTTCACCAAAAAAAACGATAGGAAGTAAAATAATAGTAGCAATAAAAAAAGATGACAAATAAGAATACATATAAAGTTGTATTTTTTTATTTGTAGTTGTAATTTTTTGATAAAACACAGATGTAAACGAATTTGAAAGAAACGTTAATGGAAAATTAATTACTTTATTTGCTTGCGAATATAAACCTACAATTGTTGAATTAAATGCAATTGTAAGAAAATAAACTAAAACATTTGTTGAAACTGAATTTAAAAATGCCATTGGCATTGAAAACAGTGGAAAATCTTTATATTCTTTAAGTTCTTGTTTTAAAAGTTTCGCATCAATCTTATAGTCAGCCGTTTGGCTTTTCTTGTTCTTTATCAGTAAAAACAAACTAGCAAAAAAATGAGAAGTTGTATCTCCAATGGCAAGTCCTAAAGCTCCAAAGTTAATATATGACAAAGATATTTTTGAGCCCGTACCTGTAAATGTTTTTACAACTTTTGAAAAAGAAATATCTTTAAAATTTTTAAATCTACTAAACCAATTATTGAAAACCTTATATGTTCCTTGAAAAAATATTGAAATTGGAACTAAAAAAACAAAATACCTATAATTTTCAAACTCAAAAAGTTCTGATATTGGTTTAAAAAACACAAATAAAATAATGAAACTTATAATTGTTGAGATAAAAACAAACCAAATGCTAATAATTAAAACATGGTATGCATTAATATTTTTTTTAGGAAGCATAATTGCGAGTTCATATCTTCCTGCTGAAATGGATGTTATTAAAGAAGTTAAACTTAAAAAAACAGCAAAAACCCCAAACTCTTCAGGAGTGAAAAGTCTTGATAATATAGGGATTGTGGTAACCGTAATAATTTGAGCTATTGCAGTCCCTGTCATTAATGTTAAAACATTCTTAAAGAAATCACGACTAATTATTTTTTTTATTTTCTTTAGCAAACTAATAAAATTATTTTTTAAGAAATCTTATAAACAAAGGTAAATTATTTTGCTTAAAATTATAATAAGGATTATTCTTTGCTCCCCAACCTTTAAAAAAACGAGCAACCCCAGGTATCATTGATCCCTCAAAATCTAGTATTAAATTTTGCAGAGCATGATCTTTTATAAACTTATCCATTAAAAAAAAAGATGCAAATTTTGCCCGCCCTTCTTCATTCGATTCTGAAAAAATATAATATGCCTTGTTATGTGAAAAAACATAAAATGATGCAGAAATTAACTCATCGTTTTGGTTTTTAATTCCATAAATTTTAAACTTTGTGTTTTTGGTAATAGTAATTAAAAGTTGCTCAAGCAAATCTAAATTTACACCATTTAGGTTAATATTTTCTTTGTTTCTTTTTAATTGAATGATATTATTAATCGTTATATCATTAGTAAATTTTAAATTATGCTTTTCTGCTTTTTTTAAATATGTTTTTGCATTTTTATTGAAGTTCCGACACAAAATATCATAACTGTAATTCAAATCAAGCTCATAATTATCTCTAATTTGCAAGTTTATTGAGTTTGTTTTACATGCATAATTCAAGTTTGTGTTTATAAACTTATATTTTTTTAATAATTCATTCAAAAAAATTCCAACAATTTCAAAAGTTATTTCTTTTTCAGAAAAAACACCAAGTTGTTGTGTGAAAAAAGCTTGGTAAACATATTTTATGAAATATTTTTTGTTTTCAGCAAATGGCATAATATATTCATAATCACCAATAACAATAGCTTTCCAACTTTTCCTTGCTGTTATATCCAAAAACCAAGAATAAGAATAAACGAGACCATTATTTGCACGGTCAATGCATTTATTCCATTTTATAATGTCAATATTTTCTCTATCAATGATTTTTATTTCCATTATTTAAAAAAATCAATATTGTGTTCCAACTTCAAATTTTCCATATCTTCTTTTAAAAGATTAAATGCAAATTCATGTTCTGCCTCTGTAATTTTAGAATAACTGGCTGTTTTCCTGTTCATATTAGCAATCTTTACAACAATGCCTGATTTTATCAAAACTTTATTTACAAAAGAAGGCATTATCTTTTTTAACGTTTTCCGAATAGGATTATTTCTGTTAACTAAAAGTTGTTGCAAAAACTTTAATTTTACACTAAATGCTTTGTTCTTTTCTTTTTCATCAATAAATATGTCAGAACTTTCAATTTTTAAGAACTTTTCTATTCGGTTAATTATTTTTTGTGGATTTTCTTTTAGCTCAGAAGTTTTTAAAAGTAAAAATGCATCTTTATCAAAATATTTTTCCCACTTTTTTAAGTTAAAAGAATACTTACTTCTTAAAATGTTGCATTTATTATTTTTCTGAACAATATCATTATCGTTTTTGTATTTCTGCTCATTTCTACAAGCATCAATAAAGCTCAAATCCTCACTTATATATCCATTCCTTACAGAATAATTATACCCCGAAAAGGCTCTTGAAACTGGCTCTCTTAATATTAAAATAAACTTCATTGACGGATTATATTGCAATACTTTTTTAGGAGCATTTTCATCAACAAGTAAATATGTGTCGGCAGTAATTCTTATTTTTTCATTTTTTTGGAAGAAAGAATTAATGTATTTCTCGCCTTTTGCAAATAAATCATTAAAAGCAAAAAAATGAACTTCTTTTTCTTTAGAAAAATTTATGTTTTTATGTGAAGACAAATAAGCAGCAAGTGTTGTAGAACCAGCCCTTGCAGCTCCTAAAATTACTGTTTCAACTTTGTTTTCTCTCTTAATTATGTTGCCCATCCAACTCCTCCTTTCTTTTATTTCCAAATATATGAAAATCGAAAACTTTCTTACTAAAAGCTTTAACTTTTCCTTTCATAATATTAGAATAAACCAATTTATTATTCAATTTCTGTAAGAAAAAAAAGAATGCAGCAACAAAACTTAGTTTGCCAGAAACCAACCATTTAGAGTCATAATAAAATTTTTCTTTTTTCTGTTTATCTGCACGAGCAATATTCCCATTAATTATATGGCTCTTTGTATTTGCAGGGCTTACCATTAAATCTGAAAATGGAATGTCAATGTAATCCGTTATTTTTTGTAAAATAAAATCAGGAAAAAAAGCAAGTTCTTCGTAACCAACTTTCATAATCTTGAAATCTTGCTTATTTAAAACATGTAACAACTTCTTGTTTTCAGCAAACCACCTTAAAAATAAAATAATTAGCGGTGTTTTAACCCTTGTAAATCTTGAATATACCCAACTTCTGTAATCTCTTGTAAGATAAATAATTCGCAAATCAAATTTCTCATTTAGAATATTTAAATATGGGTATGAATTTTTAGAGGAATCTACTAATATCGTTTCATCTCCATATTTCTTATAAAACATTTCAAGCATTTGCAAATATTTATCTTCTGTAGATGAATTGCTTTCAGACAAAGATCTTACATCTTTCCAAAAAGAACAGTCGCATCCTTTTTTACCACAAGAACAAGTAGAGTTTTCAAATAAACTTACATAGTCTTTACTATTAAAAACCGCATATATTTCTCCCAAGCCAATCATTTTTGGATGTGCCCCAAGAGCCATGTCCAAAATAGTTGAACCAGAATGCCCTAAACCTGCTATGTAAATTATTTTTTTCAAAATTATTATTTGCAAAAATAGAAATTGTTTTAAATATAAACGAATTTAACTATTTTTACCAAATATTGTAATATAATATTTTCATGTTCCATACTCAAGAACTAAATAGCTTCACATATTTTGGCATTTCGCATAAAGGAAATGTCCGAGAAAATAATGAAGACAAGTTTGCTCACATTGAGTCGATAAATGGAAATGTTTTTGTGTTATGTGATGGAATGGGAGGAGTACAAGGTGGTGAAATTGCAGCAAAAATTACAGTTGAAAGTATTGATAGTTTTGTTTCGGAAAACTGGGAAGAAGATCCTGTTCGTTTAATTCTTGATGCAATAAGTTTTGCAAACAAAAAAGTATTTGATTTTTTTAATAATGAAAACTCAATTTTAAAAGCTGGTACAACTCTAGTTCTTGTATTAGTAAGAACAAATAAGGTTTATTATGCTCATGTTGGAGATAGTAGAATTTACTACCAAACAGGAAAAAAACTTTTTCAAATTACAAATGATCATTCTTATGTAATGGGTTTGGTTAAAAAGAAAATTATTTCTGAAGAAGAATCACAAGAACATCCAAGAAAAAATGAAATAACAAAAGCAATTGGAATAAAACAAACTGTAGAACCTACAATTTGCTCAAGCCCATTATACCCAGCAGATTATGACAGTATCCTTTTATGTTCGGATGGATTAACAAACGAAGTAACAAAAAAAGAAATTATTAACATTTTACTGAACAATAAATATTCTATTGAAAAAAAATCTAACACCCTTATTAACACAGCATTAGAAAACGGAGGTAATGATAATGTTACAGTTCAGTTAATAACTTTTTATAATACAGGAAAAACAAAAAATAAAGCTTTTAAATCTAATATAAAAACAAAAACAAAAGATAAATACATTTTTTTTAGCAGTTTAATTATATTAGTTTTATTAATTTCTTTTTTTTTAATAAAAGAGGAAAAACCGCTTATTAAAGATACAGATATTGAACACTCAAAAAATTCATCATTACTTTTTCATACAAAACACAAACAAGATACAATAATTAATATTTTTATAAACAACACACAAAATATACAAACTTTATTAACGAGTTTTAAGCTAACACACGATAAAATTGGACATGCTTCAAGTTTGGTAAAAACCTTTGGTTATGTTAAGTATTACATTCCAGTTAAAGCAGTTTATAAATACCAAGTTGGAAAGTTTATTTTTTCATACCCAGAAATAAATTCTGAAAAACTAATTGATATTATAATTGTAAATAATAAACAAGAGCTTTTTTTTAAACCTGGAGAAAATATAATTGTTCCATAAAAAACACCAAAATTTTTAATGGTAGGAAAATATATAAATAATTACGAAATTGATGAAATTGTTGATCATGGAGGTATGGCAACAGTATATTTAGGAATACACAAAAAACTAAATAGAAAAGTTGCAATAAAAATGCTAAATCCTATCCTAGAGAAAAACCCATTATATAAAAAACGTTTTATTAATGAAGCAAAACTTTTATCTAAACTTAATCATCCAAATATTATTACTTTATTTGATTATGTTGAAAATGATTTAGGTGTTTTTATAATAACAGAATATGTTAAAGGGCAAACATTAGATGCTTATGTAGATTTAGTTTCAGGGCCAATGCCAGAATCAAAAGCAATAAAAATTATTATTCAAATTTTGAATGCAATTGGACACATGCATGAAAAAAACATGATACATAGAGATATTAAACCATCTAACATCATGATTACTTCCGATGATAAAATTAAATTAATTGATTTTGGAATTGCAAAACATCTTAACAAAAATCAGGCTTTATTAACAAAGGATGGTTCAAAATTAGGCACAACAATATTTATGAGTCCGCAGCAAGTAAAAGGGAAAGTGCTTGATAGAAGAACTGACATTTATTCAACAGGAGCAACATTATTTTATATTCTTACTGGACAATATCCTTACGACAAAAATTTAAGTGAATATGAGATTTATAATAAAATTGTAACTCAAGAATTTCCAGATCCTCAAAAATTTTATGTTGGTGTTTCTGATAAAATGAAAAAAAATATTAGTAAATCAACACAAAATCAGCCTTTACAAAGATTTCAGTCTTGTGATGAGTTTAGTATTGCAATACTTGGTTCGCAATCAAAAAAAACAAAATCTGCAGCAATATCTCTTCAAACTAAAATATTGGAAGCCACAGAAATAGACTTAAAAAAAACAGTTTTTGGAAGTGATTTTTGGCAAAATATGGTAATGCTTTTGGCTGCAATTGGGTTTTCTGCAATGATTATAATTGGTTTGTTTTTTCTTTCTAAAAAAGACGAAAGACACATAATTAATAATAATAGCTATTTGCTTGCTGGAGATAGTACAAATGCTAAAAAAATTGAAAAACTACATTATGGAGAAACTGTAAGAATTATAAAAAAACCAGAAGATGAAATTATAAAAAAACCTTGGTATAAAGTTAGAAGTTTGCGTGATAATGTTGGCTATATTTATGCCGAAGACATTGAAATTTCTCTTGCCTACACCCAAATTAATTCAATTTTTGAAAATAGCATTGTTGGAAATCTTATTCCTGCAAAATACAAACGTGCATTAAGAGAGTATTATGTAAATAATCAGTTTTTTGAAGATAATTCTACAAACTGGAAGCTTTTTGCAAATAATGTAAAAAGCTTTGAATTAAATTATATTGCTTTTGGCATATATGACAATAATGATGTAACAGATTTTTCTTGTATAATAAAAAATAAAGTTAATGATAAGACCAAACTACTTATATTTTTTGATAATAATACCAACATAACAATAGAAATTAATAAAAACGTGAAAATAAGAACTATTGAAAAAGGTAGGGAAGGTGGAAGATGGTATTTGGGAAATACAATTTTAAGAAAAAAAGAAAATGGTGAAAAATACGAAGCAAAAAAACACGAATATTTAAAAAATGATGGTATTTTACTCTACAATTCAGAAACTAAGGAAAATGTTGTTTATCTTTATAAAGATGATGAAAAAATGATTCATTATTATTCTCAAACTAAATAAAACTATAAATATTTTAAAAGTTATACTTCATTTGTAAAAAACCAAAAGACATTTTTAAACCTTTTTTTTGAGTTAAAGGATTAACAAAGTCTTTAATTTGAAAAGTTTGGGCAAAAAAAGCAAAATCTAAATTTTCTGATAAAGAATATGTAATGCTTGGTCCAAAATAAAAACCTTTAACTTCCGGATAATACATTGCAGAAACTGTTGCATTAAAAAGTGGTGTTACCGGATAAGTTATACTTCCGAAAAGATTATATTCTGTAAAGGAAAGATTTTTAACGGTTAAAGTTTGGTTAAGATAGCTTGTAAAATCCGACTTTTGTGATTGTTGATTATATAAAAATTCAAATTGTAAGAATGCCGAGTTTGGAAATCCATAACTAATTGATGCACAAGCAACAAGCAAGCCCGTTGTATCTTTAAAGTTTCTTTTGGGATGCAAATATGTTGCCTCTCCTTTAAAAGAAATAGATTTTAAACTTCCCTCCCAACCTGTACCCAATACATAATCTTGCTCATTAATTTGTCCGCCCATAAACTGAATATCGTAACTCCCTAATGAGAAACGATACATCCCTGCATACGAACATTTTTGTGAACTATCTGCCTTAACAACCATTTCAGCGGAAGATATTGCACTTGTATAATATTGAATTCTAATTGCATCTGAACCAGGTTTTTCAGGATAATCAAAATCAAAAAATGAATATGAATTAAATATATCGTTCGGGTTCCAAACAAAACTTCTGCCCCAATTTATTCTTTGCCTTCCAATTGTTACATTAAGGTTTCCTTTTTCATAAGAAATATTTGCTCTGTCAATTTGAGTATTTAATAAAAATGAATTTTCTGAAAATATATTTGTATTCAAATCAATAATTCCATTATCTTTTTGCATATTTTTTCCATAATCTGGTGTGTATTTTACTGTTTCACCAGAAAAAAACCTTGTTCTTGTACCAACTTTTACTGTAAAAATATCATTAGGAAACCAACTAAAATTAAGTCTGTTATGAATAAGATTATCATTAAGCCAATTTCCTGTAATACTGTCTTGAAACATTACGGATTGCATATTTGTAACATAACCATCAAAAGAATATTTTTTTTGCTTTTTTTCTTGTTGAGCAAAAGTTAATCTTGTAATTAATAACAATAGTATGATTATTTGGAATGCTTGTTTCATTTTATATGGCTTTTTGCTTTACTTCGTAATATCTTTAACAACTTTTCCATCGTCAACAGTAATTACACGACGGGCTTTTTCAACAACTCTTGCGTCATGAGTAGAAAAAATAAAGGTTATATTTTCTTCCTTATTCAAATTTTCCATTATTTCAAGCAAATTACGTGTTGATTCGCTGTCAAGATTTGCAGTAGGTTCGTCAGCAAGAATAAACATCGGCTTTGATGCTAAGGCTCTGGCAACGGCAACTCTTTGTTGCTGTCCACCGGAAAGTTTTGAAGGTCGAGCATTCATTCGTCCTTCTAAACCAACTGCTTTCAGAAGATTTTCAGCTCTTTCGATACGTTCTTTTTTCGGGCGTTTTTGCAAATTCATTATAAATTCGACATTTTCTTTTGCCGTTAAAACTGGAATTAAATTATATGCCTGAAAAACAAAGCCTATTTTTCGCAAACGGAAATCAATAAGTTTTGAACCGCTAAGATCATTAATTTTAACCCCATCAATAATTATTTCACCTTCAGATGGCATATCTAATCCGCCAATCATGTTCAGAAAAGTGGTTTTTCCAGAGCCAGATGGTCCGACAATTGCAGTAAATTCGCCTTGTTCAAAATTCAAATCAATACCCCTTACAGCATGTACTTCAATTTCGCTTTCTTTATAAATTTTGTGGAGATTTTTAACTTCTATAATGTTCATAATTTTTTATTTTTGTTATTAGTAATTGCCTTTTTGCATTTGGATTTTAGCTTTTAACCATGTTTAATTTTTTGGATTAAGCTGTTTATTTGTTTTTGGATTTTATTAATATCTTGCAAAAGTTTATTTATATCTTCTTCATATTTGTTATTAATTTCTTTAATAATTATTAATTGTGTTTCAACTTAAAAAGCAGAGCCTAATGCAATTTCAAGAAAGTATTTAAATTCTTTATCACTATTTCTTCCGCATCCTTATACAATATTTTAAGGAATTGATACTGATGCTCTTGTTATTTGACTTTTTAAACCAAACCGTTCATCAGCAGGCAATGTTTCTGAAAAAAGATATATTTGTTTAACAAATTTAATTCCATCTTGCCAAATTATATATTTCTTAAAATCTCTCATATTTTTGTTTTTTGGCTAATAGCTATTGGCTTTAGCATTTGGATTTTGACTGTTGGCTACCAGCTATAAGCCAACTGCCAGTGGCTAACAACTATATTGTATATTATGCATCCGTTCGAACCGCTTCTGCTGGATTTAATTTTACTGCTTTTAATGCCGGATAAATCGAAGCCAAAACACCAGTTAAAATAATTAGGAAACTCAGCATAAAATAAAATGATGTTTCAACTTTAGGATAAATGATTGCCGAATAACCGAAACTCTCCAAACCTTTTGCAACAACAGAAAAATTCATTCCTACACGTCCATAATAATTTAAAATAGCTGCACTTATTCCCATTCCGATCCCGCCACCGACAATTGATAAGAATATAGTTTCAAGCATAATCATCGTAAATACACGTAAGCGGTTCATACCGACGGCCATTAACATGCCGATTTCTTTAATACGCTCTAAAACAACCATTAACATCGTATTTACAATGCCAAAACCTAAGGCCAATAAGATAATCATCATAAAAATAGCCATCATTTGGTTTAAAAAATCGGTTACCATTGCCAAGTCCGGTTGTATTTCTTTCCATGTCATTACAGATAAATTCGACTGCTTAGCCGAAATATCTGTTTTTACTTTTTCAAGCAATTTTTTATCTGTTAAGCGAATTGCAATCTCATGTGCAGTGTTTTCTGGAAATAGCGTCAAGCGAGCTAAATCCGATTTTCTTACAAACACATTCATTTCATCAAGCATAGCATTTGCCGTATTAAAAATCCCTCCAACACGAAAAGCTCCGCCTGTCATTGTTCCGTCTTTTTCCTGAAAGGTAAGAACGACTTTTGAGCGAAGATGTAATTTCAATTTTTCGGCCAATTTTGAACTGATTAAAATCGGGTTTCTTTTTGTGTTTTCAAAATAAGTTCC
>Ga0209633_10006396_pt1 | contig 10088 bp, 8 predicted proteins | sample Cruoilmetagenom1_FD_187290 | JGI IMG/M metagenome (GOLD analysis project Ga0209633, IMG submission 187290) | Oil polluted marine microbial communities from Coal Oil Point, Santa Barbara, California, USA - Sample 1 (SPAdes) (version 2) | ecosystem: Environmental > Aquatic > Marine > Oil seeps ... | reverse complement strand
TCGAGCCCCACATAGGATTTACCCTGCCGCAGCCGCAGCAGGATGCTGTCATCCGGGAGGCTGGGAATAATCGATCGGGGATTGAAGCTGCTGGAGGCGATGATACGCTCTTGTTCGGAAATGAGGGTCACCTCAGAGGCCGCCAAATCAGTGCGCAACGCATCCAATTCGATCGCCGCCACGGAATCGGGCAGATGCTCGAGACGCTCAGTCATGGACTCGGTCTCCTTCAGCAGGCTGCGCATGCGCTGATCGAACGCCGCCCGGCTAAGTTCCAAGGCATCATCCATGGCATGATCGATCTCCACATCGAACCAGCTGTCGATGCTCTGATGAAGAAACTGCATCGAATAGTAAAACACGATCGATGCGGGCGCCAGCGACAACAAGACGAAAAGAAACACCATCCGTGCCGTCAGGTGCGAGCCGGCTTCGCGCTTTTTGAGCTGACGCACCAGGGAGTGCACATTGGCGACAACCAGACCAAGCAGCAGTACCGAGCCCAGCACGTTGATCAGGAGCAACCAGGCATACATGTCGCCCAAAACCGAGGGGTTCTGGGTTGCCGAGCTCATGAGATGGAGCGACAGCAGAATCGCTCCGAGCGCGATCAGGACTGAGATACTGACCGGGGGGGCTATTTTTCCAATGGCCATGTGTACCAGGAGCTCCCCAGATACCATTGCGGCATGACATAAGCCACGGGACGCAGCGGCAACGGCAAGGCTTCGATGTCCAGGTCCGCTTTGATACTGACTTCGTATTGATCATCCGAGTTTATCCGCCCGGCTTTGATGATCGACATTCCGCGAATTCGCCCCAACGCATCGACTGCGTCAGGCAGACTCACGAAATTTCGCTGCACACCGCTGCTGTCGTTCAGGACCTGATACACTTTAGCCAATGCATGAAAACGAATGCGATACCGCAGCATCACACTCACCACCCGTTCATCCCAGATCAAAGCCCGGTTGCGGTAGACCTTGACCGCAACGACCAGCGTCAACGGCACACCGTGTTTCAGACCCTCGATGGCGCGCTCGCTGAAACGGTAGTCGATATCGGCATTGAGGACATATTCGTTCTGCTCGCGGACAAGCTCGGCCGACTTCACCTGAAAACCGTACTCGGCGGCGATTCCCGGTCCGGTGAACAGCCAGGAGAACGAGATGAAAAGCCAACGAAGAAGATTCATTTCGCTTTGATCAACCGAGCATAAAAAAATCCGTCCATCCCCGAAGCGCCCGTGATAATCTGCCGGCCACAGGCGCCCGCGACACCCCATGGAGCATCGATCGACCATTCGCGTGCATCGGGATGGCCGTCGAGAAACCACCGGATCTGCTGTTCATTCTCCTGCCGCAGCAGCGAGCAGGTCGCATACAAAAGCAGACCACCCGGTGCCAGCATCGACCATGCGGCCTCCAACAACGCCCGCTGCCGTTCCACCAATACCGGCAGATCTTCCGGTTGACGCAATAATTTGATATCGGGATGCCTTCGAATCACACCAAGCGCCGAACAGGGGGCATCGAGCAGCACACGATCGAACGGCACGCCATTCCACCATTGCGCCGGCAGCGCGGCATCAGCTGTCAGCACGGTGGCATCGAGTCCGGCTCGATGCAGGTTTTCCCGAATCCGGGCAGCGCGCTCAGGCACCACATCGACAGCAACCAGCTCGGCGACCGCGGGACAGGCTTCCAGAATGTGCAGCGTTTTGCCGCCGGGGGCGGCGCACGCATCGAGCACACGCTGGCCGGGTCGAAGATCGAGCAGCTTTGCCGCCAGCTGCGCCGCACTGTCCTGAACGGAAACGACCCCTTGCCTGAAGCCGGGGAGCTGCTCGACATCCACCGGGGTAGACAGAATCACCGCCGTATCGCAAACCGTCGATGCGTCTGCATCGACGCCCTGGGCCGCCAGCCGGTCGAGATAAGCGGTGCGGCTGCACTGCAGGGTATTCACACGCAGAACCATTGGCGGCGGACGATTGTTGGCCGCCAAAATATCTGCCGCCTGCTGCGGCCAGTCTTGTCGAATCGCCGCCAGCATCCAGTCAGGATGGGCGCTGGCGCCAACTTCGGTTGCATCGGCCAGTCGGTCCAGCTGCTCCCGCTCGCGCAAATAGCGCCGAAGCAGCGCGTTCAGAAGCGGCTTGGCCCAGCTTTTTTTACCGCCTGCGGCTGCAACTGTCTCGGCAACTGCGGCATACGGTTTCACGCGCGTATCCGCAATCTGATAAAGGCCCAACAGTGCCAGAACACGAACATCGATATCCTTGGATTTCAGCGGCTTGTCCAGCAGAGACCTAAGAATCCGGTCGAGACGGAAATACCAGCGTACAGTCCCATAACTCAACGCCTGAACGAAAGCCCGCTCTTTTCTGTCCGCAAGTCCGACCAGGACAGCCTCCAGCGCCATCGACAGCGACTGCCGTTCCCTGATCACGCGGCCGATTGCGTGAGCCGCCAGTGCGCGCGTATTCAGGAGGCTCCCAGCCTCACACCATCGACCCGATGCGCATTGAGAAAAGGCTGTACCGGCATCCGTTTCTTTCCGGCCAATTGAACCTCCAGCAAACGGAGCACGCCATTACCCGTGGCGACGTCCATCCGACCGGCTTCACCGTCGAGTATGGCGCCCGGCGCGGCATCCGTCCGCTGCGCGAGTGCCTCGGCGCGCCAAACACGCAGCAGCATACCTTTGAACAAGGTGTGCGCCACCGGCCATGGATTGAAAGCGCGCACCTGCCGCTCCAGCTCCTGCGCCGGCCTGGACCAGTCCATGAGCGCCTCGCTTTTTTCCACTTTGTGGGCATAGGTCACTTCACCTTCGTCCTGCGGTTGCAGCCGCACCGCGCCCGCCTCGATAGCCGGCAGCATCTCCTGTAGCGCATCAGCACCCAACAGCGCAAGACGATCATGTAGTTCAGCCGCCGACTCATGCGGCAAAATCGGGCACTGTGCCTGCTTCAGCATGGGACCGGCATCGAGTTTTTCGACCATCTGCATCAGCGTCACCCCGGTCCGCTCATCGCCCGCCAAAATCGCACGCTGGATCGGCGCCGCGCCGCGCCAGCGCGGCAGCAGTGATGCGTGAATATTGATGCAGCCCAGTCGCGGCGCATCCAACACCGCCTGCGGCAGCAGCAGACCATAAGCCACAACCACCATCAAATCGGCCTGAAAAGCGGCCAAGTGCTCGATATCATCCCGCCCGGTCAAAGAGCCTGGCTGAACGACCTCGAGCCCATGAGCATCCGCCAGCACTTTCACGGGACCCGGCCGAAGCCGCCGCCCGCGCCCCGCCGGACGGTCCGGCTGCGTATAGGCGGCGCACACCTGGCAGGGGAAGTCAAGCAGCATCTGCAACGTCTGGACTGCGAACTCCGGCGTCCCGGCGAAGACGATTTTCACGATAAGCTCAAAGCGCCAAGCGCGCTTTGTTTTCCTCGCTGCTTTGGAAACGATGGGCCTTTTCCAGCTTTTTGCGAATGCGCTGCCGCTTCAACGGCGACAGATAGTCCACAAAAAGCTTGCCGTCCAGATGATCGATCTCATGTTGAATGCAGACCCCCATCAGCCCGTCCACGCTCAAGTCGAGAGGCTCGCCGGCCCGGTCGAGCGCACGGACTCTGACTCGCTCCGCCCGTTTGACTGTGTCCACGAACCCGGGGACGGACAAACACCCCTCTTCTGATTCCCTGCAGCCCTCCTTGTCCACAATTTCAGGGTTGATGAAGCAGAGCGGCGTATCCTTCTCGTCACTGACATCCATGACGATGATCCGCTTGCGGACATTCACCTGAACTGCCGCCAAACCGACCCCGTCGGCTGCATACATGGTTTCCAGCATGTCGTCCACCACCCGCCGTATCGTATCGTCCACCGTCTCGACAGGCGCCGCCTTCTTGCGCAGCCTGGGATTCGGAAATTCGAGTATATTCAATATAGCCATTGGCTGCACTCCACGCGATTTGGTGTTTCTGATCTGGAATTTTAGCTGAAATTAACTACACTTTGAAAGCAGGTTCTTAGGACATCAACAGCAATGTCATTCCCATCCTGCGAGCATCAGAGGAAACCCATATGACTTTTCGCACCCTCACAGCCATTTTTTTCAGCCTCCTCATAAGCTTTGCAGCGGCCGCTGATGAAATCGTACTGAATCCTTCCCACCCCGACCGTTACACCGTCGTCGAGGGCGATACGCTATGGGACATTGCCGGGCGTTTTCTTCAGGCTCCCTGGGATTGGCCGAAAATCTGGAAGCGCAACTCCAATATCAGGAATCCCGATCTGATCTATCCCGGCGATGTGATCGTCCTGACGTATGATGCGAGCGGTCGCCCCTGGCTCAGTCTGGATTCGGGTTACAGCCCGTCCTCGACCCGCCTTTCTCCCCAGGTCCGCAGCAAGCCTGTCGAAGAAGCCATTCCGACCATTCCCATCAATGCGATCAAACAATTCCTAACCCAGGCCCGCGTCGTCTCCAAACAGGAGATCGACAACGCCCCGTATATCGTATCCTTCGCCGAAGAACACTTGCTCGGCGGCGCTGGTGACACCATCTATGTTCGTGCCATCGACAGCGACAATATCGACCCTTATACCGTATTCAGACCGGGCGACGCCCTAAAAGATCCGAACACCGACGAAATCCTCGGTTATCAAACACTGTTCGTCGCCGATACGCTACTGCAGCGTACCGGCGATCCGGCCACTTTGCAACTCAGAAAAATAGCGATGCAGGCGATTGTCGGCGATCGCCTCCTGCCTGTCCCCGAAGAACGCATTCCGCTCAGTTATCATCCCCGAGCGCCCGAACACATGATCACCGGCCATATCATCAGTGTACTGGACGGCGTCACGCAAATCGGGCAGTTCAGCGTCGTAGTCATCGACCGAGGCCTCAGAGAAGGACTTGAACCGGGTCATGTGCTGGTGATCTATCAAACGGGTCCCAAGATTCGCGACATCGTCTCCAAGCACCCATCGGACGTCACCTTGCCGAATGAAAAAGCCGGCATGCTGATGGTCTTCCGATCCTTCGACCGCGTCAGCTATGCGCTTGTCGTACATGCAACCATGCCGATGCACATATTGGATATCGTGCAAACACCGTATTAGCGACAAAAAACCGACGCGACGCGAATCCATGCGTTCTGCGCACCTGTGCGGTAAAATGCCAGGAGGCCTTTTCAACACCAACCTGACACGAAAAACCATCGACACCGACGATCTGCGCTATTGGCTTGCTCTGCTGCGAACGCCTCGGATAGGCAGCAGGACTTTCATCGCGCTGCTGGAAAGAGTGGGCCCGCCCCACGAGCTTTTCGATCAATCGCGTCAGGCACTGTCGGCACTGGGGCTCAGCGACCTCAGCATCGATGCCATCAAGAGCACCGACTGGCAGACCGTCGATCAGGATCTGGAGTGGGTGGAACAGCCGGATCACCACCTGATCACCCTGCACGCCGCCGCCTACCCCCCTCTCCTCAAAAACATACCCGACCCGCCGCCGCTGCTGTTCGTCCATGGGTCTCCCGCCGCCTTGCGGTCACATCAACTCGCCATCGTCGGCAGCCGCAATCCCTCGACGGTCGGAAAAACGATCGCCGGGCAGTTCGCTCAAGCGTTGGTTCACTGCGGCCTCTCCATTACCAGCGGGCTGGCCCTGGGCATCGATGCCGCCAGCCACCGGGGCGCGCTGGATGCCAATGGCACCACCCTGGCAGTCGCCGGAACCGGGCCTGACAAGATCTATCCTGCAACACACAAACAGTTGGCATGCGAAATCATCGAGCACGGTGCGCTGGTCACCGAATTTCCACCCGGCACAGCCGCACAGGCGCACCATTTCCCGCGCCGCAACCGAATTATCAGTGGCATGAGCGTGGGCACACTGGTGGTCGAAGCGGCCATCCACAGCGGCTCGTTGATTACTGCCAGAGCGGCGCTCGAGCAAGGGCGCGAAGTATTCGCCATCCCCGGGTCGATTCACAACCCCTTGGCGCGAGGCTGCAACGCGCTGATCCGGCAGGGCGCCAAACTGGTCGAAACGGCGCGGGACATCCTCGAAGAGATCGGCTCGCTGGCCGCTGCCGCCGAAGCACCCGATCCGGCCGCGGATACCGCCGCTCAGCCGGAAGAAAATCTACCCGAAGAATATCGAAATGTGTTGAAAGAAATTGCATATGCCCCCACTACAGTGGATACTTTGGTCCAGACGACGGAGCAATCCGCGGAGAACCTCGCCTCGATGTTGCTGGTGCTGGAGCTGCGCGGTTATGTCGCATCGAGCGAGGGCGGTGCTTATTATCGGCTCAAATAATGCCTTAACCCGAAGATTTCATAAATTTGCGCCGATATCGCGCAGGACATTGGTTTCACAAGGAAATTTCCGAAGGAGCGGCGTATCAGTGACTACGGCCGACTGAGGAAATATTTCTTGTGAAATCAAGAGACAAGCGAGATCAAGCATAATTTGTGAAAGATTCGGGTTGAATCAGTAACGCTGCATATGAAATCGCCGTAAACAGGATATAATCACATCCTCATCAACTGGAAGTTCAGCTATCATGAAAGAAAACGTAGTCGACGTCCTGATTTACCTGTTTGAAAATTATCTGGACAGTGAATCGGAAGTTGTTCCGGACCCTGAGGTATTGCGCACCGAACTGCTCGAAGCGGGATTCCCTCAACCCGAGGTGAACAAAGCCTTTGACTGGCTCGAGTCTTTGACCCCCCAAAAAGAGATCAAAATGGCCAGTCGCGCATTCCGGGTATTTGCCGAACAGGAGACTATAAAACTCGATGTGGAGTGCCGAAATTTGCTGCTGTTTCTCGAGCAGACAGGGATTTTGACGCCGACCAGCAGAGAATTGGTCATCGACCGGGCTATGGCACTGCAAGACGAGGAAATCTCACTCGAAAGCCTGAAATGGATCGTCCTCATGGTACTGTTCAGTCAACCGAATGAAGAGGTTGCGTTCGCTCGTATGGAAGACCTGGTCTACGCCAGTACCCCGGCTGTAATGCACTGAGCCGCCCAAAGAAATATAGATTGTCGCTTTTACCAAATGAGTTACAACTTAGTCATCGTAGAGTCACCCGCCAAAGCCAAAACCATCGAAAAATATCTCGGCAAAGAGTTCCATGTACTCGCCTCGTTCGGCCATGTCCGGGATCTGATCCCAAAGGAAGGGGCGGTCGACCCGGATCATGACTTCGCAATGAAATACGAGCTCATCGAGCGCAATCAAAAACATGTTCAGGCCATCACCAAAGCAGCCAAAAAGGCCGATGCCTTGTATCTCGCCACAGACCCGGATCGTGAAGGCGAAGCCATTTCATGGCACTTGCTCGAGATCCTGAAACGCAAGAAACTGTTGAACGGCAAACCGGTCCACCGCGTCGTCTTTCATGAGATTACAAAAAACGCGATCACGCAGGCTATCGAACATCCGCAAACCCTTTCCGACAACCTCATAAACGCTCAACAGGCCCGCCGCGCCCTGGATTATCTGGTGGGGTTCAATCTTTCCCCGCTGCTGTGGAAAAAAATTCGCCGCGGCCTGTCGGCAGGACGGGTGCAAAGCCCAGCGCTGCGGCTGATCGCGGAACGCGAAGCCGAAATCGAACAGTTCAAGAGCAGGGAATACTGGACGATCGAGGCGGCTGCCACTGCGGCCGATCAACCTCTGAAAGCCAAGTTGACCCATTATCAGTCTGAAAAACTGACCCAGTTCAGCATCGAACACGAAGAACAGGCGACCAAGATTCGCAACACCCTGCTGGATCTGGCGAAGGGTCGCCTGCAGGTTGTCAAACTAGAGCGAAAACAGCGAAAACGCAACCCGGCCGCACCGTTCATCACCTCGACACTGCAGCAGGAGGCGGCCCGCAAGCTGGGATTCACGACACGGCGAACCATGTCGGTCGCCCAGCAGCTCTATGAAGGCATCAATATCGGCGGCGAAACAACCGGTCTGATTACCTACATGCGTACCGATTCGGTCACTCTGGCCAATGAGGCGATCAGCGAGCTGCGGGACTTGATCGCGTCCCACTTCGGCAAGGATAACCTCCCTCCGCAGCCGCGCCGTTTCAAAACCAAATCCAAGAATGCCCAGGAAGCGCACGAAGCCATCCGTCCGACCAGCGCCCATCGCCTGCCGGACGGAATCAAGGCCCATCTCAGCAGCGACCAGTACAAACTGTACAATCTGATCTGGAAACGAACCGTTGCCTGTCAGATGATTCACGCAACGATCAATACCATCGCGGTCGACCTGGCCTGCGGCAACGAAGAGAACCTGTTTCGAGCGACCGGCTCCACGATCGTCAACCCCGGATTTATGGCCGTTTACCTCGAAGGAAAGGATGACACCAAAGAGAGCGACGACAAAGAAACATTCCTGCCGTCACTGAAAGAGGGCCAATTCGTAACGCTCGATGACATCATTCAACAGCAGCATTTCACCGAACCGCCGCCCCGCTACAGCGAGGCCAGCCTGGTGAAGGCATTGGAAGAGTACGGCATCGGCCGGCCCTCCACCTATGCATCGATCATCGGCACCCTGCAGCAGCGCAACTATGCGGTACTGGAAAAGAAGCGTTTTCATCTCACCGACGTCGGCCGCATCGTCAATAAATTCCTGACCGAGCATTTCACTAAATATGTCGACTACGGCTTCACCGCCGACCTGGAAGACCAGCTCGATGCAGTATCACGGGGAGAAAAAAATTGGATCCCTCTGATGCGGAAATTCTGGGAGCCGTTCAAGTCGCTGGTCGGACATAAAGACGAAAGCGTCCAGCGCAAAGACGTCACCCAGGAGATGCTGGATGAAAAGTGCCCTGAATGCGGCAGCCAGCTTTCGATTCGCCTCGGCCGCAACGGACGCTTCATCGGCTGCACCAACTACCCGGAATGCAAATACACGCGCAATCTGAACGATGACTCGGCGCAGCAGCCGGAGCTGGAGATCGTGGAGGGACGCAACTGCCCAGAATGCAACGGGCCGCTGGCGATCAAGACCGGCCGCTACGGCAAATTCATCGGCTGCAGCAACTATCCGAAATGCCGCCACATCGAACCGTTGGAAAGACCGGTCGATACCGGTGTGACCTGCCCGCAGTGTCACAAAGGTACCTTGCTCAAACGCAAGTCACGCAACGGCAAGGTCTTCTACTCCTGCTCGACCTACCCGAAATGCCAGTACGCCATCTGGAACGCCCCCATCGCCGAACACTGCCCAACCTGCAACTGGCCCATACTAACGATCAAAACAACCAAAAAGCGGGGCGTCGAAAAAGTGTGCCCGCAAAAGGATTGCAAATACGCGACGCCGTACGAAGGCGACCCTGCCGACGCGGAGGGGCCGCGGCGCGAAGCTGTTTAAAGATCCAGCAAAGAATGGCCGGCTCAACTCCAAGGTCGGTGAATCGAATCTACACCTGTTAAAGCACTGTCGTACCCCCGTTGCATAACCGAAATGGTGCGCGGGGCGCACGCTACCTTCGGCGTCGTTGCGAAAGCGGGCTGTAGGGTGCGCCCCGCGCACCAATCAGCGGTAGAAACCAACACCTCAGAAACAAATCTTTTTCCAGCTATTTCAAAAATACAGTTGCAAACGATAATCATTCGTATTACGATGTCTACTAACAAGCTTCTTCTTCTAACGGCAATTATGATCGATGTCAAAGGGGCGAAAGATGTTACGTGACGATCGGAAGGAGCGTTTACGCGAATTTTGGCGACGTTCTTTCAGCCGGGTGAATCATCCGAAATTCGCGCACTATCTGAAAATTCAACTGCGATGGTTCAGCACAGGGGCTGGGGGAAGCCGCTTCGACGATCCAGACATGCCAAGGTACGCAGGGCATTCGACCGACGTCGTCCGCCTGGAAATCAACGTTGACAGATTATGCCGGTTGCTTGAATGCCACCAACTATTTGCCACCGATTTTCGCTGCCTGTTAGAAGCAAATAGAATTGTCCGGTTTTTATAGCACATGAATTGTCCGCTTTTACCTGGATTGCGGGGGCTCTGCCCCGGAGGGCGTAGCCCGTAGGGGCAG
>Ga0209633_10006395_pt1 | contig 10088 bp, 5 predicted proteins | sample Cruoilmetagenom1_FD_187290 | JGI IMG/M metagenome (GOLD analysis project Ga0209633, IMG submission 187290) | Oil polluted marine microbial communities from Coal Oil Point, Santa Barbara, California, USA - Sample 1 (SPAdes) (version 2) | ecosystem: Environmental > Aquatic > Marine > Oil seeps ... | reverse complement strand
TCCGACTGTGCAGGCTGCTGGCGGGTTACCATTTCCATGCCGGACTTTATACAGCATTTTTTCTCCGGTGTCCCGTACTTTTTTCGGTTCGCTGGCTTTGATGGAATGGGTTCGTCGAATATTTACATAGCGAATAACTGGTCGATCATTTGGGGTACGGCACTATACCAAGCATGCCCGCGGGTCGATTAAAGTTAATGTCAGTGATAATCGACAATCTCTACGTCACGCACCTTGCCCTGGTGGCTGATAGAATAGGCATGGCGGATGCACGACTTCGACGCAGGGCGTCGCGGGATGTGTTGCACCGCGCAGGGGTGTAACGAGAGGGATCGGGAAAATGTTCCATCTGGCCATCAAACACGGCGTCGTGCTCAGTGTCGCCATATTGATCGTCTGCCTGTTCGGCATCCTCGCGGTGTTTCGGGTGCCGGTGCAGATGATACCGGATCTGGATGCGCGCACCGTGACCGTTCGCACCAGCTGGCCGGGCGCTTCGCCTCAGGATGTCGAGAAGGAGATCATCGTCGAGCAGGAGCTGTATCTGCGCTCGCTCCCCAATCTCGAACGAATGGTGGCCACCGCCCGAACCGGGTCGGCATCCATCGAACTGGAATTTCCTCACGGCGTCGATATCAACGAGGTGCTGATCCGCGTCAACAACGCGCTGGCCCAAGTGCCGGACTATCCTGAAAATGTGGATCAGCCGCGCATCGTCACCAGCTCCTTTTCCGACAATCCCTTCCTATTTTTTCGCATTCAGCCTCTGCCGGGAAACCCTGCGGAGGTCGACATGGCGCTGATGTACGACTTCATCGATGACCGCGCTCGGACTCGGGTCGAGCGCGTTGCCGGCGTGTCGCAGGTGGAGCTGTGGGGCGGGACCAAGCGACAGATCAAGATTTTCGTGGATCCGGTACGATTGGCCGAGCGCCGGATTTCGATCGTCGAGCTGCGCGATGCGATCCGGGCGCGCAACCGCGACGTCTCCGGCGGCGATGTGGATGCCGGAAAACGGCGTTATCTGCTGCGCATCATCGGCCGCTTCGATACGATCGAATCGATCGAGGAGATGATCATCGCGCTCCGCGGTGGCGCGCCGGTCCGTCTGCGCGATGTCGGCTATGCCGAGCTGGACCATTTCGAGGTGCGGGTGAAGTCGTTCGCCAACGGCCGGCCCAATATCACCATGGGGGTCCGCCGCCAGGTCGGCGCCAACGTGATCGAGGTGATGGAAGGGGTTATGGCCGAGGTCGAGGCGCTGAATGCGGGTCTGCTGAAACAGAACGGCCTGCAGATCGAACTGACCAGCGAAGATGTTCAATACGTCAAGGATGCGGTCGCTGTGCCAGCGCAGAACCTCGTGATCGGTGCAGTGCTGGCGACGCTGGTACTCTATCTTTTTCTGCGTTCGCTGCCGGCGACCCTGATCGGTGCGGCCGGCATTCCGGTCTGTACCATCGCTGCATTTCTCGGTCTTTTGATGACGGGGCGGACCATCAACGTGATTTCGCTTGCCGGCGTTGCCTTCTCCATCGGCATGACACTGGATAACAGCATCGTCGTGCTGGAAAACATCCATCGCCATCGGCTCATGGGCAAGACCGGAATGCAGGCGGCGCTGGATGGTGTTCGGGAAGTGTGGACTGCGCTGCTGGCATCGACGCTTACTACGGTGTTCGTCTTCATCCCGTTGATCTTCATCAAAGAAGAGGCAGGGCAGTTGTATTCCGACATTGCAATTGCCATTTCGGCCTCGATCATCATGTCGATGCTGGTTGCCGTTACCGTCGTGCCGGCGGCGTGCAGCCGGTTTCTCGACAGATCGAAACCGCGGTCCTCGCCGCGGTCGGGAGTGTCGCACGGGTTCGGTGGAACGGTGATGCGGCTGGTCGAGTGGCAGATGTGCGGTGTGCGCCGCCGCATCGTGCTGATCGCCGGCGCATTGGCGGTCACCGCAGCGATCACCGTCGGACTGACGCCGAAGGCGGAGTACCTGCCGGAAGGGGAGGAGTCGAAAACCTTTGCCTTCCTATTTGCCCCACCCGGCTACAATCTCGAAACGATGTCGGAGCTTGCGGACGAGCTGCATGCCTTCGTTCTGCCGCATCTCGAGGATGAACGGGGTTCGTTCGACCGCGGTCAAGCCGATTTGCCTGCTCTCAACTTCGTGGTCACCTATGTTCGGGCCAATTCCATTCTAATGATTATCGAGACCAAGGATCGGGAAAACATCGATGACCTGATCGATGTGCTTTCGCGAAAATTTCGCGAGTACCCCGGCATGATTTCATTTGCATCACGCGGGTCGATCTTTGCCAGCAACCTGGGAGGGACCCGCAGCATCAATCTCGATATCAGCGGACCGGAGCTGGCGCCGCTGTTCGATGCCGGGCTGAAGTCCTTTCGCCGGGCGAAGACGGTATTCGACAATCCCCAGGTCCGACCGCAGCCGTCCAATCTTACCATGGGGCAGCCGCTCCTGGAGATACGACCGGACTGGGAGCGTGCCGCCGAACTGGGGTTCAGCGCCAGTGAGCTCGGCTACACGGTCTGGGCGCTGGTCGATGGCGCCTTCGTCGACGACTATTTCCTGGATGACGAAAAGATCGACATGTTTCTTTATGGCACGCAGGGCGCCGTTCGAAATCCGCAGGACATCCAGCATCTGTTGATCTATTCACCGAACGGCGGAGTCGTGCCGTTAAGCAGTGTTGCGACCGTGAGAGAAACCGTCAACACCGAAACCATTCGCCGTGTGGACGGTGAACGAACCATCACCTTGTCGATCGTTCCGCCACGCGATATCCCATTGGAGTCGGCGGTCGAAACGGTGCAGAAGAAGATCGTTCTCGGTCTGCAGGAATCCGGAAGCATCGCCAAGAACATCAAGATGCGGATCAGCGGCGCCAGCGACCGGCTGCGGGCGACCCGCGATGCGCTCGGTGCCGACTTCCTCGTCGCCGTGCTGATCGCCTATCTGCTCCTGGTGGCCATCTTTTCCCACTGGGGCTATCCGCTGCTGATCATGACCTCGGTTCCGCTGGGCATCAGCGGCGGCATCGTCGGATTGTGGCTGCTCAATTTGGTCGGCGGTCAGCTGCACCAGCTCGGCCTGGCCGACATTCAGCAACCCTTCGATGTGATCACCATGCTGGGGTTTCTGATACTGATCGGTACGGTGGTCAACAATCCAATCCTGCTGGTCGAGCAAGCTCTCACCAATATACGCGAACACGGCATGGCCTGGCGTGAGGCGGTGCGGGAGAGCACCCGTTCCAGACTTCGACCGATCGTCATGTCCAGCATGACGACCGTGCTGGGGCTGTCGCCGCTGGTGTTTCTGCCGGGCGCGGGGACCGAACTCTATCGCGGGCTTGGAACCATCGTCTTGTTCGGCATTCTCTTTTCGACGCTGATCACCTTGACCTTCATGCCGGCGCTGCTGTCGCTGGTTTTGCAATTCGGGGATGGGCGACGAAAGAAATCAAGTGTAATCAGCCCGATCGACAACAAGCGCTAGCGGCGTCCGTCGTGTGTTGCCGAGCGGACTATCAAGCGCTATGATCTAAACCCCCGTGACCGAATGTCGACTGATTTGGTGCGCACGGCGCACCCTGCATTTGGCGTCGGCGCGAAAGTGGGCTGTAGGGTGCGCCGTGCGCACCATTTCGGGCTCGAATCCACAAATCGACAATTCGCCATCCTGATTAACCCGTCGTTAACCGAGCAGACAGATGCCGCGCACCTCAATGGAAACCGCAATCAAAGAACAGGAACAGGAAAAAGAAACCGTCAAACAGCATTTGCAGAAAGTGATCGATCTGCTCGACAAGCTGCAACTCGAAGAAAGTCTGGTGCATAAGCAACACATGCCCAGGCATGAACTGATCGAGTCGCTGCTGCACAAACGGTATCAGGTCAAGCTCAAGCATATGCTCGAGCAGATGCGTCCCGCCGACATCGCCTATATCCTGGAAGCTTTGCCGCTCGACAGGCGGCTCATGGTGTGGGATCTGGTGAAGGCGGAGCACGAAGGGCAGATCCTTCTCGGTGTCTCGGATGCGGTGCGTGAAACGTTGATTTCCGATATGGAGCCTGATCAGCTTCTGTCGGCCGCCGAGCAGCTGGAAACGGATGAAATCGCCGATCTGGCGCCCGATCTGCCCAGAGAGGTGATGCAGGATCTCTTGGAATCACTCAACGAGCCGCGTCGACAGCGGCTCGAGTCGGTGCTGTCGTACGACGAAGAGAGCGTCGGTGCGCTGATGGACTTCGGCATGGTGACGATCCGTGAGGATCTCAGTCTGAAGGCGGTTCTTCGCTACCTCCGTCGTCTCAAGAAACTGCCCGAGCATACGGACAAGCTGTTCGTGATCGATCGGGATCATCGCCTGAAAGGCGTGCTGCCCCTGCAAAGCCTGTTGTTGAACAGTCCGAAGCAGCGTGCGGCCGACATCATGGAGACCGACGTGATCAGCTTCAAGGTGGACGATGAAGCCATGGAGGCGGCGCTGGCGTTCGAGCGCTACGATCTGGTTTCAGCGCCGGTGGTCGATGCGGAAAAGAAGCTGGTGGGACGGATTTGCGTGGATGTCATCATGGATTTCATCCGGCAGGACTCCGAGGAAGAAATTCTCAATCAGGCCGGCCTGGAGGAAGAAGAGGATCTCTCTTCCAGTATTTGGAAAAGCGCCAGGAACCGCTGGATGTGGCTGATGATCAATATCATCACTGCCTTTGTCGCCACCCGGGTGATCAGTCTGTTTGAAGGAACGATCGTGCACATCATTGCTTTGGCTTCGCTGATGCCTCTGGTTGCGGCAATCGGCGGCAATACCGGGAATCAGACCGGTATTCTCATCGTTCGGGCCCTTGCGTTGGGACATGTCACCTCAGCCAACCTGAGCAGGATGTTCTATAAGGAATTCGGCATCGGGCTGCTCAACGGTGTTGTTTGGGGTTCGATCATCGGCGCTATTGTTTACCTGATCTACCAGGATGTCGGATTGGGCATCGTGATGGCTGCCGCCATGTTTTTGACGCTCGTGGTCGCTGCTCTGATGGGCATCGGCATACCGGTCATACGTCATAAATTCGGCCTCGACCCGGCTGTCGGCATCAGCGTGCTCATCACGTTTCTGACCGACGGCATGGGTTTTTTCATTTTCCTGGGACTGGCGACGGTGTTTTTGCTTTGAGGGTATCCGGGAAACAGGGATCGGGAATCAGGAAACGGGAATCAGAATGAATGAGTCTATTTTCTGATCCCTGATTCGGCGTCCTATCTGGTCAGCGCCATGAACAGCCGCGGCAGCTTTTCCGGAAGCCGTTCCACCCGGTCGATGACGGTGTAATTGTTGCGGCCGAAGATATCGGCCACATAGTCATCGGCGTGGGGATCGAGGCTGATGCAGTAGGTGATGATTCCTCTGCCAGTGAGCTGGTTCACCGCCATCCGGGTGTCGTCGCGCAGATATTTTGGATCCTGGACGTCGATGTCGTAGGGTTCGCCGTCGGTGAGCAGCATCAGCAGCTTTTTCTCCTCGCGGCGGTTTTGCAGATAGCGCGCGGCGTGGCGCAGGGCCGCGCCCATGCGTGTCGAGTGGCCTGCGGCCATCGCCGCCAGCCGTCCCTTGGGATCGATGCCCCACGGTTCGTTGAACCCCTTGAAGTGGAGGTAGCGCACTTCGTGGCGGGTATTGGAGGAGAAACCGGCTATGGCGAACGGGTCGCCGAGCGCTTCTACCGCCGTGGCCAGCAGCGACACCGCTTCCTGACTCAGCTGCAGGATGGAGCTGTCGGCGCCGGGCGGCGTCTCTTTGATCGACTCGGAGAGATCGAGCAGCAGCAGCACGGCGATGTCGCGGCCCGCCTTGACGTGGCTCTGGTGGATGCGGGTATCGGGCGTGGCGCCGATGCGGTAGTCGATGGCGGCGCGGATCAACGCATCGAGATCGAGTTCGTCCCCTTCCTCCTGAGCGCGGATGCGGCGGCGCTGCTGCGGCTTGAGCAGGTCGACGATGCGCCGCAGCGCTTTGGCGAGACGGCGATGCTTCTCCAACAGCCGGTTGATCGCGGCGGCATCGCCCTGCGGCTGAATCGCTTCGTAAACGGTGACCCAGTCAGGACGATAGCTCTGCACGGCGTAGTCCCATTCGGGGTAGTGCTGCGGCGGCAGCAGATTCTCCTCCTCGGCCTCATTGCCGCGATCGGTTGTACCATGGTCGGAGTGGAACTCGCCCTCATCCTCGACATTCTCGAGAAAAAGCCACAAATAGCGATTGTCGTCGCGGTAGCTGACCTCGGTATCCTCGAACCAGATCCTCGGTTGGCGAAAGTCGTGTTCGTAGTTTTCCTTGAGCCACTGTACCCCCAGCTCTGTGCTGAGCGTCGCGTCGTAGGGATCGGCCTCGACGCGGCCCCGGAAGCGTGCGCCATAATTGAGCAGTCCGGCGTCGCGGTAGTCGTGGTTCAGATCGAGCAGAGCGTAAGAGAGCATCGCCAATTTGTGGCGGATGCTGGACCACCCTTCGGGGCAGGCTCCCGACTTCGGTTTGGGATGGAGCGCCAGCCACAGCCGACGCAGCCCCGGGTATTGCTGCATGGCCAGATGTTCGACCCGGGCATCTTCGAATACCTCGATGCAGAGGTGCTGAAAGGTGCTGTAGTTGTCGGCCAAGTAGGGTTTCGACCAGAGTTTGTGGGCCATCATGTGGGCGATCGCCGCCCGATAGCGGTCGATTCCCGCTACGGTTCCCAGATCCTCGTAGACATCGGGCAGATGGATGCCGAGTCGGTCGAGATGGGGGCGCGGTTTGCGCAGGATGTCGAACGCTTCCGAGTAGGGGCGAAACTCGATTTCCATATTCCACAGAGCGAGCTCGAACAGACACAGCTGACGTTCGTGGTCGATGAAGAGTGTGCCGCTGCGCTCCTTGATGAGCATCGCCTTGGCGTCGGCGCTCTGCAGCCCGAAGTAGTCGGGCAGTCGGTGGGGGTGGTCGCGGTAGACGCGGATGCCGTAGTCGATCCAGTTCTCGACGCCGGCCAGGCTGATCTGACCGAAAAGGTAGGGCGCGTGTTGGAGCAGCGGCTCGGTCCCTTCCTTCGCCTCCATTGCCATCCGTTCCACCAGCTGCAGCCAGCCGCGCAGCGAAGCGGCGCTGTCGAGGCGGCGCGCGACTGCCGGGAGGGTGGCGAGGAAGGGCTTGATCGCCTTGCCGATGGCCTGTTCGGAAAGGTGTGCGGCCAGCGCTGCGACCTCCGGGATGATCGCCTCGTCGCTGTGGCGCACCAACTCCGGGATCTCTTCCAGGAAGATCAGTACCAGCTCGGTGCCGCGTCCCAGCTGGCAGACGCGGTCGGCGCCGGCGAGCCAGGCTTCGAGCCCTGCCGGCGAGAGTACCTCCTGCGCCTCATGCAGCGTTTCTTCGAAGATGTCGTCGATCTTGCGGACGCTGCAGTCGAGGCGGTCGCGCCAGGCTTGGGCTTCAGGGGTCATGTGATTCTGGAATCGGGGATCAGGGAACAGGCATCAGAAAGCAGACGCGTCGGTTCTGATCCCTGATTCCCGATCCCTGTTTTCTGCCTGCGGAACCGCTTCGTGTTCCGCCCTACGTTTGTCAGCCAAGGATCAGCTCCACGGCGGCGTCCAGTGTGGCGCGGATATCGGGGTCGTCGGTGAGCGGGCGCACCAGCGCCATCTTGCACGCCTCCACCGGTTCGATGCCGTCATCGATCAGCTGCGCGGCATAGACCAGCAGGCGGGTGGAGATCCCTTCGTCGAGGCCATGCCCCTTGAGGTTGCGGGCGCGGTGGGCGATCGCCACCAGCTTTCCGGCCAGCGCCGGCTCGACGCCTCCCTCATGGATAACGATCTCTGCTTCATCCTCTTCTGCCGGATAATCGAAATCGAGCGCGGTGAATCGCTGCTTGGTGGACTGCTTCAGGTCCTTCATCAGACTCTGGTAGCCGGGGTTGTAGGAGATCACCAGCTGGAAGTCGGGGTGGGTCTCCAGCAGTTCACCTTTCTTGTCGAGAGGCAGCAGGCGTCGATGATCGGTGAGCGGATGGATCACCACTGTGGTGTCCTGGCGCGCTTCCACCACCTCGTCGAGATAGCAGATGGCGCCGATACGTGCCGCTACGGTGAGCGGCCCGTCCTGCCAGCGGGTGCCCTCCTTGTCGAGCAGGAAGCGGCCCACCAGGTCGGCGGCGGTCATGTCTTCGTTGCAGGCAACGGTGATCAGCGGCTTCCGCAGCTTCCACGCCATGTACTCGACGAAGCGCGACTTGCCGCACCCGGTCGGCCCTTTGACCATCACCGGCAGACGGCGGTTGTAGGCCGACTGGTAAAGCACCACCTCGTTGCCGGTGATCCGGTAATAAGGCTCCTCTTCGATCCGGTATTGCTGGTCATGATTCATTTCTGTTACCTGTTCCCTGATGCCTGTTACCTGATTCCTACCTGTGCACCCCAATCTTCTCACGCCACCCCGGATAGAGCCTGTCGGCATCCTCCTGGAAGGTTTCGAAGGCGCCGCGCAGCTCCTGGTGCTCCTTGGCGTAGTCGATCAGACCGACCCCCTCCTGCCAGGCGGTGAAAGCCTGACGCAGCGAGGTGGCGCCGGCGACGATGCCATCCTTGTGACCCAGCGCTCCGCCGCCGGAGGTCTGGATGACGTTGCAGTGGCCCAGGTTGTCGAAGAAGCCCGGTAGGCGCAGAGCGTTCATGCCGCCGGAAATGATCGGAGTACAGGACTTCATTCCCTGCCACTCCTGGTGGAAGTGGGTACCGTCGACGGAGTCGTCGGTCAGCATGAAGGCATTGACCTTGTCGCTGGCGTAGCCCTCCATCTTGCCGTAGCCCATGGTGCCGACGTGGATGCCGGAGGCGCCCAGCATGCGTGACCACTTCATGTGCACCAGTGCCGTGTAGCCGCGCTTGGACTGCTCGGAGGTGACCATGCCGTGACCGGCGCGGTGGTAGTGGAGGAACTGGTTGGGAAAGTGGCGCCGCGCCAGGGTGACCATGCCGGGACCGCCGACGAAGCCGTCCACCAGGAAGGCGACGTTTTCGGCATACTCGCCGAAGGTTTCGAGAATGTATTCGCCGCGGGCGATCATCTCGAACGGGTCGTCGGCAGTAATGTTGGCGGAGAACAGCTTTCCCTGGCCGGTTTCGGCCATGGCGCGCTTCATCGCATCGACCACCAGCGGCATGGTCTCGCGCATCGGTGCATAGACCTGATTGCCCTGGGGTTCGTCGTTCTTGATGAAGTCGCCGCCGAGCCAGAACTGATAGCAGGCGTCGGCGAACGGTTTGGACCGCAGCCCCAGCTTCGGTTTGATGATGGTGCCCACCACCATGCCGCCGTTGTCGAGATCACGCCCCAGTATCCGCCACATATTCTGAATATTCATCGAGGGGCCGTCGAACAGCCGCAGAAATTTGGGCGGTACATAGAAGTCGAGCAGCTTGGCGTACTCCACATCGCCCATCCCCTGGTTGTTGCCCACCATCAGGGTCATCAGCGAGACCACCATGGCGCGGCCATCGGTGATGTTGCGATCGAACAGACCAATCGGGTAGGCGATCTTCATCAGTTCCTGCTCCTCATCGATCCAGTAGCAGACGGCGTCCATGTGTCTGGTGAAGTCGTCAGTGGTTACCACCTGGACATTGGTGCCGGTGGATGACTCGGCGCAGAAGTGGGCCGCGGTGCCGATAAAATCGAAGAAGCCGGGCTTCGGCTTGATCCTGTAGACGCTGAGGACATGTTCACCGCCGGCGATCAGCGCCTCTTCTTTCAGACTCGAATTGGTGTAGCGACTCGTTTGGTCAAGCATGGAACTCTCCTTTTTCGGGTTGGATTCGGTAAGCGGCAATGACCCGATTCCCCTGAACGAATGTTTGCTGATTGGTGCGCATGGCGCACCCTCGCTGACCGCCATGGAGAGCGAAGCGAAGGCGGTTAGTCCCCGGTAGCGATCAGGCCGCACTGTTTTTCCGTCGTGCGAGGAACGAGCGCCAGAGGAAAAACAAAGTAGGCATCCGAACAATCGCGTCTAGCCATTTGAGGGAG
>Ga0209633_10006392_pt1 | contig 10089 bp, 7 predicted proteins | sample Cruoilmetagenom1_FD_187290 | JGI IMG/M metagenome (GOLD analysis project Ga0209633, IMG submission 187290) | Oil polluted marine microbial communities from Coal Oil Point, Santa Barbara, California, USA - Sample 1 (SPAdes) (version 2) | ecosystem: Environmental > Aquatic > Marine > Oil seeps ... | reverse complement strand
CAGCACCCATATTTGCAAAGGAAAAAAAGCTGAATGGAGTCACCTGAGTAAGTACAAACTCATAATCCCGTAATGTCGTGCTTAATGCTTGTGGGGTTCCGTATCCCGCACCATCATATACACGGGAACTACCCGATCCTGTGCACTTCATTGTTGCTCGGATTCTGTATTGTGTGCCGTTAATTAACTCTTCAGATAAACCATTTGCGAGATTGAAGAAATAAACAGCACCTGTACTTCTATCCACGTATGTAATTACAACATTACCGTCACCATCAAGGGCAAGTGTATTATTTAACTGAGATGTCCATCCATACAACGGACCGCCTTTTGCTGTCCAGTCATAGAAGCTGGTAGTTGAAATATCCTGAGTAATTCCCCTGTTATTTGATACCATATAAGCCTCAAGTGCATTTGTCATATCAGACACCTCTGTAGCTGTTAATGCCCCCCCAGTAAATGCGCATGAATATTGTTTCGTGGTAAAATTTGCTGGTGAGCCACCAAGCCTTCTACATCCAACATACCACGGAACACCCCCAACTCCAGTTGATACTCTTGGACTTGTCCCTAACGATACGCCATTTTTAAATGTTTCATGTGTGGTTGCATTATCACGAACAATAACAGTAAGACCCCTGGAATCTGGATTTGCTTTTGCATGGTCGGAATTTCCATTAATAGAAGCCTCTATTGTGTCTCCAATCTTTCTGAGCTGCATTTGTGAAATCGTGCTTCCCGTTTGGTAGCTGCCAATATCGAAAGCAGTCTCAGCTGTATCGCTTCGACTATAAAGACCAAATGCCGCATCATTCTGCGCCCATAACGGGCCGTCAGATGGCGAAATTGTTAAATTAATATAATTATCTATACCATTAGTGGTGAATCCTGCCAGCGCATCAAATACAGGCGCATTAACCAATAAAGCATTAAACGTACCTGGATTGATCCAATTTTTTAGCGCCTCTCCGTCACTATTCACTGTTTGAGCAAACAGATAAAATGAATCTAATTTTGCCCATACACCTGCGGAAATAAGAGCACGAACAAGCACATCTTGAGCGCTGGCGATTACTGCGCTTGGCTTGGTGGTAAGTGAATCATATACCGCTTGATATTCTAACGAAAACCCACCACCCCTTCCTATAATAGGTCCTTTAATTCCAAGGAGAAAATCTCCTTCAAAGTTCCTTTTTTTCATCGGAAATAGTTTTAATTAATGTTGTTCTTCTCGTAACAAATGAGTTCTCCGCTGGCTACCTCCACTCGTACATAACGACCATATAGTCGCTTGCCATCAATAAGGGTGGCTCCCTCTGGTTGCGCAGCAACATCATTTCCGGCATCTGTGTTCTCATTGAGAGTTGTAAATGTCACATTCCCATTTTGCGCCTCAAGACAAAAGGCGTATGGGGAAAATTCTACCTCTCCGTCTGCGGAGGTAAGAATACTGGTGCTCTTAGGAATTTCAGCATTATTCATAATTTCTTGTTTTATAAGGTTTTACAATATTTCTTTATAATAAATTATTAAAATCGTTAGCTAATCCTTGTCCGTATTGTCGATACCCTGATTCGTCAAGATGTACACCATTTATATGAACTCCGTCCGTTTTGGGATATCCTTCATCACGATCTAAATACCACGTTCCCCAACACACCCATACTCTTGAATTGTATCTATTGCCGTGGAATTGTAGTTGTATTTCCCTTCTCATGGCATTAATAACAGACAGATAACGATTCTGATTTGTGTTTCCAGGATAATTATTTTCCCATCCCGCACCTGTATTCTCGCTTGATGTTGGCATGCCTATAAATATCTGAACGGAAGCATCATGAGCAAGAAAGGCATCAACTAATTCCTTTATATCCAAAATCCACCGAAATAGATACGCCCTGGTCATTCCGGTTGACGCTCGCGAGGCCGCTTCATTTACACCCATCCTCATGTGAATAAAATCAGGAACAGTCAGTCCATTATCTGTATAATATGCTGGTATATCAAGAACGCCAGCTTTTGTGAATGGTGAATCAATATGATTTATAAGCCAATCGTAAGTCTTGCCGGGATAACCCTCTCTAAGATTAGGCGCAGATCCTATTAATCCTATGCCCGTCCAAGTCATCAACGGAAATGCCAATCTCACCTCGTCAAGCTCAAAAGGAGTGCCGCTCTGAAGTGAATCAGCAATCATCGTAATTGTTTTGGTTATTGCTGTTTCTCCATTTCCCTGCACATAAACGCCTTGCCTATGCTTTAACAACAACCGACTTCCAGTATAGATACTAATATCTAAATATTCAACACCGCCAATAAAAGCTGGATTGAATACAAAATCATTACCGACCTGTGTGCCGAGATCATTATCTGACTTTTCATAAACCACCACAAGGTTGTTTCCTATGGTAACATTAACAAGTTGTTCACCATATATGGTTCGTGCTTCGCCCTGTAAAACATTCATATTACTTCCTAAACTTGCAGGAAAACTTAAATTTCTTTCCCACTCTAATAGGCTGTTTTTAAATGATGCCCTATAATTTATCATTTGTTCAGCAGTGGGAAGAGAAAACCTATAGCCCACAAACCCATAAGCTATCGATGAATTTGAAGTAAAATTCCCTACAGCACCATTTATACCTGGAGCAACATCGCAAGTTATTGACTCACCATCATGGATTATTGTTGTGTCTCCGGTTAATGACATGGCAACCCCATCAATTAAAATCTGAGTACCAACATCTCTATCCCATATAATTTCAATGGTATGAAGATCATCATCAAGTAACGAGACAGGTACATTCCCATAGGCATATTGACGATTAGTACCATTTGACTCCGTAAACCATAAAACCGGCGCTGTGGTGTTGAAATTGGTTATATGTAAGGTATATCCATTCTGAGGATGGGAGGCTGCTCCGTTATTGGCGATGTAAACCGTGCCTATATCCCTCCATTTTTTTGAAAACCTTGCATATACTAGCCAGTAGAAATCATTTGTGCCAATATCAAAATTACCTTTATCCGCATCCAATCCTGAGAATGCTTGCGATTCATGCTGATTCAAAAATGAATCGTCTTTTAAACTTGTAGGAGTTGAAGAGCCCTCTGGTGTCAGCTCATTATTCCCATTTATATCCACAACTGAATCAACAAAAAGATCTGATTGTGTGGCGAAACGAGCCAGGAAATGATATGCTATATCAAAATCCGCATAATATTTTGAAATATTACTGCCGAATGGGTTAAGCATAGGAGATAGTGCGTCCTTTGTTTCTTTCTGTAATATAGGTCTTAAAACAGTCATATTTTTACCAATCAAATCCAACAATAACAGTATTACTCGTAAAATCACCGAGTTTTATTCCAGCTCTCCACTGAACTCCAGTGCCAAGCTCATCTAACCTAAAACGACATCCATCGCTAAGATTCTCGGAGGTGACATAATCTGTCCATACAGCTCCATCATGAGGAAGCAGGTACTGAAGGCTAACGACCGCAACTCCTCCACCGCTACGACTGAAAAACAGAGCTTTTACATCCTTGCTCTTTTTTACGATAACAGGGTTACTCCATTCTCCGCTTGCGCCCGGCGCTGTATCAATGGATACATATTCGTGATGCGTTGCGCTTAAAAGTGTATTTGCCATGATATTTAGTGTTTTATAGTTTCTTTGGTTTTCTTATCATAAACTTAATTCGATCCATAATGAACTGATCAATCTCATCGGGAACAGCTTCAAAATCCACCATTACAGGCTCAAAGTCTATTTCGTCTTCCATGGACTCCTTGTACTCCTCATCCCTCTCTTCCTGGGCCTTGATAGCATCAATGTGTTTCTCTTTAAATTCATTCAAGTCCTTTGCATATTCACTTTTATAATCATCAAGCCCGGGAATTATATATTGATTGAAGGACCTGGTGCGGCCTATCTTAATATTCCTTACCCTGGGAACCCCATTCGCATCCTTCAGGGCCCATTCTCGATTAAAAACCTCTAACTCTCTTTCATATGCTAAGAACTCTTCATCCGGAGCCTTTTCCTTCTCCAGGTGCTTTATCTTATTTGCAACAGCTTCTTTGTTTTCCGATACAGCATGGGTGAAGTTGCGACCCCTTAATTGGGATGCCTCCAATCCTTCTTGAAATCTGTATAAATCTGATCTTTTCATTATCATGCGTCTTGTACTATATCACCAGTTAACATCCATTCATCGGTGTCGATCTTTATCAACTCACCCGTACCCATACTGCGAACGGCCGGCGCTGAGTTCCAATTATTAATTGTTACGCCCGTCCCTTCATTGATATTGCAATTGCCGCTTGTTCCTATCTTTGAAATGCGAATCCTTGTGCCTATCGGAAATGCAACGCTTGAATTTGGAGGAACGGTAATAGTTGTTCCGCCGGCGCGGTCTGATATAATTAATGTTTGCGCATCATTAATATCAAGCGTATAAGTTGAACCGGTTTCCGTTGAAATAGTACTGTAAATAGGAATATTGCCATCAACATATCTCTTATCAACAAGTGTACTGTCTGTAAAGTTAGCGGAATAGTCTGCGGCGTATTCGATTCCTGATCCATCGTGGCCATCCTGTATTTGAAAGATCGTTGAATCCATGCGGATATAATTAGTACCACTGCTGCTATTATGTTGAACTGTGAACCAATCGGAACTTAATTGCATATCAGTTATACGGCCATTGGTATAATCTCGACCATATAGCCTTGACCCGTCATCAACAAAGTATAAATAAGAAGCTTCCGTGCTTACATCATCAAACCCCATCCATAGAATAGAATTATCTTCACCATCTTTATCGAAAATTATTGTATGCTCACTATTTAAAGTGTTTCCTTTAATGGTGTCAACCTCAATTGAGATCCATGACGAATCAACCACCCCTCCGCTTGCTGCAAGGTCCGCAAGCGTCTTTGTACCTGTCACAGCATCAACAAAAGATAAATTGCTCGATCCATCTGCAAACATATAAGTTGATCCATCGATCCAATATGTTGTTCCATAGATACCATCCCATCTAAGTGTTGATTGACCAAGATCATACGAATCATCTGAGGTAGGGGCCATATTATCATCAACGCTTAAAATGGCATCCGGAGCATAAATAGTATCTACTGTTATTGATGTCCATGATGAATCTGGTATTATTCCTGTAGCTAATTCGGCTAGAGTTTTTGTGCCCGTTACAGCATCGGTAAAGGTCATATTGTTTGATCCGTCAATATCTAAATATGTGTTTACATTGTCTATGTATAGTCGATCAACATATGTATTATCCCAAAAAAAAGATGTGGATCCAATATTATTAGTCCTGTCTACATCTGGTAACAATGTAGACCCCACAGTTAGCGTTCCTGATGTTGCCGCTGCGGTTGATGTGACTTGGAATGCATTCGCCCCATTTGACCAAATTGAAATTTGATTTGATATTGTGGGATCGTATCTTATGCCATGATTCCCGTCTACAGATTTTAACATCCATTTTGGTGCTGCTGTTGTTGAAACATGATATGAAGTAACAATAGATGTAGCGTCAACATTTAACGACACCCCGGGGTTATATGTAAATCCGGAATGATAACTAAAATTCGTTCCTCCACCGTTCATATACGGAATTTGTGTGGCGGACCCCCAGGTGTTTAGCCCGTCTCCAATATCTGATAAGTTTAAGGTTCCAGCGTCTGCGCTCGTAAACGTCATATCGGTTCCTGATATATCAAGATACGTGTTTACATTCTCAAGATAGACCCGATCAAAATATCCAGCATTAAAAAAGTTAGTTCCATCCCCAATATTATAAGTACTTGTTGTTCCTGGTAATATATTCTTAAAGATGTTAAGGTTGGTGCCAAGCGTAAGGGTATTACTCCCCGCCTGAACAAGGCTCCAGTTATTAAGTGTGGGGGAATATATATAATTGGATGCATCTCCAAACTGTAATTGCTCTGTTCCAACCGTAAGTCTAACATCATCGCCTGAATTTGCAAGACTCACAATCGGCGCTAATCGCTGCCAGTTCAATGTCCCGCCTGCAACAATCTCTGATAAGGTGTGTTCACCCGCAAGGTCATCCCTGAATTTCAAAAGACCCTCTCCATCAATGATCATGCTATCCCCGGAATAACCCCCTATGCTATCCGTGGATATACCATTCTTCCACCTCATGTGAGTAGAAGTGGTTTGCGTCTGGGAGAAAACAGATATCCCCAGCATTAGTAAAATCCCTATTAATACACCTATTCTTTTCATTATGCCGCAAGTTTTGAATATGTTCGATAGTCGAAATTTAAGAAATTTACATTTGCATTCCCAACAATGATATTAAGTCTAACATTTCCGCCAGACACATCAGCTTGTATTTCAAAGTCCAGATCGCTGCCAATATAGCTGCTGGCATAATTCACTGTACCCGCAGTAGGATCGTATTGGACCATGATTGTCCCGGACTGCTGCTGCACGGTTCCCATGTCTCTGTTGGCTGTATAATGTAGTAAGAATGAGATATCTGTGGTTGATCCGATTGTGATATTGGTTGTTGAACTAGCCCCACATGTGGTGTAAGAAACACTTTTTGATGTCCCTGCAGCTCCAGGGATACTGCTCCACCTTACCTTCTTTTGTGCATCTGAATCTGCGCTATCTTCAATAATTATAACATCATCATCAACCGGTGTGCCTTTTTCTGTAAGTGCTGTTAGAGTGCCTGCTGCCGTGTGGATATAATCACCATCGATATCAACAGCCTCTACTGCTGTTGCTCCAGCATTCACCTTCAGAGCATATCCTCCTTGGCCGGAATAAGATCCCATGGTATCCGTAAGGGCTAAAAACGTAGCTGCAGATGTTGGTAAATTACCGATTGATATATATTTCTTATTGTTGGAGTCTGCGGCATCCTCAATAACAATTAAATCACTCGCTGTAGCAGAGGCTTTAGCTGTAAATTCGGTTCCCCATGAATTTGCAGTATTAAGCATCGCATCCGTAATACCATATCCAGACAAGGTAGTGGGAGTTGCTGTTATTGTGGAAAAAGCATGTGTATGAGATCCGTATGCGGCATAAAAAGCAGCAATATCTACTCCATCAACAGTTCCGGTTACTGCAATATTTCCTGCGACACTAACATTACTACTTAACGCTATAGCTTGGTCGGCTACATTGGTCTGCAGGATGATGTTTCCTGACGCATCGATGCCCACAACACCCTGCACATCTCCATCGTTGTCCTGAAAGGCTATCTGATTAATTCCGGCCTCGGGGGTTCCCGGGGTTCCCCCAACACCTGTTTGCTTTAAAACAGCAAGGTAACTTGTACTACCTTGAATTATTACTTGCCCGGTAAATGTCCCACCGGTGGCTGGTACCCAGCTTCCGGATGTCCATTCTATTGCGGTAGCCCCTGCGTTGACACGGAGGAACTGTCCCGCGGTCCCCATTGATGCGGGTGTATCTGTCAATGCAAGGAAAGTGGTTACAGCATCAGTGATACCATATCCTGCTATGGTTGTAGGTGTCCCGGTAATATCTCCCCAAGCCCATGTGGTTGGAGGTGTGTAGCCGTAATCTGTAGGAAGATCTGTAAATCCCGGAAACGGCAATGCTACTGCTAATGGTGTTCCTACAGTGCCGTCTCCGGTTAATGTTGCATCAGAAACAACTGCAGTAAGTCCACCAGCAAGACTATCTGCATAATTCTTATTCACAAGGTTTAGCCCAGTATATCCTGCTGAATAGTCTGATTTCTCTACCAAACCGTCAGCTGTTATCTCATAGCCTCTGGTGTTTGCTGGTATGCTTAAATGTGCTCTTTCTAAAGTAACTTTGTCTGGCTCTGCATAAACTCTTCCTTCAACCGTCCCATCACTGGCCTTGGCTAATACGCCAGACGCTGCGGATATCTCCTGTGAAGCTGTTTGACCCAGGTTAGCGGCACTCATGCTGTGGGAATAACCAGCCAAGGTCAAAGTGGTATTCTGTGTCAATGGTGCCCCATATCTTACTACACCAGCAGCTTCAACAAGCCCATTGGTAAATGAATATGTAGCTGGCGCACCTCCTCCGGAATATGGTGGACATGCTATTACCAGTTCGGAAGTTGGACCTCCACATGTTCCTGATCCAGTGTATGCTATTTGTTCTGCAATTACAGCGGCCTGCTCATCAGCCTCCTCTACATCCCCGTCTTGGTAAGCAATATTTAGTAGGTGCCATGATGTGTTCACCAACACTAATCTCCGTTCATATTCCTCCGCCTGAACCCGATTGTCTAATATAGCCTGCTCAAAGTTGTCTCTAAGTGTCTCTACAGCGTCATACATGCCGTTAATACACCCAGAGTATACACAATGCTTAAACGTATCAGTTCCTCCCCATTTGATCTTTAAGGCGTCTGGATTAGTGTATTCAACCTCAGAGGTGATAATTACTGTCCAGTTATTCGTGTAGATGGGTGTTACTTCAACATATGCATTTGAGGATACAATATCTGCTGGCGGGACTGGTAATTGTGTTGGATACTGTATTCGATGTTCCCTGGTAAGAGTTGTGATATTACTCCCATAATCGGTATCGTCATTACTCCGAAGTATTCCAGAATATGGTCCGGATGAGATTGTAGTTTCAATCTCCGGCTCATCGAATGTGTAGGAAAACACTTCTACCGATGTAGAATCTTCTGGGATTGTTATGTCCCTGACAGTATACCGGACCGTGTAGTTTCCATCTAACACGGCCTGGTAATCTGTCTGGGGATCGAGGGGGAGTGGTATTGGAATGACACTCACCCGGCTTACGCCTGGGGTTATGTCTGGATTATTATAATCCGTGTTCTCGTAAATAGTTCCTTGTGGTCCAGAGATGGTTAGGACTCCGCGAAAATTATTTATGTTTTCGCCAAGACCTGAGTAATTGATGTCATCAGTGACAACAATCCCTTTGTTTACAAGGGTTAGGTCGAATAATGTAGTAAATTCAACATTGGCATCAATCATTGTGTTCCATCGGCTTTAACCTCCAACCGATACTACTACTGGACTGCTGGTTCTGTTGCTTGCGTAAACTTCATTGCAGAGTTCAACCTCTCTCTGAAATCTGCCTCTCCGATGTAATAATCGTAGATGGCATCTTCCGGATTGAGTCCAGGCTTCAGTTGGAAAATGAGTTCTTTCTTTTTGCCGTCGGAATCACACCATACCCACTCTCTCCTGTTCACAACATATTTAATGTATCTCTCATCAACTGCTCTTTGGATGTTCGCCCGAACGGTCAGTATAGCCTCTGAGTTGAACATCTTGAAGAACCTCTTCATTCCATTCTGCCTGTCAAGCTTAACGCTCTTCTCAATGCCGACGCGGACCTGGTTCTTTGTCAGCTTGTCAACATTATTGATAAACAGTGCCCGAGCAACTTCTCTCAGCTTCTTCTCATCCATTCCTACAGTATCAGAATAGATCAATGCCATAAGTTCAGCATCAGCTCTCTTGCCTTCAACTTCTGTGTTGGCCTCTTCAATAAGGTTCTCAAATTCAAGCTTTGGCTGCTTCTTATTCCAATTGTCTCCACCTTTTGTGTGGGGACAGATTTTGAGCAGGAAAAAGATCAGCTCCATTTCGTTTCTATCAAGGATGTGGACTCCATTATATCTAAAATGGGATGGGATGTACTTTTTCTTTCCACCATCCAGCTGTATAACTTCATCAGCATATCTCCAGATCTCAGCTCCTTTTTCAGTCTTCCTTACTGCTCTGTACGGGAATGATATACCTGCTGGCATATCTGGGAGTGCATTGTGGGAAGAGAGGCTTCTTTTAACTCTCTCTTTAGGATAAACTACCCTTATCGGGAATGTGTTGCCGAACTTTTGGATGATCTCATCGATTTCACTTTTCTTGAGATCGTACTTCTTGTCATTGCAATAGAGCATGTATCTAAGTTTTTGATTATTAATAAAAGAGTGGAGAGGGCTTTACTGGCCCCCTCTCACTCAAATTGGTTTCTCTAGGTCTCCATAAGGACAAACTGGTTGCCTCCACGGAAGTGAGCTCCTAAATGGCACCTC
>Ga0209633_10006391_pt1 | contig 10090 bp, 5 predicted proteins | sample Cruoilmetagenom1_FD_187290 | JGI IMG/M metagenome (GOLD analysis project Ga0209633, IMG submission 187290) | Oil polluted marine microbial communities from Coal Oil Point, Santa Barbara, California, USA - Sample 1 (SPAdes) (version 2) | ecosystem: Environmental > Aquatic > Marine > Oil seeps ... | reverse complement strand
ATCCTTAAAACCTGAAATCCTTATTTGCTTTGCAAGATCATATCCGTTTAACCCTGGCATCAGAATATCCAAAATGCACAGGTCGAACTTGCCGCCGTTATTTATCGTTTTTTGCAGGGCGGGAAGGGTATCTTCACTCTTATCCAGCGCTGTAACATTCATTCCGGCACTTTTAAGCACGCTTGTCAGGATATCCAGATGGGCCAGGTTGTCATCAACAATAAGAACATTCTTGCCGGACAGAACCACTGGCGTAAATCTTGCTGGTTTTTTATCTTTTTTGTTTTCTGCTTGTTTCAGCCACGCGGTGAAATGAAATATACTTCCCTTGTTAACTTCACTTTCAACCCATGCGTCTCCCTGCATCAGATTCGACATTTTCTTGCATATCGAAAGGCCAAGGCCGGTTCCTCCGTATTTTCTTGTGGTTGAACCATCTGCCTGCTGAAAAGGCTTAAAAATAGAATCCAGTTTGTCACTTTCAATACCAATACCTGTATCCCTTATTTTTGCATGGATCATGATTTTATCATTTTTTTCTTCTTCAACATCAAGGGAGAGTTCAATCTCTCCGACTTCGGTAAATTTGGGCGCATTACCCATTAAATTTGTCAAAACCTGTCTTATTCGAAGAGGGTCACCTTTGACTTTCGCCGGCAGGTTTTCATCAATCCGGCACAAAATTTCAATCGGTTTCGATTTTATTTTCGGGCGGATAAGTTCACAAACATCATGAGCAAGAAGCTCAAGGTCAAAGTCAGTCTCTTCAAAATCAAGTTCATCAGCTTCTATCTTGGAAAAATCGAGAATGTCGTTAATCAAGAGCAGTAACGCATCTCCGCTTCTCTTGATAGTCATTACAAAGTCAGTCTGCTCTTCATTAAGATCAGTATCGAGAAGCATATCTGCAAAACCTATAACTCCATTCATTGGTGTCCGGATCTCATGGCTCATATTGGCCAGAAACTGAGCTTTGGACTTTTCTGCCATATTAGCTGCGAGCGCCAGTTCTTTGGCTCGTTCGACAGCCTGTTGCAGCTTTATAGTCCTTTTTTCAACCTTTTTTTCTAAAATAAGATTTTGGTGATGCATTAAATTGTAAAATTCAATGCTCTCCAGTGCATTGGCAGCATTAAGCAAAATTAAAGACAAAAGACTTGTGGAACCATCCGGTATTTCAACTTTATTATCAGGGAGTAAGCCGAGAAACATGCCTCTTATTCCTGAATAAGTGGCTATTGGATGTAGTAAAAATTTTCTGGCCTTATCTTTGGATAAAATAAAAATTCCCTTTTTTTCCCGCAAAGCCCATGCAAAAAAACCTTCGTCTGTCATAAATTTTACTTCATCCTCGATATACTCTTTAAACTGATCCTGGCCGCACTGCTTTAATATAAAATCCGCGCTCTCCTTGTCTATAAGATATAAAGCGCAAGCTTCAAACTTGATCAGCTTGTTAACCCGTTCTTCAGTATCTTTTAAAATCCGGACAGGATCATCCTTTTTATTGATATTTTCCTGAAAATCCCCCAATGTCAGCACCATTTCAAGGGAGTTGCTGATAAAGCGAAGGCTTTTTTCTAAATATTCAAAGCGGGAATAAAACTTTTTTGTTTCCATGTTATCATTCATATTGCTCTCATTCCGTCAAAAAAGATACAAGGGAAGTAAACTGATGGGTTGCCTGTTTAACTATCATTTTGAGAATACCGGGTGAAAAACTGATCCTGGTCAGAGCTTTTTCATCAAGCTGGGGCACAAACCGTTCTCCGCTGCTGCCAAGCCCTACAGCGTTTGTAATTATATCTGCCAAATGAATAATAGACGGCCAAACAGGCTCTCGTGCTTTGGAAGGATTATGATGATAAAATACGCTGTTTACTAATGTTTCAGGAAGATTCCATTTGGTAAGTAAAATTTTGCCGACATCGGTATGTTTACATCCCAGCCAGTTTTTTTCTTCCAGATAAAGAAGTTTATCTTCGCCGGCACACTGACTGAAAAGCATTCTTGCCTGATCTGAAAAATCTTTATAAATGATCACCCTGCCGATGTCATGGAGCAAACCAGCAACAAAAAGCTGTTCTGTTTGCGGGATATTATTATGAGCAGCTATAATTCTGGCCACCAGACCGCATGCAAGGCTATGTTTCAAAAATAGCTTCATATCGGCTATTTCCTCTGGAATACCTTTAAAAACAGAGATAGTGCTAATAGCGATTGCAAGACTGGCGATTTCTCTTGTGCCAATCACTGCCACAGCCCTGGATACGCTGTCTATTCTGGAATGAAAGCTATAAAAGGATGAGTTAACAATCTTTAATAATCTTGCAGTTAGACTCGGGCTTTTATTCACCACTGTTGCAATATCTTCAGCCGAGCTTTGGGGGTTATTGATAACCTCATTCAGTTCGAAAACTATGGTGGAAATTTCAGGGAGTTTAATCTCATTTTTTGATAATTTGTTTCTTAGATTTATTTTTGCAACATTATTTTGATCGTTTGCTTCGTCAATTTTGATTTTCTTTGGAGGCTCAAAATTATCGGTATGGAATCTATGTAATACGGAAAGCCTGAATAATTCCTTCATAAATGGATCTTTCAGACCAGCATGCTGAAAAAATTTTTTTACGTTTTTTGCCGTCTTCTCAAAGAGTTCAAAATCTATACCGCTTTTATCATCTTCTCCGTCATCGGTTTCACCGGCAATACAAACATTTGCTACTCCCCATTTTTTTAAAATGCTGATATGGCTGGGGTTGATTTCGGCCCCCTCACCTAAAAGAAGTCTTCCGTTGACATCTCTGGCTTCCTCAAACAAGACCATCCCTTCTTTTAATTGATCCAAGGATACTCTTTGCATTATAGCTCCGAATTGTATCTATAGTTGTTTAATATTATTTAAAAATAAGTCTGTTTTGGCAAAATAGGTCATTTCCCGGGGACGATGCAAAAGCATTCCTCTGTTCCTTATTTCTTTATTATCTGCTTTTTTTTCTGAAACTTTAATTTTTTTCAGTAGTGTCCGGTTAGAATCTTGCGTGAGGGGAATTTAATTCGTTCTCGTTCCTTACACTCTTTAATGTAAAATTGCACTTCTCGTCCCACGCTGGAGCATGGGAACGAGAAAATGAAAACCGTTAAAAGTGTAAACTACTTTTGAGCATTAATGAAGGATGCCGGTATTTTGTTAATAAATCTGTTAAATTCATTGAGTCTTAGATTTAAATATTCAATTGATTTTTTTGCAAAATTTGATACTTTACAATAATGATGAAATTGTTCTATCTTGATTTCCAGTATAGAGACTCTCTTTTCTTTTTAGGAGAAAAGTTAAAAAGTTTCTGTTTGGGAGTTTCTCTATACTTTTACTATAATTTTAAAACCTTATACTCGAATATCAAGTTTTTAAAAATTGACTTTATAAATACAATATTTTCAAAGAGTTAAAAATTTGATGCAAATATTTTTGTTTTACACCTACAAAATTTAACTTATTGATAGTGATCTAAAATCTAATTTTAAAATTTCCAATAAATTCAGTTAACTGAAAAAAACTTGATAGTCGAGTTATAAATTCTTTTTTGAGCTAACTGCGGGGTTTATAAGTTATATGGCTTAAAATTGAACAAAGGATAATCACATGAAGGAGCCGAAAGTAAAAAAAAATGTGCAGAAAATCCTTGAGCCTTTGGATGTTCAGATTAATGGAACCAGGTCTTGGGATATTAGGATACACAATCCCAATTTTTATGAAAGAATCTTATCGGGAGGTTCTCTTGCTCTGGGGGAAAGCTACATGGATGGCTGGTGGGATTGCGACGCCCTTGATCAATTCTTTGAAAAAATTTTAGAAGGCAGGCTAGACAAGAAGGTAAAAAAAAATGCTAAAGAATTCCTGTGGGTTATGCTCAAGACAAAGATGATAAATGTTCAAAAAAGGTCAAAAGCTTATGTAATTGGTAAGCGGCATTATGACATTGGCAATAATCTTTTCTCTGTTATGCTGGACAAAGGATTAAACTATTCTTGTGGTTATTGGAAAAAAGCGAAAACACTCAATAACGCACAGGAAGCCAAGTTGGATTTAATTTGCCGAAAAATAGGGTTAAGGTCTGGTATGAAGGTTTTAGATATCGGGTGTGGCTGGGGTGGTTTTGCAAAATATGCAGCTGAAAAATATGGTGCAAATATACATGGCATAACAGTCTCCCGCGAGCAGATAAAATTTGTAAATAAATTTTGCCAAGGGCTTGATGTTAAAATAGAACTAAAGGATTATCGGGCGTTAAAAGAAAAATTCGACCGTATTGTTTCGATAGGCATGTTCGAACATGTGGGGTGCAGAAACTATAGGACTTTTATGAAAGTTGTTCACCGATGTTTAAAAGAAGATGGCCTTTTTTTATTGCATACGATAGCTGGAAACAGTTCTGTGAATTCAACAGATCCGTGGATTAATAAGTATATTTTTCCGAATTCAATGTTGCCGTCGGCAAAGCAGATCACCTCGGCAACCGAGAAATTGTTCGTAGTTGAGGATTGGCATAGCTTTGGACAATATTATGATAAAACTTTGATGGCCTGGTACAATAATTTTATAAAAAATTGGACTAAAATCAAAGATGAATATGATGAGAGGTTTTACCGTATGTGGACATATTATCTTCTTTCATGTGCGGGCAGTTTCAGGACAAGAAGAAATCAGTTGTGGCAGATTGTGTTTTCGAAAAAAGGGATAAAAGGAGGTTATCAGTATAGGGAGTTATAAACAGTTATTGATTTTTTATCCATTCTTATTTATAATTAGTTATTATGAGTAAAATATATAGAATAAACGAATTTGCAAAAAGAATAGGAAAATCAACCTCAACATTAAGGGCTCGCACAAAAATAATTTGACATTTTAAGCGCCGATGCATCCCGCCTGACTGCGTTGCGAAAGCTCAGAATACCTCTGATATTCTTGCATTTTTGCGCCTTGTTAGACGGGCGCCTCAACACTTAAAATTGCCAACTTATTGTTGAGCGAATCTTTAGCAATCGTACTACTGTGGAAGTAGAAATTGAGTCTACAATATTTTGTTTAATTGCTTCAGCAGCAAGCTCTCTGCTTGTCCAATGCCTTATTTCGCAACCATATTCAATAGGTTGCTGGCAGGAAATGGCGATAATTGCGGCAAATTGTTCTGCGGAAAAACTCGTAGGGGCTCCAGATTGAGGGGCATCATTAGGAACGAGGACGAATTAACTTTCCCAACTATACATCTCAGCTTCAGGCCATTTTTGCCCGATCTACCCGATATAGCATTAGATAAAAAAATCTTAAAATAGCTCGCTATTCCTGCAACTTTTCTACTTTTAGATCGAATAAACCTGACCTAAATCTGTACGCTTATTTGGGGAAGTTATTTCTAAGGGCTTATTTCTTATTATCTGCATTTTTTTCTGAAACTTTAATTTTTTTTTGGGGAGGTGCAGACTTTTCCTGTCATTCTGTATCTTTATTAATCAAGGCTTTACAGCTATTGCTAAATATAATATCATAACATTTCATTTTTGTTCAGGCACTAAGAGCCTATTTCAGTAGGCCATGCATAGTTGGGGAAGTTAATTCGTCCCCGTTCCTAAGTAGTAGAGGCAGTTTTTGAAGTAGCGCCATAATTATTAATGCTATAGATTGACTGAAAGGAGCAATGGTATGGAAGTAACAAAAAAACTTGCAGAATTTATTCATGATACAAATTTTCAGGATATTCCTGAAAATATTGTCGCAAAGAGCAAGGAGTGTTTTTTGGACTGGCATGGAGTTGCACTGGCAGGAACCACAGAAGAGTCCGCCAGAATAATCCTGGAATATGTTAAGGAAGCTGGCGGAAAAGCACAGGCAAGCGTGTTAGGGGCAAATTTTAAAACAAATTTTTCAAATGCAGCACTTGCCAACGGAATCCTCGGGCATGCACTTGATTTTGATGATTATCATGATGATACGGTTATCCATGCGACAGCCGTTTGCCTGCCTGCGATATTAGCCGCAGCGGAAAACCTTAACTCAAGCGGGGAGGATGTTCTAACTGCCTTAATACTAAGTATAGATGTATGTATACGAATAGGGCTTGGTCTGGGTGATTATCATTATCAGAGAGGCTGGCACACCACGGCAACAGCAGGAATATTCGGCGCAACAGCGGGAGTAGCCAAGATTTTAAACCTTGAAACAGACAAGATTATTACAGCTCTGGGAATATGCGGTACCCAGGCCAGTGGGTTAAGGCAGGTGTTCGGAACCATGTCAAAACCGTTTCATGCTGGTAAAGTATCAATGGAAGGCGTAATATCCGCATTATTATCTCAAAAAGGTTTTACATCTGCCCAGCAAATAGTGGAAGGTGAACTGGGTCTGCTTGAAGTTCTTACAGATACTCCGGACGAAGAGATAATTCTGGATCAGCTCGGATCAAAATATTATATTAACAATTTAAGTGTTAAGCCATACCCCACCTGAGCCTGAACGCATTCGACGATGAATCTCCTGGAGGAGATCAGAGCCAAGTATCAACCGAATATCGAAGATGTTGAAAGAATAGATCTGGAAATAGGGCCAGTTGCATCAACTGCGGCATCTTTAAAAGAACCGGTCAAGGGTGTGGAAGGAAAGTTTAGTGTATGGTTTTTGGCTTCAGTTGCTTTGGCCGAAGGGAATATTACAGTCGATACATTTACAGATGAAAAAGTAAATGATCCAAGGCTGGTTGCTTTAAGAAAAAAAATCCATACATCTCTTGCCCCCAGAATTAAGTTTGGAGCAAAATTATTAATTAAAATGAAAGACGGTACTGAATATAACGATTTTTTGGCAGTGCCGAAAGGTGATCCCGCAAATCCTTTAACTTTTGAAGAACTTATAGCCAAATATAAAAATGCGGCAATTCTCTCTATCCCGGAAAAAAATATTGATCTGTTAATAGAAAAAATTAAGGTGCTGGATAAAATTAATGATATAAACGAGATTATTAATTTGTCTCACAGTTAGTGTTAGGAACGGGGACGAAATAACTTCCCCAAGCAGGCGCACAGATTTAAGTCATGAAATATTTCGTAATTATATTGATACTGTTAAATTCAGGATGTGCCGGCCCAACGATTATACGCCAAATGGAAGTTACGGGCTATTGCGGCTGCGGCAAGTGCTGTGGATGGGAACGGGGCAGCTGGAAATATCTAAAACTCAATTTCTGGAATCGATATATAAGCGCTGGAAGAAATAAAGGTAAGCCCTATTCAGGGCTTACCGCCAGCGGAACAAAACCCCGCGAGCCTGTTCCTGGATTATTCTCCGTAAACAGCCTGAAACAGCCATGGATGATTCCATTCCGGATTATATTCTTTCCATGGCTTCTATTTCCTCGAGATGGTACAATAGCAGCAGACACCAGGTTTTATCCTTTTGGCGCCAGATTTTATATCTCAGGGTACGGATATGGCCGGGTAGAAGATCGGGGTTCTGCAATTAAAGGGAGAAAACGCCTTGATCTCTATTTTAAATCACATCAAAAAGCTCTTAACTGGGGCAGAAAAAAAATTGACGTGCGAAAGGAGTAAGATAGGTGATAAAACAAATAGATTGGGAAAAACTAATTAGGAGAATGGAACTTTTAATGAGGCTGAAATCTTTTCCTGTAGCCTTTAAAATGTTAACAAAAAAGGAGGAACTTAAAAAAATTCCATTTATGAGAAAACCGGACAAAAAAGTAACCTTGTGCCAGTTGGTCAGTCTTGTCAGAAGCTTCGACTGGACAGTTGGCGCAGATCTTGATGATTTTCTCTTTCCTTCATGTCCGGCTATACTCGGTTTGGCCGATCTTTCAGATATCTATAAGGACGGCACATTCAGGAGTATAGTATGGCTTAAGACCAAAGAAGATGGAAAAAAATGTGAAGCATCCATACCAAGGTTGCCGCTTGAGAAATATGAAGCTGTTGTCATGGCGCCTCTTGTTTATAAACCGTTTGAACCTGATATCGTCCTTATCTACTGTAATCCGGCGCAGATGATGCTTTTAATAAATTCATTGCAGTTCGAAAATTATGAGGTAATGCAATTTTTTTGTGTAGGCGAATCATCATGCTCTGATGCTATTGCAAGGTGTTATTTAACAGGGAAGCCCTCTATGACAATCCCGTGTTATGGCGAGCGGCGTTACGGGCATGCCCAGGATGATGAAATGGTGATGGCTGTTCCGGCCGGAATGATGGAAAAGGCCTTGTTCGGCATGGAAAATCTCTATCGCCGGGGAATTCGTTATCCTATCAGTTTTGCAGGCGTTGAGAGTGATATTATGCCTATGCTGCCGCCCTCATATCAAAATCTGGAAGAGTTAATGAAAAAACTGAGGGGCAGTGACAACCGGCTCCTGTTAGGTGTCACCGGTGGTATCGCCAGCGGAAAGACTACTGTTGCGAAAATGCTGGAGGAACTAGGCGCTCCAATAATTGATTTTGATCTGATAGCAAGAAAAGTTGTTGAAACCGGAAAACCTGCCTGGAAAAAAATAGTTGAATATTTTGGCCGTCAGGTTCTTCAGGATGATGAAACGCTGGACAGAAAAAAGATGTCGGATATTGTATTCGGAGATCTTGAAAAAAGAAAAAAACTGGAAAGCTTTACCCACCCGGAAATTTATGATGAATTTATTGAACAGGTTAATCAAATAGCATCCGATGCCCCTGATCCTATAATACAGGTTGTAATTCCGCTTTTGATTGAGGTTAATCTATCGTATATTTTTGACAAGATACTTGTTGTGCATATTCCCAGGGAAATGCAGATAGAACGTCTTGCACAAAGAGACGCCATCAGCCTTGAAGAAGCGGCTAATATACTGAAATCACAATTGCCGATAGATGAAAAAATACGTTTTGCAGATTTCAGGGTTAATAATGCCAACTCTCTGGAAAAGACAAGGGCTCAGGTAAAGGAACTCTGGGAAACACTAAAAGATAGTCAGCAAAAAAAAATAGGGACGGATTAGCGTTTATTTTTCTTGACACCTCATTTTGTTTGTAGTAGCAAACATTAAAGCCTGTAAATATGAAATGAGGAGATATGTGCTATGCCTGAAATACTTGCAAAAATAAATCCTGAAGATTTTTTATCCTGTAACACGCTGCAATTAAAACGAATATGGGAAATACAGAATAATTTTAAATGCCCTGTCCTGGGATCGTGTCTGACAATCGAAGAACATAAAAGGATATTGAAAAAGACAGGGCATAAAATAAAAAAAATAAAGGCGCATGAGGTTCACAGGGCGGTTATGGGATATATGAATGATGAAAATCATGTTTCAATAAAAACTGACCGGTATCTTAGCCACAAATATCGTGATATTATCGCTGAATTCAAATCTCTGGAGCCTGAAGCCTTTTTTGCGGAATGGAAAAATGGTTTTCGCAATGGAAAAATGGATGGTCTTTTCTATCTGGCCGCTATCAGGAATGATCTGCCTGATGAGTTCATGGAAAATATTTTTGGCGATACACATATGCTTTGTCATGCAAATATGGAAGAGGTAATGAAGTCGAGGCGGGCATTCTCCATGCAGGAAAATGCAGCGCAGAAGTTAGCCAGGATGTTGCAGCAGGAGAAGAGGCTGGCCAGAGAACTGAAACAGAAGCATTCCATCACAGAACAAAAATTAAAAACTGCGGAGCATAATCTGCAAAAAATTAAAAAAAATCAATCTACGGGCAAAAGTTATGCCCCAATTCTGCAAATAAAAAAGGAAGAAGTTCAATTAAAAGATAAAATAATAACTCTTAAAGAGAGAGATTCGGAGCAGACTCTGGAGATTCGGAATATGCAAAATGAAAATCGTTCTCTCCGGACGCAGCTTCTTGACCTTCAATCAATAAATTATCGGCTTGCCGAAGAAGTAAGTGACCTTATTGAAAAGTTAACTCCTTGTTTCGAAAAAGGTAACCAATGCCAGGATAAATGTATTAAATATCAGCTTTGTTCAAAAAGGATTCTGATTGTGGGCGGAATAACCAAAATTAAACATCTATATAAACAGTTGGTTGAATCAAG
>Ga0209633_10006390_pt1 | contig 10093 bp, 14 predicted proteins | sample Cruoilmetagenom1_FD_187290 | JGI IMG/M metagenome (GOLD analysis project Ga0209633, IMG submission 187290) | Oil polluted marine microbial communities from Coal Oil Point, Santa Barbara, California, USA - Sample 1 (SPAdes) (version 2) | ecosystem: Environmental > Aquatic > Marine > Oil seeps ... | reverse complement strand
AGCTTCTCTATTTGATCCGTTGGGTCAAAGAAGCTTCGATGAATTGAATAAGAAAAATCACCCCGCGAATCCTCATGATCACCTAAATGTTGCAAAGCTGTCCAAAAACTATCGGTGGGGTCAACAAGTTCAATTAATTTATAAGGATTTGAAAAACCTGCAATATTAAAAAACTGGCGCTCTTCTTCTGTTTTGTTAGAGGCTAATAGAGCGGAGCGTCCAAGGAAAAAAACATAATGGAGAACAGTTTGTTGTTCTCGGTCATCAAAAGCTTTTTCTATATCTACTAATAATTTTTTAAAAACAGGGTTAGAAGTTTTCGTTAAGGCTTTCTCTAATATGGCTAGCTTTTCCACAATGGCAGGGTTATAGCCCATGAGTGTTTTTAAGTCATGCAGATTTCTATTGCGCATCACGTCTTCTTGATCCATTTTAGAGATCCCTCGAAAATGGCGAGGAAATGCTTGTTCTAATTCTGAAAATGCTTGTTCTAATTCTGAATAAGTTTCTGGTGAAAGAACAGGCTCTTTTTTGGAAGAGTTGCTGGAAGAAGCGCCGCCTCTATCCATAGAAAGAACTTCTTCGGAAAGAGAAGCCATAGCGTTGGGGGTTGCGGCAGCCATAATAATGGCAAAAGAGGTTGAAAGTTTTAGAGTGGATATTTTTTGGATAAAAGTCATCGTGAGGGTCTCCTAAGTTATACCTCTTTTTTTTGTACTATATGTCAAAGATTAAAGGCAAGCAAAAAAATATTAAAAGAGAGTGAGAGCCAATTGACGAAGAGGGGATAAAGGATTATCCTCCTCTTATAAAGATACTCAGTTATATAAATTCGATCAGGGAATTGAAATGACACCACACAGTCCCATGGACCAGTTTAAAATACATGAGATTATTCCCTTAGAGCTTATGGGAAGTAATATTTCCATTACCAATGCAACGATTTGGCTTGCCATTGTAACGCTCTCTCTTATTGCTTTTCAACACTTTGCTTTGCGTAAAGCGACTCTTGTTCCCAATAAATTGCAATTGGTTCTTGAATCCAGTTATGATTTTATTGCAGGCATGATTGGCGACACAGTGGGTAAAGAAGGCAAGGCCTATGCGCCGTTTATTTTTACTCTTTTTATGTTCATTCTGTTTGCCAATCTTTTTGGAATGTTGCCTTATAGTTTCACAATCACAAGTCATTTTGCGATAACACTTTCTTTGGCGTTGTTGTTCTTTGTGGCTATAACCATTATTGGATTTGTTCGTCACGGCCTGCACTTTTTTAGTCTTTTTTTGCCAGCAGGTGCGCCAAAGGCCCTAGCGCCTCTATTGATTTTTCTTGAGCTTGTTTCGTATTTAGTCAGGCCCTTTACCCTTTCTCTTCGTCTCTTTTTGAATATGATGGCGGGGCATGTGATTCTTAAAGTCTTTGCGGGCTTTAGTGTAATGGTGGGGATGTATTTTGGTATCTTCCCTGCTTTGTTTAATGTTTTGTTTGTGGGATTTGAATTTTTTGTTGCGGGATTGCAGGCTTATATTTTTACGATTTTGGTCTGTATTTATCTTAACGATTCTGTAAACTTACACTAGAAAAAATAATAAAATATAACGGAGAAATAAAATGGAATTAGAAGCTGCAAAAATGATTGGTGCGGGTATCGCTGTTCTTGGTGTTATCGGTGCGGCCATGGGAGTGGGGCGCGTGTTCGCTAGTTTGATCGAATCTATTGCGCGTAATCCTTCTGCAAAAAATGATATGCAAACTTTTGCTTTCGTTGGGGCTGCCCTTGCTGAAGGACTTGGCATTTTTTCCCTCGTTATTTCCTTCATGATTTTCTTGAAGTAGAAAGCAGTTCTATTTTATTTCTGTCATGAGTGAAATGGTTTGAGGAAGTTGAAAAAACTCAATTGCTCAACGTTTTCTGAAAACAGAAAAAGATGAAAAATAGTATGAAAAAGGGATTCTTTATCTATGCCTCAGTTTGATCCAGCTGTTTTTCCAGCTCAGATTTTTTGGCTTGTCATTTTCTTTGCGATCTTGATGATTTATACGGTTTCTGTTTCTGTTCCTCAGCTTAAGAAATTGCTCGAGGAGCGTTGGCAGAAAACGGAAGGCTATCGCATTGAGGCAGGGCGTTTAGGAGATGAAAAAGACTCAACCCTTTATGAGGTTGAAAGTAGTTTAAATAGTGTGCGTCAAAAAGCCCATGATATTATCGCTGCCACCCTTAACGATGTTGATAAAGATTTATCCGAGCGCAAAAATTCTATGGTTACGTTGTTAAAGACTCAGGTCGAGGCAACAGAAAAAGCCATTGCGCAAGAGAAAGAACGAGCTGTTTTAGATATAAAAAAGCATACACAGATTATTACTCACGATATTGTTGAAAAACTTCTTCCCATGGCTGGGAAGAAAACGGACTCTGATATAGAGTCATTGTTGGATGATAAGTTAAACGTAAAGGTTTCCCATGGAACTTGATGTCGGAGGTTGGGTCCTCATTTCTTTTTTGATTTTTGTTGGCGCTGCTGCAAAACCTCTGAAAAAGGTTATTTTAAAAGCGCTCCAGTCAAAATCATCCCAAATTAGTAAAGATTTAACGGAAGCAGAGGCCATGAAAATTGAAGCTGCTTCGTTGCTAGAAAAAGCAAAGAGGCGTGAGGTCGAAGCACAGAAAGATGCTGCTGACATTCTTGATCATGCTGAGAAAGAGACTGTTCGTATTCGTGAACAGGCCTTGAGCGATATTGCGCTTTTTGTTAAGAATCAAAAGACTCATTTAGAAGATCGCTTAAAGCAACTTGAGCTAAATGCGGTTAAAGAAATTCATGACCACATGGTTGAAGTTGCTGTCGAGACAGCTCATGACGTTGTTCAAAAGACTTTAACGGCAGAAGTTGACCAAGCCTTTACAGCCCATGAGCTTAAGAAAGTTAAGCACTTAACCTAAGCCTTTTCAAAAATTTATAGAACCTCTGCTAGGAAACCCTGCAAAAGCTCTAAGCAAAATGGTTTTGCAGAGGTTCCTATAGTGATTCCAAAAAGATCTCAGAAATCCTTCCTGCACTCTTTATCTATAAATCATAGGCTTCTATAGAATCTTCTTAGCCCTCTTTAATTTGCTACTGATCTGGCTACTTTTTTGTTCTTTTTTTCTTGTTTTTTTTATTATTAATACCAACATGTTCATCCAAGCGATCTAAGATTACCTTTACTCTTTTTTTTTCTCTTTCTCTTTCCGCTGGCGTTACAAAGGGTTGCAAGGAGGGAAAAGTTATATTTCCCCCTCAGCTTGTTCATTTGTTTGGTCGCTTGCAAAGGCTTGATTTTCAGAGCTAAACGCTAGCAATAAAGAGGCTGTTAGGGTAAAAGTAAGGCTTTTAGACAATAACATAATGGTTTCCTATAAATTGTTTATATCTTTTCATTCCATCGTAAGGAATAAAATAAAAAAAGCAATGATGTAAAGCCGCGTTAACATAACTTGTTTTCGGGTTTCTATGGAGAGGTATTTTGGTGAGGAAGGAGATTAAGCGAAAAAACAGTTCATAAAAAGGCTTTTCCTTTTGATGATTTTGCGCTAGTGTGGGGCATCTTGTGAATAGACAGTAAACCATGGTTGCCAATTCTTATAAAGTATGACAACCTGAGACATTATTATTAAAGAAAGATTAGGAAAAACCTATGAGTGATATTGAAGAACGCGTGACAAAAATTGTAATTGAGCATCTTGGTGTAGAAGCTGAGAAAGTTGTAGAAGCTGCTCATTTCATTGATGATCTTGGGGCAGATAGCCTTGATACTGTCGAACTTGTCATGGCTTTTGAAGAAGAATTTGATGTTGAAATTCCTGAAGATGCAGCTGAAAAAATCCTAACTGTTGGCGCTGCTATTACTTATATTAAGGAACATGCAGCCTAAAGTCTTTATCAATGGACGAAAGCGTGTTTTTAATGAAACGTGTTTGTAAATGAGAATAAAAAATAAAGCCACTTTTTTAGGGTAGACCTTAAAATACAAGTGGCTTTTTTTATTCTTGAGGAAAACCCTATAAAAGTTGGATTGTTTGAATATGAAACGTGTAGTTGTAACGGGTATAGGCGCTGTAACTCCCCTTGCTGGAGATATTAACAATACATGGGAGCGACTGATTGCGGGGCAATCAGGTATTGGCTCTATCGATCATTTTGATACCTCTGATTTGCCGTGTAAAATTGCCGGGCTTGTTCCCCATGGAACAGGTGTTGGTGACTTTGATGACGAACATTATATGTCAAAGAAAGATCAACGAAAAACCGATAAATTTATCCTTTATGGTGTTGCAGCTGCAATACAGGCCGTTGAAGATTCTGGTTGGATGCCTGAGGATGAAGCTTCAAAGGAGCGCACAGGCGTTGCCATTGGTTCTGGAATTGGAGGGTTGCCTCGTATCTATGATACTTCTGTTGCCCTGCACGAAGGGGGATATAAAAAAGTATCCCCTTTCTTTATTCCAGCGGCGTTGATTAACCTTGTTGCGGGCCATGTGTCTATTAAATATGGTTTTCAAGGTCCAAACCATGCAACGGTTACAGCTTGTTCGAGCGGAGCTCACGCCATCGGAGATGCGGCCCGTATGATCCAATTGGGTGATGCAGATGTTATGGTTGCTGGTGGCGCAGAAGCGGCTGTTTGCCGCCTTGCAATGGCTGGGTTTGCTTCGGCTCGTGCTCTTTCCACAGGCTATAATGAGACACCTGAAAAAGCTTCAAGGCCTTGGGATCAAGGGCGTGATGGTTTTGTTATGGGTGAGGGCTCAGGTATTGTTGTGCTGGAAGAGTTAGAGCATGCTAAGAAACGTGGTGCTAAGATTTATGCGGAAGTTGTAGGTTATGGCCTATCTGGTGATGCTAACCATATTACAGCGCCTCATCCCGAAGGAAAAGGGGCGTACCGCGCTATGGAAATGGCTTTGAACAGAGGGGGTGTTAGTCCTGAGGAAGTGGGCTATGTTAATGCCCATGGAACCTCAACGCCTCTTGGTGATGAGATTGAGCTTGCTTCAATGGGTCGTTTGTTTGGGAATAATGTTTCTATTTCTTCAACAAAATCTTCCATTGGTCACTTGTTGGGTGCTGCTGGTGGTATTGAGGCCATTTTCACTATTAAAGCTCTCTCTGAGGGTATTTTACCTCCAACGATCAATTTAGAGAATCCTTCAGAGTCATGCCGTGATTTTGATTTGGTTCCTTTGGTTGCTAAGGAAAAGAAACTTCAATATGCGCTTTCCAACTCCTTTGGTTTTGGTGGCACCAATGCTTCTCTTTTGTTAAAAGCCTTTAAATAAAACCATAAAATAGCTAGGGGAAAGAAGATTAATGAAAAAGGCTTTTTCCCTTTTAGCTGTTTTAGTTTTTGTTCTTTCCCTAGGTTTTTTCTATAAGATTTTTGTGCAAGATTATGAACAAGAAAAAAACTACCCTTCATCCCTAACCATCATTATTCCTCCTAAAACATCAGCTAAAGCCATTGGAAACCTCTTGGAAAAAGAAGGGATTATTTCCTCTCAGGAGATTTTTTATTGGTCTTTGAGGCTTCGAGCCTTAGGTAATCAGTTGCGCTCGGGAGAATATCATTTTCCAGAGCGCCGTAGTCTTAAATCTGTCATTGAGAAGCTTCGCCGAGGAGATGTTGTTTATCATCGACTAACCCTTGCTGAAGGGCTAACAAGCCGAGAGATTATACTTCTTGTACAGAGGGAAGAGAAACTTCAAGGGGATGTAGCTAACACAATTCTTGAAGGCTCTTTGTTGCCTGAAACGTATACTTTTTTCAGAGGAGAAAGCCGCCAAAACATTGTTTCTCAAATGAAAAAATCCATGGAGAAAACCTTGTCTGATTTATGGGAGCGTTATCAAAGCAAAACATCTTTAAAAACCAAAGAGGAAGTTCTAATCCTTGCAAGTATTGTTGAGAAAGAAACAGCTCTTGAAAAAGAGCGCCCTCATATTGCAGCTGTTTTTTTAAATCGCTTGAAGAAAGGGATGCCCCTTCAAACGGACCCAACGGTTATTTATGCTTTTGAGGTCTTAGAGCAAAAGCCCTTTGAACGTACCTTAACACGAGACGATTTAAAGGTGAGTTCTCCTTATAATACGTATCTAATTCAGGGTCTTCCACCAGGACCTATTTGTCACCCGGGAAAAGCTTCTTTGGAAGCTGTTTTGAATCCCCTTGAGAGTGATGATTTATTTTTTGTGGCCGATGGAACAGGGGGCCATGTTTTTTCAAAGACTTATAAAGAACATGCTCAAAATCATAACCAGTGGCGGAAAATAAAGAAAAAGAAGAATATGGTCACGCCAAAATAATCCTAGATGTCGTCATTCGTTCCTATAGGCATAGTCGTCGATCTCCTTTCTCTAGACTGGGATCTTTTTGGAGTGATGATAGTAGAGCTTATTGACAGAATATGGTGTATGTGTTTTTCTAAACTATAGATATTAGGGAATGATTATGTTAAAAAATATCTATTTTTTCACTTCTTTTTTTATCTTCACTTTATCTAATTCATATGGATCATTCAGAGACTTTTCTGATTTAACAGCAGAAGAGGCGCGGATTGTGTATAATATTGTCCCTCCCAGTTTGTTAACAATAGATGGACAACTCTGCGGTCCTCCATCTTTGAATCAGATTTATAGATCTCAGGCGGAAAAAGCTATAGTGAGCTACCGTGCAGAACTGAAGCAGCGTGAAGAATTGAAACAGCGCGCAGAGCGTGAAAGAATTGCTCAACACCAAAGGCTACGGGAATTTGGATTTCTTTTAGCTGATACCCCTCTTGAGGATTGGGGCGTAACGATCCCTCACCCTGCACTCGTTATAGAAAACCCTGCAACAGTCTCTTTTGACGATAAAAAAGTCAAGCCTCAGCTTTGGCGGGATGACGCACGTGCTAAAAGTATGCTCACGCCAGGACATCGCCTTCCTCCTTTCTCACCCGAAACTGCTTCGCTTAGCTCTTCTATAGAGCTTCCTATGGGGAGCTTCATATTATCTCCTTCTTCTTCTTTATCTTTGCCGATACTGGTTACTGATGACTTAAGCCCCAATAGTCGGAAAAGAAATAGGGAGCTAGTTGTGCAAAAGCCTCAGAAAAAGCAGAAAGAGCCTTCAGCAGATGTGAACTTTAAAATAGGGGAGAAGCGCACAAAACTTACTTAGAAACGTTGCTGAGGGAAGCTCATAAAGCAGGTAGATATATCTCTCAATCCGAAATTCATAGACGGTTTCAAAAAGAATTTTCAGAGTTCTCGTCGAGTACTTTACGGCCTTATATTCTTGTCGCTAAATATTCTTTAGGAGTATTAGATGTTGTGCGTGTGTCTAAAAAACGCATGTTTTCTAGAGAAGTTGAGGGCTTTATTTATAATTTTGTACAAACAGGCTTACTAAATGGTGTGCGTTATAAGGCAAAAGAAATGCTTGAAATTCTTTCTAAAAAGTACCCTGAAAATGGCTTTAAAACGGAGAAAAACTTGCAGTTTTATATGGGAGCAATGAGGCGTGGACTGATTCGCCAGCTTAATAGGCAATCTGGGAGGGATTTCTAGGAAATATTGCTTTTAAAGTGACTTTAGAATTGACCTTTGACCCCAAATGCTTTTACTCTCACCTTAAGTAATATAAATAAGAAAGTACCCCGATGAATTGGATTCGCAACTTCGTTAAGCCAAAGCTCAAAGCCCTTGTGAGTAAGGATGTTCCTGAAAAATTATGGGATAAGTGCCCTGCATGTGAGCAAATGATTTTTCACAGGGAATTGTCCGATGCAGATTACGTATGCCCTCAATGTGACTACCATATGCGCATTGGTCCCGTAAAACGCCTCGATCTTTTGTTTGATGAGGCAGCCTTTGAGCGCATTCCTTTGCCAGCTGTTGTTCATGACCCCCTTAAATTTAAAGATATTAAGCGTTATGCAGATCGTAAAAAAGATGCTCAGGCAAAAACAAAAGAAGAAGATGCTCTTGTTATCGGTTTTGGAAGCATTGGTGGAAAGCCAGCGGTTTGCGCGGCTTTTAATTTTCAATTTATGGGGGGCTCTATGGGACTTTCCGTCGGGGAAGGTCTTGTAAAAGCTGCAGACTATGCTCGAAAACAGGGAGCGGCGCTGATTGTTGTGCCGGCTTCTGGGGGGGCGCGTATGCAAGAGGGGATTCTATCCTTGATGCAAATGGCAAGGTCCACGGCTGCCATTTCAAAGCTTAAAGAAAGCCAGCTGCCTTATATCGTTTTGTTAACAGACCCGACAACGGGTGGTGTCACAGCCTCTTTTGCCATGTTAGGTGATATTCATATTGCTGAGCCTAAAGCGATGATTGGTTTTGCTGGACGACGTGTCATTGAACAAACCATTAAACAAAAATTACCCAGCGATTTTCAAACAGCGGAGTATCTCTTGGACCATGGAATGCTTGATCAGGTTGTGCATCGAAAGGATCTTAATAAGACTTTGGGTAACATACTCTCTTTATTAGGCAAGAGTTGAAGATATCCAAATAATCGCAATTGCGTCGATCAAAAGAAGGGGAATGATGTATTTGATTGCTTTCATTTTCATAGCCCCCATAAAAAGAACGAGCCCTAGCAGAATCGGGGCAAGCACCACAAGGATGAGGAGGGTATGTCTTGACTCTCCAAAACCAATACCGGATTGCGCAAGAACTTCGTCTCCATGGATGTAGATAAAGAAAGCTAGAATGAACAAAAACAAGGCCGCTATTATTTTTAGTAATTTCATCATTGGCTTTTTTGCCTCCTAAGTCTATATTTATTAGATGATAGTTTCTAAAAGCATAACACCTATGGTAAATTTTCAGAAAAACAAAATTGAGCGTCGCGGTTTAATGTTTGTTTTGTCTTCTCCCTCTGGTGCTGGAAAAACGACGATTTCTCGCCGTCTTTTAAAAACCGATTCAAATTTAAAAATTTCTATTTCCCATACAACCAGAAAACGCCGCCCTGGAGAAAGCTCTGGCCATGATTATCACTTCGTGGATGAAGCGTCTTTTAATGACTCGGTTTCTAAAGGAACTTTCTTAGAGTGGGCAAAAGTCTTTGGGAATTACTATGGTACGCTAGCAGAACCCGTGGAAGAAGCTCTTAGCCATGGCCGGGATGTTTTATTTGACATTGATTGGCAAGGCACCCAGCAGCTTTCTCAGGCGTCAAGGGGTGATCTTGTAACTGTTTTCTTGTTACCTCCTTCTTGGGGAGAGCTAGAGCGTCGCCTTATTGAGCGCGCGCAAGATTCTCTTGGTGTTGTGCAGGAACGCATGTCCCGTGCGGCAGATGAAATAAGTCATTGGGCTGAATATGATTATGTGATTGTAAATGATGGTTTAGATCATGCGTTAGATCAGGTGAGAGCCATTTTAGAATCCGAGCGTTTAAAACGCAGTCGCCAAACGGGCATGAACCAGTTTGTTAAATCTCTGTGTCAAAAAGTTTCCTAATTTTCTCTTCTCTTTAAAAGCTTGTTATTGTTTTTATGTAGTCTTTCTAAAGAGGTATCAGATGCCATCATCTGCTCTTAAACCATAAGATATAGTTGTCGATCGCTCTTTCCTAGGATGGAACCTTTTTGAAAGGACTATGTATCAAATTAGGTTTACTGTTTCTCGATCTGGTTTTCCATAAGAGGTTTGGGCTTAGTATAGAGCTTTAGAGAAAAGAGTTTTTTTGTAGAGTAATTCTTTAAATAAATAGAAAATCTTCTTATATTAACTTAATGCCGAAGATGGCATCCCCAAGGGGATTCGAACCCCTGTTGCCGCCGTGAAAGGGCGGTGTCCTAGGCCTCTAGACGATGGGGACCTAAGTCTATAAAAACTTGAAAGAATCAGTTGTTCCTTAACAAGATAATAGAATTTCTACAGGGTTCGACGTGATTAATCAAGGGTAAAAATACAATTTCTTTGTTTTTTTTGAGGTAAAAAGACCAGGTAAAAAAAACTAAAACACCTGACAAATTTTTAGCCATTCTGGTCATAAAATCTTATCCACGAAACCTGTGGATAACTTTGTGTACAAAATCTATAAAAGTACGCCAAGACC
>Ga0209633_10006389_pt1 | contig 10094 bp, 4 predicted proteins | sample Cruoilmetagenom1_FD_187290 | JGI IMG/M metagenome (GOLD analysis project Ga0209633, IMG submission 187290) | Oil polluted marine microbial communities from Coal Oil Point, Santa Barbara, California, USA - Sample 1 (SPAdes) (version 2) | ecosystem: Environmental > Aquatic > Marine > Oil seeps ... | reverse complement strand
GAGGCACTCTCAAGTCTTTCCGGTGCTGGCCTGGCCGTCACCGAGGGGATCATCACGATGGACGAACTCTTGGATCGCGTACTGAGCACCGATGATGAACTCGTCGTGTCCACGATGCACGAACGGAGCGCCGACCTCCAGGCTGGCCGAACCACCGTCACGAGCGTCTCCCTAGTCGTGAACGAAGAAATGGACTCGCTTCGCGCTGCCCGCCTAGCTGTCACAACAGCAGACGGTCTAACCGACCCAGCTGCCAACGGGTGGAAAAATGATCTGGGGGAGCTTCTAGCACGAGCCCGCTACGGCGATGACCTGGTTCAAATCAAGAGTCTCACAACAACGATCGAAAACGCGGCAACAGCAGAACAGACTGAGATCAAATCTAGTCTTCAAGCCAGCACCGATTCCGCCATCAGCAAACTTCGGACCAGGTATCCCAGCGTTGACGACGAAGCCTTTGCGGAAGTCACAAGCTCACTTGCGGGGCTCTCAGACCCAGAGAACCTGGCAGTACTGCGGGCAAACGTTCACGCTGTTCAAGGCGCCAGAAACGTAGCGGCAGACGGACTCGATGTTCTGTCAACCACCAAGGAAGTGCGCCATATCCGAGTCAGCGAAGTCTGGAGTTCTCCGATCACGTCAATTGATGATCTCGAGGTGGCGCTCGCTCGCCTCAGAGAAGCCGTGTTGGCCCAACTGGATGAGGACGCTGAGGTTCGATTCCGATGACTACCGCTCTTTCCTCAGAGCAACGGTCCGTTCTTGAAACCCTCATCCAACGTGCTCGAGTCCTGATCGAAGAAGATCTGATTGACTCGCTCGAAGGCCACTTTGGTATCCATAAAGACGGACACATCGAAGACACCGACGCTCTGGCTCTTGCTTCCTCAGAAATGGCTACCCGGTCTGATCTAATCGAAGTTCTTGACTTCCTTCGCTCCGAAGGCGAAACCACCGCTGGCTCGACCGAGCGCCTCGTCCGAGAGACAGCTTTCACCCACCTGAACCGCCTGATTGCAGTGCGGATTGCCGAGGCCGTCGGAATACTCCCCGAAACAATGACCCGAGGACTCTCTTCCACGGGGTTTCGTGACTTCACCGAACTTGCCCCTGGGGTAGCGGCAACCGAGTGGAGCCGATTCTCGCTGTTCGTCACGCTCTGTGCTGATGAACTTGCCCGCGACGTCCCCGCCCTCTTCGATCCCCGAAACCCTTTGCTTCAGCTCAGCTTGTCCGATCAAGTCTTCGCCAGGCTTGTCGAATCAATTTCGACCGCTCCAGCAGATATTTGGGCCGCACCGGATGCACTGGGTTGGACCTATCAGTTCTTCAACACAGGCGAAGAGCGGCGCGAGATGCGGGAGTCATCCGCTCCTCGTACTTCCCGGGAGTTGGCGGTACGGAACCAATTCTTCACCCCGAGCTACGTCGTTGACTTCCTCGTTCAGAATGGCCTCGGTGCTCATCTCGTCGCCGGATTCCCTGCTCTAGCAGACGAGCTTCCCTTGCTGGTCACCATTCCTGAAGAACGCATCGACATCGACCTTGCGAAGGTCAGCGTTCTGGACCCCGCTTGTGGTTCAGGTCATTTTCTTCTTGGAGCCTACGACGTCCTGGAGAAAGCATGGCGCCTCGCTGGAGTCGAGCCAGGCGATGCCGCACCAGCGATCGTGGAATCGCTCTGGGGTATCGACATCGATCCTCGCGCGACCCAGATCGCCCAGACCGCCGTGGTCTTCCGTGCCCGACGCCATTGCCGGGATCTCCCGCTGCCACAATCAAACGTGATCTGTGCAAGGGCACTGCCAGCAGGCCCCGAAGTCGAGGAACTGATAGGCAGATTGCCCAGCCATGTTGGACGAGTAGTGCGGGCAATTACCGAGGAACTTGTGGATGCTCCGATCCTGGGTCCACTGCTTCAAATCGAGAAACGACTCTCGAAAGAGGTTCGAGACATTTTCGGAAAGGGAGTAGTAGAGGGCACTCTTTCTGAGTTCGCTACCGGACGAGCTACGTCGGTAGAAGAGCAGGTGCTTGACGCCCTCTCCGAGATCGCAGACTCTGCAACTGCGACCACTGCCCAACGCCTCTTCGCCAGCGAAGCCAACGATGCAGTTCGTTTCGTCGAGGCCATGACTCGTCACTACACAGCAGTCGGGATGAACCCACCGTTCGGCGAGCCAGTGTCTGAAACAAAGCCCTACTTGGAGGCCGCCTATCCATGGATCCCAACCAAGGACTACAACCTGTTGGCTGCCTTCGTCGGCAGAGGTCTAGAACTCGCTGAGCCAGGTGTCGGGACCTGCGCTGCGATCACCTCAAGGGCCGGACTCTTCCTCAAGACGTTCGAAACCTGGCGTGAACAAGTCCTGCTCGGATCAAAGCTGACGACAGTGGTGGATCTTGGCTACGGAGTCATGGAACAGGCGCTTGTTGAAGCTGCCGCATATGTCATCACCAACCGGCCGTCTGAGGGGCGAGGCACATTCATTCGTCTGCTCAAAGAAACCAACCGTCCCGAAGGACTCGCCGATGCGGTGGCCGCCAATCGCTTAGGCGAGAGTGATCCGCGCGTATTTCGAATCCTGCTCTCCGACCTAGCAGCGATCCCAGGTTCGCCCGTCTCCTACTGGATGAGCGACTCGATCCGGCAGCTCTTCCATGACCTTAAACCTCTCGAAGGACACGGAGCTATTGTTCGACAGGGACTCGCATCGGGGGATGACTTTCAGTTTGTTCGGGCCTTCTGGGAGGTCAACCCAGCCCACATCGGCCACTCGATCGAAGAAACCCTTACCGGGCGGCGTTGGGTTCCGTTCGCCAAAGGCGGCGAGTACAGCCCCTTCTGGTCTGATATCCATCTTTTAGTTGACTGGAAAGATGCCGGTAAGCACCTCCGCTCTTTCAGTGGATCGGTGATCCGCAATCCGCAATTCTACTTCCGTGCTGGTCTCACCTGGCCACGCAGAACGAACTCTGGCTTAGGTATGCGAGTTCTACCGAACGGCACGGTGTTCTCCGACAAAGGGTGCGGAGCATTTCCCCAAGAAGGCCTCTATCCGGCGCTCGGCTGGCTGCGCAGCAGATTGGTGCAAGCAATAATCGACTCTATGGTTGCTGCGGGTGAAGAAGTGTCCTCAGGCAGCCCGTCCCGCAGCTACGAGGTTGGACTCGTTCAGAAATTGGCGTGGCATCACGTTCCTGGGCTGGAAAGTGCTACACAAAGGCTGTCTCGACGCCGCGCTGACCAGGACAAGTCCGATGAGACCACTCGGCGCTTCGTGGCACCTCAGTCAGGCCCTACCGAACGGCTTGATGAGGTCCTCCAACAACTCGAAGACGCACAAGGGCTTGACCAACTCGTCAATGAAGCAGCTGGTCTTGACCAGACTGGCCTCGACTACCTGGATGAGGAAATTGGACCTTTCCCCTTGAGCTATCCGGAGACAGTCGAGCAAGACGATCGCGTTGCTCGACTGTATGTATCCCCCATCAAATCAGTGATCCATGAGTTGATCGAAGAAAGAGGCGGGTCGCGTGCGGTGGCCAACCTGACCTTTGTCGCCGACCGGCGAGTGGAGGTAATCGCTCACGGACTCAGAGTCAATCCCAAGTCAATAGCGCGTGTCGTCAGCGGACGGGAACTAGTCGCCCCTGGAGAAGCTGAGGATCTTGCGTTCAGTCTCGTCTCCTATTTGGTCGGAGTGAGTTTTGGACGCTGGGACGTAAGAATCGCTCAGGATCCGTCCCTGGCTCCGCTAGTCGATGGCCTACTCGCTCCACCAGCACGAAACTCGCCGGGAATGCTGCTCGGACCCGATGGCGTTCCTGCCTCAGAACCTCCAGTTGACTATCCACTCGCTCTTCCGGCGGCGGGTATTCTTCTGGACCAGCCAGGGCACAAGTGGGACCTTTCAGCCCTTGTCTTGACAGCTGGCCAGACAGTATTTGGTTCGGATAATCACCTCAGCGATGCGCTCACGACCCTCATGAAGCGTTCCTCGTTGCCTAGCTACCTGCGGTCCCAGTTCTTCAAGCGTCATCTTTCGATGTATTCCATGAGTCGGCGCAAGGCTCCCATCTACTGGCAGCTGCAGGTTCCATCCAAGTCTTGGGGAGTCTGGCTGTATGCCCCCCGACTATCGCGCGAGATGCTCTTTGCCGTGGTCCATGCCGCTGAGGAACGACAGCGCCTGGCCGAACGGCAGATTGTTCATCTTCAACGAGAGGCCGAGTCAGGTGGGGGCGGACGGAAGGCAAGCGAGGTTGCTAAGGAACTGGACTCGGAGCAAAGGCTCGCGGTTGAACTATCGACTTTCGTGACCGAGGCGGAGCGAGTCGCCAATCTCGGCTGGGAGCCAGATCTTGATGATGGCATGGTCCTTAACGCGGCACCGCTAGCCGAGCTATTCCCAGCGTGGAAAGAAGCTGCGAAGTACCGCGATCAGCTACAAGCGGGCAAGTACCAATGGTCCACGGTCTCCAGATTTGCCGAGCAGCAATGACGGCATTGCGAAACCGCCTGGAGGAGGAGATCGCTGCCAAGCTCAACCGCCATGGAATTGTCATCTGGGATGATCCGGAAGGGGCGTACCCCGGTGTTGTCAGTGACGTGGTTCCCGCAAGCTGTACCAGCCTCCGATTCACCGGAAGCTGGTACAGCTTGCGGCGAGAAATTGAGTCGCTCCTGGCTGGGCCAACCCCACCAACGCTCCTCGTCTACGTACCAGCTCCCGCTCCGAACCCTGACCCGCTCGAAGAGCTTCGAGCCGTTGGGTCGAGGTACCGGATCACCCTTCCTACACTCTTGCGAAGCTCACTCAAGGGCTCATTGACTGATTCTCGAATCACCCAGATCAGCCGTGAATGCGGAACTCTTCAGGAGGCCGAGGCGGCCCTCGAAGGCGGCGATACCAGCATTCACGCCCGCCTGATCTCCATTATTGGAGACTCATCAGCCGACACGATCGCTGCCCACATTCTCGGCAATACTCACGCCTCAGAGATTGCTGACGAGGGACTATCTGATGCCGCACGGGATCTGCTCAACGGACTACTTGGTGCAGACTTCGGAACTGATACCGCCGATAGTCAGCTACCCGAGACAGCATTTCGGCACATCACTGCGGCTCTTCTGGCCGAGAAGCTTGAAGAACTCCCGGAATCATTCGACCTGGCAGCCAGCATCCTGACATCGGTTCAGCTCAAGGCCTGCCGCTCCGTGGTGATCACCATGCGATCGAGCTCGACACTTCGACAGGCATACGTCGAGCTAGCCCAACGGACCGATGAAGTCCTGCGTCTGAATTCATCTCTCGTTTGGCAAGAGTCACTGGCTCAGATAGATGTGACACCGGCCTGTGAAGAACTGGCTCTCGGCGAAGCCATACGGCGCCTCAAAGCCAAAGACTTCACCGAAGCCCTCTCACTCGCCACCGATCGGATGGGCGGAAGCTGGTGGCTACGATCTGAAGCGCCGGAGAACGAGATCCGATACCTGAGATGGCGAGCAGTCACCACTCTTGCCACTCTCGAACAGGCCTTGGTGCGCCCTGCCTCCACCATCGGATCGCTTGCAGACCAAAAGGCTTGGTACGAGAGCGAAGGATGGCAAGTCGATTCGGCTTACCGCCACGCCGAGTTCCTTCGAGTTACCTCAGGCATCGCACTTGACGAATTCGACCAGCTGTTCCACAACGCCCGAGCCCGGTACGAGTCATGGCTTGATACAACCCTCCAAGAAACAACCAAGGCGTTGGAGGACGTTGTGGTGCCAGCGACACTGCTACAGCGCAGCATTTACAGTCGTCATGTCCGCAAGTCCGACGACCGTTGCGCTTACGTGCTCGTGGACGCCCTTCGATACGAACTCGGACAAGACCTGGCTAACCGTCTAGGGACACTCAGCGCCGAGGTCACAATCGAGGCAGCAGTAGCCACCCCTCCATCCATTACTCCCGTTGGCATGGCTGCTCTTCTACCCGGGAGCGAAACCTCCTACCAGATCGACCTCAATACTAAGAACCAGCTGGTAGTCAGCATCGATGGCAGTCCCGTTCGTGGCGTAACTGACCGCCGGAAACGGCTGGAACACGCCCGAGGCAAGATTGTGGACCTCAAGCTCGATCAGGTCGCTCAACTGTCCAATAAGGAACTGAAGAAGAAACTAGTAGGGACCTCACTCGTCCTGGTCCGCTCGACCGAGATCGACTCCGACGGCGAATCTGATCAGCTAGCCGCGAGTTGGGGGTCATTCGACGCGGTACTAAGCGTGCTCCACACTGCGGTAGCGAAGCTGTTGCATGCTGGCATCCAGCGGGTCGTGATCACCTCAGACCATGGCTTCCTAGCTGTTAGACAGCTTGGTGAGGATCGACGTATTGACAAGCCGGATACTGGATCAGGGGAGCAACACCGTCGAGCATGGATCGGACGAGGGGGTACCGCATCAACGTCGACGACCAAGACCGCTCTAGCTGACTTCGGAGTTGTTTCTGACCTCGACATCATCACCCCGAATGGACTTGGGGTATTCACCAGCGGTGGTGGCCTGCAGTTCTTTCATGGCGGCCTCTCACCACAGGAACTGATCATCCCAGTGATCGTCGTCAATGCCGAGGAAGCAGTCCCCGACCCCAAGTACCAGATCACGATGGACGTCGCTGGCAGCAGGATCTCGACAGGCATAGTGGTGGTTACCCTGACGATGACAGGCGATCTCTTCACCCGCGAATCGCGGGTTCGAGTCAGGTTAACGCAGAACAAGCTCCCGGTCGGAATACCCATCGGAGGCGACGGACTTGATCACTCAACCGGAACCATCGATGCCACCGTCGACGTCCCCCGCATCATCAGCCTGCGAGTGACGGCTGACTTAGTGTCAGGGTCAACCGCCACACTGGAAGTACTCGATGCCGCAACCGGTGTCCCCTTAGAAACTCTCGATATTGACGTTGCCGCAGATATTCGTTTGGACGATGACCTTTGACTGACCCAACCTCCAATTCCCTAGACCGGCTCGACGAACTAGCCAACCGCTACTTCCCAGGCCGAGTCGTGCGCAAGGATCTTGTCCGCCAAGTAAAAGTTGGCGCCAACGTTCCCGTCTACGTGCTTGAGTTCCTCCTCGGCAAGTATTGCGCGTCCGACGATCCCTTCGCTCTGGAGGCTGGGCTTATGGTGGTCAACCAGATCCTGGTGGACAACTTCATTCGCCCCGATGAATCCGAGAAGGCCAAGGCGGAACTCAAGAGGAAGGGCCGACATCGACTGATCGATAAGGTTGACATTCGCTTCGTTGAAAGCGATAAGAAGTTCTGGGCCACGCTCCACAACTTCGGATCCAAGTTCGTCAATGTGCCCGAAGAGATCGTCTACAAGTATGACCGGCTCTTGGGCGGCGGTGCATGGTGCCAGATCGATCTGGACTACAACGACCTTGAGGATGCCGCTCAGAAAACGCCCTTCTACATTTCAGGACTGAAGCCGATCCAGGTAGCGACCTTCGACAAGGACGCGTACCTGGAGACGCGTCACGAGTTTAGTCGAGATGACTGGCTTGACCTCGTGCTACGAACCATTGGCATCGAACCGAGCGAGTACGACCTCCGGGGCAAGCTTGTTGCCATCACCAGACTCATCCCGATGGCCGAGAGGAACTACAACCTCATCGAACTTGGCCCCTGGGGAACCGGAAAGTCCTTCATCTTCAGGGAGTCCAACCCCAACACCATTTTGATCTCCGGTGGCAAAGTCACCGTCCCTCAACTCTTCGTCAACATGTCAACCGGAAGAGTTGGTCTACTCGGCACCTGGGATGTCGTCGCTTTCGACGAGGTCGCAGGACTTGAGATGTCGGACTCCACTGTCATCAACATGCTGAAGGACTTCATGGAGTCAGGTTCCTTCGCCCGCGGCAAGGAAGAGATTCCCGCTGAGGCATCGATCGTGCTCGTCGGGAACACTTCCAAGCCCCATGACGAACTGGTGCGCACTGCGCATCTCTTCATCGATTTGCCGTCCTCAATGATCGATCCTGCCTTCCTCGACAGGCTTCACTACTACCTCCCTGGCTGGGAGGCTCCAAAGCTTGAGAAGAAGCTCTTCACCGATCACTTCGGTTTCGTTTCCGACTATTTCGCCGAAGCCCTCCGGCAGCTGAGGAAACAATCCTTCGTCCGAGCAATCGATACCGATTTCACACTCGGCTCTCATCTTGCCGCACGCGATGAGAAGGCGGTGCGAAAGACTGTTTCTGGGATCCTGAAGATCCTGCACCCCCACGGAGAGTGGAGCCACGGCGAGCTTCGTGAGTACCTTGAGTTTGCCCTTGAAGGCAGAAGACGAGTGAAGGAACAGCTCAAGAAACTCGCACCTCACGACTATGCCAAGACTGCTTTCTCTTACATCGACAACGACACCGGGCGCGAGACCTGGGTCGATGTTCCCGAACAGCCTGAATTGTTCGATGTCGACGCAGAGCCACCGGATGATGAAGACATCCAGGTCATCGCCGAATCCTCAACCGAGGAGCTGATTGCCCAAGGTGAGAGCAAGACCGTGGAGTTCAAGCAAACGGCGCGCCACAACACCCACATGGACAACGCCGACAAGCGGCTTGAACATGAGATCGTCAAGAGTGTGGCCGGGTTCCTCAATGCCCGTGGCGGGACACTCCTTGTAGGAGTCCACGATGAGCAACGGGTCACCGGCATGGAGCCCGATTTCAGGCTGACCGGAAACAAGGGGCGAGATGGCTTCGAAAACTGGCTGGTTACGAAGCTTGAACAGGAACTCGGTCGCCCCGCTGTCGGTTCGTTCGTCGAAGTCTCGTTCAAGCTGTTCGATGAGGGAGATGTCTGCAGAATCGACGTGAAGTCGAGCAACCAGCCTGTCTACTCCGGAGATGACGCTCAGTTCTTTGTTCGAATGGGCAACTCCACACGTCCCTACAATACCCGCGATGCTCTGGAGTACATACGTACTCGTTGGTAGTCGATCAGGCCACGCCCGAAGCGAACGTCAGTCGCCCTGCCCATGAACGTAATTCTCCATGATCGACAGAAAGTCCCCTGACGGATCATCCTGAACGTGGTTGACATTCCACAGGCCAGACTCTCTCACAGAACCCCGATCGGCGTTCCGTCCTAGCCAACTGCCTGAGGACGTATCGACGGAGGTCCGGTCAAAGTTGCTGAGTAAGGAGATGGCACTCCGCTCGATCACACCCCGGTCGCTCTGTGAACCAGGCTCGTCGTCCACCTCAAGCCAGAGAAACGGCATCAATCCAATGTGGTCGCTGACCGCCCGCTCCAATGGATATTCGCGCTGCTTCACTTCTGCTGGAGCGTTGCTGCCAACACCCCACGATTTGTGGATCTCCTCGGGCCACCGGCTTGTGGCTAGTAGAGCGGTTCCGACGTGTAAACGAAAGATCGAACCACGGTGATTCCCGCCTCCCGGCATCGAGCCATTGGCGCTGCCCTTGTGCTGTCGTAGTCGCCCCCAGAGCGTGCTCCTTGACGGGCGCAGTCCGTGGGTGCCCACGCGGACCACGCGAGGAGTAGCGCCGTCCTCGCGTAGTTCTTCATTCTCAAAGAAGAAGTAGACCCCTCGTTCGGGCCAGTCCATTCGCCCATCACAGTTCGAAAGGCGTCGCTTTCCACCGCATCGACTTTCGAGGTCAGCCAGTAGCGAATAAAGGCTGTCTTGGTCTCGTTGACGCTGAATCACCGCACCCGCTCCACGAACTCTTTGTAGAACTTCAACTGCGGGCCAAATCGCATCTCCGAAGTTGGATTCTCAACGAAGCATCCACGTGACAGCAGACCATCCACGACCCCAAAATCGCGGTATTCGGCGCCGGTGTGCATCTCGAAGACTTCGCTCGGGCCCGGCCTGATCTCCGAGTCGATGGACGAAAGGACCAGACTGCTCCAGGTTCGACACTTGGCCCGCCCTGCTCCCTTCAGAGCAGTGTCATAGGGGGCAAGAACTTGGTCCGGGTGGACCAGCCCATGCTCGGCCGACAGTATCCACCACTCATCGCATGAGTACTCAACGAATGAGCGTCGGCCCCGAAAGAGGGTGGAGAT
>Ga0209633_10006388_pt1 | contig 10095 bp, 6 predicted proteins | sample Cruoilmetagenom1_FD_187290 | JGI IMG/M metagenome (GOLD analysis project Ga0209633, IMG submission 187290) | Oil polluted marine microbial communities from Coal Oil Point, Santa Barbara, California, USA - Sample 1 (SPAdes) (version 2) | ecosystem: Environmental > Aquatic > Marine > Oil seeps ... | reverse complement strand
ACTCCAGATGAACAAGACAGACAAGAATGATGCGCATGGATTGGTCCAGATTATGCGCTGTGGCTGGTACAAAGAGGTCAAAATCAAGAGCGTTGAAAATCACGAATCCCGTGCCCTGTTCCGCACACGCAGCAATTTAATCAGTATGCGTACCGATCTGGTCAATCAAATCCGTGGTACGCTAAAGACATTCGGTATCCTGATAAAAGGCATTGCCGGCGTTGGCTTTGAGAACCGCATACAGGAAATCATAGATGAAGGCAGCGCACTGGCCGCCCCGTTACAGGCCCAGCTTGATATTTTGCGTATGGTCAAAAAACAGATTGCCGAGTTGGATGAGCTGGTCCTGGATCATGCTTATGCCTGTAAATTCTGCCGTATATTAATGAGTATTCCTGGTGTCGGTCCGATGACAGCCGCTAATTTTGTTCTGGCAGTTGATGATGCTGACAGGTTTGCAAAATCCAAAAATGTCGGGGCTTATTTTGGCTTAACGCCACGGCGACGACAATCCGGAGAAATGGATTATAACGGCAGAATATCCAAACGAGGCGACCGGGTGGTACGGCATCAATTATATGAAGCGGCCAATGTATTGCTAACGCGAGTTAAGAAGCCCTCCTCCCTGCAAGCATGGGGACTGCGCATTGCCAAACGATCCGGTATGAAAAAAGCGCGGATTGCTGTAGCCCGTAAATTATCGGTCATCATGCACCAGATGTTACAGACAGGAGAGCTGTTCTGTTTTAACCCTGCTACAAACGAAAGGGCTATATATGCGTAAAGAATAAGAAAGGCAGAGTTTTGTAGTCTCGCGAATTATCAGCACAGACTACGTTTTGTCTCGCGCCGGGACGAAAGCAATCGGTCAAACCCGGTATACCTGATGCAGAAAAAGATCGCTTTACCTGGACAAAAAGCAATCAAACTGCGGATCACATTTAGGGGAACCGACGCTTCCAAGGCTATAGTGTGGCAGGAAACTGACCACGTAGAGAATACTGATACCGGCTGGATAAAACGTTGCTGTATAATGCTCGGGAAATAAAAAATGGAAGAACCATGATTTTTATATTGCATAAATCTATTAGAGAACATCAACAATGGCACCCATCTGGGCTTGGGCAGACCTAAATTAGGGGATATCATCCAGATACTTCACGTAATTTTTTAGATATTCAAGACGTGCTTTGCGACTGTGTCTGCAGTTGTGGAATAAATAGTTCGCCAGATGGGTGCTATTGTTAATCATGACTGCTAAAAGTAATAATCGATTCACATAGCTCGGTTAAACTGCTCACTGTAATAGTAGGTTCTATTTCCCACGGATCGAATATGGCTTCTGCTGTGCGTTGTATCCAAGCTGCACGCATTCCAAACGAAATTGCACCAATAACATCAAATGGGTTGCTTGAAATGAGCCATGCCTCAGAGCCTGTGGATTCAGAACGCCTTAAAAAATGACTATATACCGCGGGGTTTGGTTTAAAACTTTTGACTTCATCAACGCTGACTACGCCTTCAAAATAGTCTTCTATATTCGCATTTTTAAGCAACCCAGCAACATCTTCTGCTCGACCGTTCGAAAAGACAAACATTCGATAGCCAAATGATTTTAAATTTACCAATCCTTCTTTAACATCTGGAAAAGGTGGTAATATTCGGTATTCGGCCATGAGTTTTTCTTTCTCGGGCTGCGCAATTTCTAAACTAAAAAACCGGCACGTATAATCAAGCGCGTTTCTTGTGCATACTGCGAAATCCTGATAATTCTGCATCAATCCCCGTCTAAACAAATACTCAAGCTGTTTTTCACGCCAGAGACTTGAAAATGCTGACGCCTGTTCTCCGACATAATTTTTTAAAGCAGTTGTAATACCGGTTGTATCTATTAACGTTCCATAGACATCAAACGCAAGAGTAATTGCCATCATTATCACCTAGTAAGTTTCTAAACACCTAACAATTAATATACAGGATTATAGCTTCCAATTTAATGTACAGGAACTTAGATGCCAATAATCTCAACAAAAAAAGTTTAACAAAAATAAAGAATTTCATGATCTGTTATTGAAAACTATAAATGAAACGCACCCCTAATTTTGTCTTAGTTCCCAGATTCGCACCCGAGACAAATGCAATGCAGATTTCTTAAATGTATATAAAAGCCACTTATCTATGAGTTGTTTGAAAATTCTTTTAAATCCAGTAAGTTGATAGTATTAAATAAGGATTAAATGTGGAGTCTGATACTTGAACAGATCATTCAAGGATAGGAGGCCAAATGGCAAAATCAGAAAAAGCTATCGAGGCTTTGCTAAAAGAAGGAAGAACTTTTTCTCCTAGTAAAAAATTCAGAGACAATGCACATGTGAACGACGAATCTCTATACCGTAAAGCAAAACGGAACAGAGAAAAACTTTGGGAAGATTTTGCAAAAGAGCTTGACTGGTTTAAAAAGTGGAGAAAGGTGCTCACGTGGAAGGTCCCAGATGCGAAATGGTTTACAGGCGGGAAATTAAACGTTTCCTATAACTGTCTTGATAGACACATCGAGACCGCAAGAAAAAATAAGGCTGCAATAATATGGGAAGGCGAGTTTGGAGAAAGTATTACTCTCACTTACTGGGAGCTATACAGAGAAGTAAACAAATTTGCCAATGTTCTAAAAAATCTTGGAGTAAAAAAAGGCGACAGGGTAACTATTTATCTCCCGATGATTCCGGAGCTTGCTATCGCTATGCTTGCATGCGCCAGAATTGGCGCCCCTCACAGCATAGTTTTCGGAGGTTTTAGCGCTGAGAGCTTGCAGGGCAGGATAAACGATTGTAAAGCTAAAGTCCTAATTACATCAGACGGCGGATACCGGAGAGGGAAGGTTATACCCCTTAAGAAAAATGCGGATGAGGCGCTTAAGAAAACTCCTTCAATAAAGAAGGTCGTAGTAGTGAATAGGGTTGGAGATAAAGAAAAAGTAAGAATGAGACGGGGAAGAGACGTTTGGTGGCATGAATTGATGGAGGACGCCAGCCCCTATTGCGCTCCTGAGAAAATGGATTCAGAGGATATGCACTTTATTCTCTATACAAGCGGCACCACAGGTAAACCCAAAGGTATTGTACATACTACAGGAGGTTATCTGGTCGGAGCATACGCAACTACCAAATTGGTTTTTGACCTTAAAGAAGAGGATACATATTGGTGTACAGCCGATATAGGGTGGGTTACAGGGCACAGTTATATCGTTTACGGTCCTCTTGCCAACGGGGCTACATCGATTATGTATGAAGGGGCCCCTGACTATCCCGATATCGGGCGGTTTTGGGCTATAGTAGAAAAATACGCGATAAATATTTTCTATACCGCTCCAACCGCTATCAGAGCATTTATGAAATGGGGAGAGGAGCATCCGAAAAAATACGATCTAAGCTCACTCCGTCTACTTGGTTCTGTAGGTGAGCCGATAAACCCTGAGGCGTGGATGTGGTATCACACTCATATTGGAGGCAAGAAGTGTCCGATAGTAGATACCTGGTGGCAGACTGAAACGGGGTCAATTCTCATAACGGCGCTTCCGGGATTAACTAAGCTAAAACCCGGATCAACTACAATTCCATTCCCCGGGATAGAGGTGGACATAGTTGACGAAGCCGGAAAGAGCGTCAAAGTAGGGGGCGGTTATCTTGTAATCACAAGTCCATGGCCTTCGATGTTAAGGGGTATCTACGGTGATCCGAAGAGATATATGGATACGTACTGGAGCAAGTATCCGGGAATCTATTTCACAGGGGACGGGGCAAAGAGAGATAAGGACGGCTACATATGGGTTCTAGGCAGGGTCGATGACGTTATGAACGTGGCGGGTCACAGGTTGAGTACTATGGAAGTGGAAAGCGCTCTTGTGGATCATCCGGCTGTTGTAGAATCCGCAGTCGTGGGCAAGAGCCATGATCTCAAAGGACAGGCAATTGTGGCGTTTACTACTCTTAAAAAGGAAGTTAAGTCGAGCCCTAAGCTGCTAGAAGAACTAAGAGCGCACGTCGCCAAAAAGATCGGAGCAATTGCTAGACCTGATGGCATTATTTTTACTGCTGATCTGCCTAAAACCAGAAGCGGGAAGATAATGAGGAGGTTATTACGAGACATTGCCGAAGGAAATGTTATGGGGGACACTACAACACTCGCAGATCCAACTGTTGTAAATCAACTCAAGGATCAATATGAAGATACGGAAGGCTAGTTAGATATTCAAAATTCATTAGTGTTTTTTTTAGATTCTAAAGGGTCAATCTAAAGCACCAAAATTTTCCCGATTAATCAATCTCTGGTACCGGAAGAGAAATGGTTCTTGATAACTTTGTCAATAAGCGCTCCTCTAATTATTGTGAAACAATGATGTACTCTACATTGGGGTATCCTTACTTCTCCTGCTTTTTTATTACCCGCAAACTCATATAATAAACACCACAGTAGCTAATACCTCTGAGACAGGGATAAGATAAGCAAAGAGGGGTAATACTAGAGCCGGGAGGACCCCCTCAATGAGCTTTTTTGTATTGCAAAAGCTCAAAACACCCACCACCACAACTTACACATAATGAAATAGAAAAACTTAGAGCAATAACTATGCAATTCTTGAAGGATAGTGATAATATCGATAATTATTCAAACCCCTCCTGTTTGTCTCATCTGAAGTGAACCTATAAAAACCTTGTATTAATCGGCGAGGTATTATAAAATGAAAGTTTGGGTTTGTTTTTAGATTCTAATTTTAGTTATATTTTGCAGTGAAATCAAAATAGGAGGTGTGCATTATGTTGTACGAAAAACCAAAGTTTGAAAGCCAATATGAAAACTATATTGGCGGTAAGTGGGTACCTCCGGTGAGTGGGGATTATTTTGAAGACGCTTCTCCGGTTGATGGTAGTGTAACTACACTGATACCAAAATCAGGTGCGAAGGACATAGATGCGGCCATTGCCGCAGCAGAAAAGGCTGCAGGTGCATGGGGTAAAACCTCTGTTGCCGAGCGCAGCAGTATCCTGAACAAAATTGCGGATCGTATTGAGGCGAACCTGCAGATGATCGCCCCGATTGAGACATGGGGAAACGGCAAGGGTATTCGTGAATCACTCTTGGCAGACCTTCCCCTGGTGATTGATCATTTTCGATACTTCGCCAGTGTCATTCGTAGTGAGGCCGGTGATGTCTCCGACCTTGATGCCAATACCGTCTCTATGGAAGTCCATGAGCCGTTGGGCGTAGTCGGTCTGATTGTACCCTGGAACTTCCCGCTTCTGATGGCAACGTGGAAACTGGCACCGGCGCTCGCAGCGGGTAATTGCGTTGTTCTGAAGCCGGCTGAGCAGACCCCGACATCGATTCTTGTTGTGATGAAGCTGATAGAAGATCTCCTACCGCCCGGCGTACTGAATATTGTCAACGGTTTCGGACCTGAAGCGGGCAAGCCTCTCGCTTCGCATCCAGGCATCAAGAAGGTGGCGTTTACCGGTGAAACCACAACCGGCCGTCTCATCATGCAGTATGCATCTGAGAATCTTATTCCAATTACATTGGAGCTTGGTGGAAAGTCCCCGAACATTTTCTTTGAAAGTGTCATGCAGGAAGATGATAACTTCCTGGATAAGGCGCTGGAGGGCTTCACCATGTTTGCATTGAACCAGGGTGAGGTATGCACTTGTCCTTCTCGTGCGCTCATTCAGGAGAGTATTTATGAAAAGTTCATGGAACGCGCAATAAAGCGGGTTGAACAAATCAAAGTAGGAAACCCGCTGGATACCGACACCATGATGGGTGCCCAAGCCTCAAATGATCAATATGAGAAAGTCAAAAGCTATCTTAAGCTTGGCAAAGAGGAAGGCGCAGAGGTGCTCACAGGCGGTGATGTCGCAACCGTAGATGAGCATCCCGACGGGTACTATATCCAGCCAACGGTTTTCAAAGGCAACAATAAGATGCGCATCTTCCAAGAGGAGATTTTCGGTCCGGTAGTTAGCGTGACCACTTTCAAGGACGAAGCGGAAGCAATGGAAATTGCTAACGATACACTGTACGGACTCGGGTCCGGCGTCTGGTCGCGAGATGTACATCAGGTAAATACCTTTTCCAGAGGCATAGAGGCTGGACGCGTGTGGGTTAATTGCTACCATCTCTATCCCGCCAATGCTTCATTTGGCGGATACAAGAAATCGGGTTTCGGTCGGGAAACGCATAAGATGATGCTCGATAACTACCGCCATACCAAGAATGTTCTCATGTCATTTGACAAGAATCCAATGGGTTTCTTTTAATTAGCATACGTTAAGGGCAGGGCGCAAGCCCTGCCCTTTTTTAGTACGGAGGTTGTTCCAATGTTGTCCGAACGAGTAGTGATTACAGACAAGGCGAAAGAAATTGTTGACAAGCTGAAAGAGCAACACGGTGATTTGATGTTTCACCAAAGCGGTGGCTGTTGCGACGGCTCGTCGCCCATGTGTTTCTCAGTTAATGACTTTATTCTCGGCAGCCGAGATGTGCTGCTGGGTGAAATTCACGGGTGCAGCTTTTATATGTCTGGCGATCAATTTGAGTATTGGAAACACACACATCTCACCATTGACGTTGTTCCGGGTAGAGGGATGAGCTTTTCACTGGAGATTCCCCTCGGTGTCCGTTTTCTTACCAAATCCAGACTTTTTACTGATGAGGAACTGAAAAATCTACGCCCGGTTGAACCGGCCCGAGCAGATTAGAAACCTGCCACGACGCACCAGGGAACACTCCACCCGGAACTAACCGGCTCCTTTTCAAGCAATTGGCACTACCGGCTGACGGGGAAATGTTACGGATTGCACAGCTTGTGATAAAGGGTACTCCCGTATCTTTAGTGATCCCTGGCCCAGGGCTCAGTCCGAACACATCGCCGAAGGATTATTATTGGCACTTTCACTTCACAAAAGCCTAACCCAGTGCGTAACCGATGCTTTGGAGAACCTCTTTGATTTCGTCAAGAACTATGGGGTCATCTATAGTAGCGGGCATTGTCCATTCTTTGTTATCCGCGATTTTCTGAATGGTGCCTCTCAGAATCTTGCCGGAACGAGTTTTGGGTAAGCGCTTTACGACCATGGCGGTTTTGAACGAAGCCACGGGTCCGATGCGCTCCCTGACCATCCGAACAGTCTCCTGAATGATATCATTTAGGTCACGCTGAACGCCGGCATTGAGTACTAGGAATCCGATAGGAACATGCCCCTTAAGCTTATCTTCAACACCGAGAACCGCACACTCCGCAACATCGGGATGATCAGCCAGGACTTCTTCCATCGCACCTGTGGAAAGACGGTGACCGGCTACATTGATGATATCGTCCGTCCTGGACATTACATAGGCATATCCGTCCTCATCGATAAACCCCGCATCGGCTGTTTTGTAGTTTCCGGGAAATTCCTCTAGATAGGATTCCACAAACCCTTCGTCGTTGTTCCACAGTGTAGGAAGTGTTCCCGGAGGCAGCGGGAGTTCAACAACAAGCGCACCGATTTCGCCGGCTTTAACCGGATTGTTGTTATCGTCCACCACTTTAAGTTTATAGCCGGGAGCCGATTTGGTGGGGGACCCTTCTTTAACAGGGAAAGGATGGAGCCCCAAGCAATTGGCGCATATGGCCCATCCCGTTTCGGTCTGCCACCAGTGATCAATGACAGGAATACCAAGACTGTTTTCAGCCCACTTCAAGGTATCGGGATCGAGCCTTTCACCCGCAAGGAAAAGAGACTTGAAGTTGGAAAGGTCATAATTTTTCATCAATTCAGCGTTGGGGTCTTCCCTCTTAATGGCTCGGAATGCCGTTGGGGCGGTGAAGAGGCACTTCACTTTATGGTCGGAGATAACTCGCCAGAAGGCCCCGGCGTCCGGCGTCCCCACAGGTTTTCCTTCGAAGAGAATGGAGGTACACCCCATAAAGAGCGGGCCGTACACGATGTAGGAGTGTCCGACAACCCACCCTATATCAGATGCGGCCCAATAGACATCACCGGCATCAACATTATAGATGGCCTTCATAGACCATTTTAGAGCCACGAGATGCCCGCCGTTGTCCCGAACAACACCTTTAGGCAGTCCTGTAGTACCGGAAGTGTAAAGGATGTAAAGAGGATCAGCCGCACCCACGGGTACACAGTCATGAGGCTCGGCGTCTTTCATAACGTCGTTCCAATCCAGGTCCCGCCCCTTAATCAAAGTGGCGGTCTCCGCAGACCGCTGCAAGATAATGCAACGCTCGGGCTTTGACTCTGCAATCTCGATAGCTCTGTCCAGGAGTGGTTTGTAGGAGACAACTTTTGCCACTTCTATACCGCAGGACGCTGAAACAACAATTTTCGGTTTAGCATCGTTAATACGCAGAGCTAATTCGTTTGCCGCAAATCCTCCAAATACCACGGAGTGAACCGCGCCAATCCGAGCACAGGCGAGCATGGCAATAACCGCTTCAGGAACCATAGGCATATAAATGATGATACGGTCTCCTTTCTCGACACCCTGCGCCGCCAGGACACCGGCGAAAGTGGCAACGCTATCACGCAGTTCCGAATAAGTGAATTTCTTAATCGTGTCGGTAACGGGGCTATCGTAGATAAGGGCATCTTGGTCACCCCTGCCATTCTCAATGTGGACGTCCAGCGCATTGTAGCAGGAGTTAAGCTCTCCCCCGACGAACCAACGGTAAAACGGTTTATTGGTGTCGTCTAGGACCTTGTCCCATTTCTTGTACCAGTGACAGTTTTCGGCAACTTCACCCCAAAAGCCATTAGGATTGTTAATGGATCTTTCAAAAGCCTCGTCGTATGAATTGGACATGTTCCTCCATCCTTTGTTTGTCAAAATTTTTTGAAGGGGAGCCACCTTTAGGCACCCTTCCTCATCCAACTTTTTGTGTTTTGTGATCCTACTCGTTTAAAGCGTTCCCATGCGTCAAAAAGTATTATGAGTGTTAAGAACAGTTTTTTAGCCTCTTCCAAAGTGTCTGCATCATCAGTTCCTTTGGCTATTTTATCTGAATAACCAATCTCATATTCAGCGATTTGGGAGTGTCTGGGGGTGTAGTCTTTTTGATTTATAGAAGCGAGGTGCTCATTGTTTGCTCCATGTAATTCATAGTGCTCTAGGACAGGTATATCATCACCGTATACTTTCCATTTTAAGCCGTGATCCGCATCTTCGGTGCGTTGGAGACTACTTCCTTGCCGATTTCTTTGTCTAGCTGTACCTGTTGTTTGAGAAAATCGTCCCATTCTTTTTTCTCAGTTTTAGACATATTTTTATAAACTTTTTCGGTTTCATTTTTTTTTGTCGCTGACGCTCTTTGGCATGTTACGCTAATTCCTTTTCACGGATTTTGTCGGAGTGATGAATTTCTTCGTAATCTCTATATTTTTGTAAAAGTTTGTCAAAGAGAGTCTTTTTATCTTTTTCCGGCACAAAAAAATTATATCACAGAATTACACACTATTCCTCATTCTGCTTCGGCCATCTTGATGGGGTAACCTGCCCCCCTATAATAGGTCCATAAGTTGAGTTATTTTTTTTATAGGTGAGCCTCACCCCAAAGCTGTACCAGGTAAAGTAGAGATTTCTGGCTTTTCTAAGTGCTTTTTCACATATTCCTCAGGCGTATTACTACGGATGACTATGACAGAAAGTGTCATCAATTAAAATCAAGACAATATCAAATTAATGACCAAATAAAAAAGCACCTGAAAGCTGATGAAACGTTTAAAATTACTGTGAACACAGTATTTTCAATTGCTAATATGGCTTATGAGCTTTTTGAAAGTTCGAAAATAGAGCAAAAACGTAAACTTATCAATTATGTATTTTCGAACCTAGAGTTAGAAGGTGTAACCCTCCGGTATTCTTTAAGAAAACCATTCGATTTAATGGTGGATTGCTCTACACGTTCTGATTGGCTGGGGCACAAGGATTCGAACCTTGATCTTCGGATCCAGAGACCGACGTACTGCCATTATACTATGCCCCAGTAGAGCTTTTAGTATTTATAATAATACCTATTCAGTCAAGTTCTTTCCCTGACGT
>Ga0209633_10006387_pt1 | contig 10096 bp, 6 predicted proteins | sample Cruoilmetagenom1_FD_187290 | JGI IMG/M metagenome (GOLD analysis project Ga0209633, IMG submission 187290) | Oil polluted marine microbial communities from Coal Oil Point, Santa Barbara, California, USA - Sample 1 (SPAdes) (version 2) | ecosystem: Environmental > Aquatic > Marine > Oil seeps ... | reverse complement strand
GGTACAGAGCATTGGCTAAGGGCTTATCCCGGCGGACCGATCGGTATTTTTGAAGGATCAAAACCTGAAGTTTATATTGATGATCAGGGAGTTGAACATCCTGTTGTTGATGCTCAAGGAATTCCTAAATTGGCAGATGAAGGGTATATTCAATACGGTAAATCTGAATACGATTTTATGATGGGATTAACCTCTACTATGAAAATTTTTAAAATGATTACAATAAGTGCAAATTTTGATTACAGACAAGGAGGACTAATGCACTCCAGAACTGCCGGTATGGTTTTCTTTACGGGAATTGCACCGCAAACATTATATAATGACAGACAAACTTTTATCGTTCCCAATTCGGTTATGGAGGTTGGGAATAATAACGGAACTCCTGATGATAAAACGGATGATTATACTGAATTTGTAGAAAATACAAGACCTGTTTTTTATGATGTTTTAGGAGGTTCTGCAAATTCGTATTGGGACAGAGGCGGAACACTTGTGGGTGGTCATGAAATTATTGATAAAACATTTATTAAATTGAGATATTTTAATGTCAGTATTCAAATCCCGAAGAAATGGATTAAAGGTCTGAATGTCAGTAGTTTAGCCGTAGGTTTTGTAAGTAATAATTTATTGTTATGGACACCTAAAAGTAATAATTTTATAGATCCTGAATTAACAACATACGGGAATGATATTAGGGCTGATTTCGGAGAATTCGGAGCAACACCCTCAATACGTTCAATGGGATTTAATTTATCGGTTAAATTTTAATAAATTAATTTGACTTTTAATAAAGTAGTTCATATAAAAATATTAAAATGAAAAAAATAAAAATATTTGCAACGCTAATTCTTTTAATAAGTATTATTTCCGGTTGTTCTAAATTTCTGGATGTAAATAGTGATCCTAATAATCCGACTGATTCCTCTGTTGAATATGTTTTTCCTGCAGGTGTTGAAATGACTGCACAAGTTTTTGGAAAATATTGGTTAAATTTAGGAGAAATATGGTCACAACATTGGACTTCTGCTGCCAATGCTCCGCAATATCAAGCAGAAGACAGTTATAATGTCACTGCCGGAGATTATGCATATGATCTCAGAGGATGGCAATTTATTTATACAAGAGCATTAACCGATTATCAATGGGTTAAAGAAAATGCAGAAGAGAATGAAAATTGGACATATTACTTAATGGCAGAAACAATGCAATGTTATACATATCAGGTTCTTGCTGATTTTTTTGATCAAATCCCTTTAACCGAGGCTTTACAAAAAGTTCCTGCTCATTTTGATACCGGACAGGAAGTTTATGATATATTAATTGCACGATTAGATACCGCACTTGCAAAAGATTTAACACTGGGTAACAGTCCTAAAAATGATGATATCGTGTTTGGCGGCTCCATGGATGATTGGAAGGCATTTGCAAATACCTTAAAACTAAAAATATTTTTAAGAGAAAGATTTGTAAGACCTGCTCTTGCCGAAGCGGGAATAAGAAATTTGTATACTTCAGGTGTCTCTTTTTTAACGAAAAATGCTGCTTTTGAAGATTTTTCTGATGAAGACGGAAGAGATAATTATATGTACGGGCTTGAATTCAGAGGCGGAAATATTAATATGAAAGCCAGTAATACTGTTTTATTGTACCTTCAAGATAATTCAGATCCCAGATTAGATACGTTATTTGAAAAAGGTTCTGCCGGACATGCCGGAATGTATCAAGGTGATTTCAGAAATGTATACAGCGGACATTCGAATAAGAATGAACTTTCTTCTCCATACGTATATCCTTTACAACCGGTTTTTTTCATTTCAAAAGCTGAAAGTTATTTTTTACAGGCTGAAGCTTGTATGTTAGGTTGGGGAACAGGTGATGCTAAATCTTTGTATGAAGCCGGGATTGATGCTCATTTTGACAGATTAGGTGTTGTTGAACCCGGTTCAGATATATACGGATCCGGAGAATATGCTGAATATCCCGACGGAACTCAAGATGAAAATTTAGAAGCAATAATTGTTCAGAAATGGATATCAATGGTTAATACACAAGGAATGGAATCGTTCTTTGAACATAATCGTACAGGTTTCCCGAAAGAAAGTGAATTTTTACCGGGAGATGATGATTTTCCTGATAATCTTGTTCCCGGAGAGTTTACGGTTTCAGTTACAGGTGTACTTGCACCACCGATATTATACCCTAAGCGATTATTATTCCCAAGTTCTGAACAAAGTACAAATCCAAATGTTCCCGCTGTTGTCAGTTTAAATGTGCCTGTTTGGTGGGATAAAACGAATGCTAAATAATTAATATTTATATTATGAAAAAGAGATATATAGTTATTATTACAATAATCGGGTTTTTTTCGATAATATCATGTAATGTGATAATTGATAAAGATACAACTGCTGAAATTTCTGAAGTTTCGATAAAACCGACGGTTACATTATTGGGTGAACCTATAATGAGTTTAATTGTCGGGGGAACATATGTTGAAGAAGGAATCGAAGCCTATGTGGGTGATTCTATAGTACCTTATACAATTGTCTCAGGGAATGTTAATCCGAATCAAGAGGGATTTTATAAAATAAAGTATAAGGCAGAAAATCAATACGGTTGGATAACAAATGCTTACCGAGCTGTTTTGGTCTATTCGGGCTCAGCCTACGGTACTGATATTACCGGACATTACACAAGCGGATTACTTGGTAATGCCGATATCAGCAAATATAGTGTTGACGGTTATTGGGAAATGACAAATGTTTGGGTTGAAGAAGGTGTTGAATTTCCGATTATTTTTGCCGACAGAGGAAACGGTACATATGGTATTGTTCCGAGCGAACATCCGACAAAAGGAAGCATAAGCGGAAATGCCTACCTTTTATCCGGAAATAGAATACGTTTTAATTTAAATGTTATTAATACGGATGGATCACCTTCATCAAAAGAATTTATTTGGACAAAACAATAAAATTTTTAAAAGATTACCGGCTTGGTTAAATGTGTTTTTAAAATTATTAAAACAAAAAAAATGAAAAATTTATTTGCGAAAATATTAATTGTCACAGGAGTCATATTTATTTCTGCTTGTGATTTATATCCTGATTGGAATGATTATGTTGAATATTCGGATACATATCCCGTAAGCGGAGAATATTATGTGAGAGACTTTGATTTTAATGCTGACACATTAGTGGTAGATTGGTATAAGTTATATATATATAATAAAGCAAATAATCCTACAGGTGATTCAATATGGATTGACAATGCTTCCGGGCATCCCGTCGGCGGATCTGTTTCTTATTCATATAAATATAAAATTAAAACAAAAGCCGATTTAACAAATTTGAGTTTTAACTGCACAAAAGCCGGATATGTTACAGGCACCAATGTTAATCCGCTTGATTCTGCAATTACGGTTACAATTACTAACAGTAAAATAATTGAAATGAGTCAGGATATTACAGATGCAACACCTGACAGTATCTATTTTGAATTTACTTATTTTGATAAATACGGAAATCAAATCAGACAATTCAAAACTTCCGGACACAGAAAAACCGGATGGGAAGAACCCCAAAATGATGATGATATGTAATATTGTTTAATCTTATCTTATTTTTTAACTTTAAATTTAATGAAATGAAAAAAAGTTTATTATTCTTATTTAGTATGGCGTTTGTTCTTTTACTTTCTGCACAAAATGATGTCGTAGTCAGTAAAAAGCATGCTCTTAAATCAAATTTGAAAGATGTCACCGTTCTAAACAGATCCGTGAATTCAAATTCTAAATCTATTAATGTTCCTGTAGGAACAGTAATAGGATTAACGAACTATGATTTACAAACAAACTCTGTGAGTACAGACCGTTTAGTCAGTAGAGCTGACGGAACTGTTTCTGCTGTTTGGATTCAATATCAAGGTTCAACTTTACCGAGTGCACCTGAAAGGGGTTCCGGTTATAATTATTATAACGGAAGCAGTTGGTTATATACTTCATTATCCGGAAATGAAACTGTTGAAGGTTCTCAAAGAGCCGGATGGCCGGTTTTGCTCTCTAACGGAACAAATGAATCGGTCGTTAGTCATATCAGATCAGCCGGCGGATTATTCGGACGCATGCAAGCTGACGGTGCTGCAGGATATAATTGGTCAGCAGGTGATTTAACCGGAGGACCCGAAGCCATGCTTTGGCCTCGAGGATCGAATTCTGGAGATAATTATTATGTCGTTGCAGTTGATGATTATGTTGATGATCCGACAACAATTGACGGTTTACATTTATATTATTCGGATAATGCCGGCAGTTCTTGGTCTTATGAAAGTATGATGCCCAATTTCAGCACTTATTATATGCACGGAAACGGTGATGTATATTCAATTGATGCAAGAGATAATTATGTTGCCGTTGTTTATTTTGCTGATTACGGAGATGTTCTTTTATGGAAATCTGATGATTTCGGAGCAAATTGGACTGAAACAAAAATAGCTGATTTTCCTGTTGATCGCTATAATTTTACGGGAGGAACTATTATTGATGAAGATAATGATGCTATTGCAGACACTATAGTATCTTCTGATAATACCGGTGATGTTATTATTGACAGCAACGGGAAAGTACATGTTATTTTTTCACGAATGAGATATTTAGATGAAGACGCTTCTGATGACGGTGCTTTTAGTTATTTCCCATATTCTGATTGGGTTTTATATTGGAACGAAGATATGGGAGCCGGTTCATACAGCGGCAGCGTAACATCCCCGAGTTTTGTTGATCTTCAAGTTTCTGCTGCAGTAGATACCATTGGTTGGTCTCCTGATTTGAATCAAAACGATACACTTGATTTTGTTGAAGTGGCTCAGGGCGAATGGCCTTTCGGTACTTATTATACGGCTTTGTCTTCATTTTCTACAATGGGTATAGATTCGGGTGATACGCTCTATGTTTTATATTCAACTGTAATAGAAGGTGATAATTATGTTAAAAATGATGCAACACCAAATGCACAACAATACAGAGGAATTTTTCTTACAAAACGTGATCCCGGAACCGGAATTTGGTCTGAACCTCTCGATGTTTCAAGTATAGATGCAACATTAGCAGAAAACGTTTTCCCTGCCATGTCTAAATTTATAGGTGATGACAGAAATATTCACATGTATGTTCAATGGGATAATGAACCCGGTTTAAATATTAGAGGAGATGAAGATCCTTCTATTACTGATAATTATATCGTATATAAGGCATTAAACTTAGACGGAGAAGCTGTGAATGTAAAAAACGTGAATGAGATAAATGTTTCTGTCGGACCAAATCCTGTTTCTGATTTTGTAAAAATAAACGCTGAAAATATTAATAAAGTTGAAGTGTTTAATCTTTTAGGAGCAAAAATTATGGTTAAGTACGGAAAAAATGCGAATGTTATTAACATGAATAATTTATCTTCAGGTTCTTATTTCTTAAGAATATTTACTAAAAAAGGAACTGTTGTTAAGAAAATTCAAAAGAAATAATATTATTATATTTTTCAAATGAAATTAAAAAAGAGTATCTGTAAGCAGGTACTCTTTTTTTTTATGCAACTATTAAAAAATAATGTATCTTTGTAATATTAATTAACTTTAAATCTAAAAAGATGAAGATTAAAATTATTTCTGTTTTTGTGTTACTTATTTTGCCTTTTTTTCTTTTTGCAAAACCAATCTCTGTTAATGATGCTGAAATTGTTGCAAAAAATTTAATATTTGAAAAGTCGGGAATTAAACAAGAATCTATTCAATTTGAGAATATTATCTCTTATGAGTACAATCATAATGTTGTATTATACATATTTGATATTGAAGGTGCTGAAGGATTTGTATTAATTTCTTCCGATGATTTATATTTTCCGATTATCGGTTATTCATTAGATTCATTTTTCAGTTTGAATAATATTCCGGATAATATCAAAGGATTATATGATGAGTTCGGGAAAAAAATTGAATGGGCGAAAAAAAATAAAATTTCGCAAAGCACGGAAATAAATAAAAGTTGGAATAAATACAATAAAAATTTTTCTGATTTTAATGCAATAAAAAATGTGAAAAATGTTTTATTGACTACTGCAAATTGGAATCAAAGCGGCGGATTTGATGATTGGGTTCCGTTTGATGGTGATGGTACTCCTCCTACAGGTTGCGTTGCTACGGCCATGGGTATAGTAATGAAATATTGGAATTTTCCGCTTCAAGGTAACGGAAGTACTTCATATTATGAGTCACCATACGGAACTTTAACCGTAAATTTCGGGAATTCTCATTATTTTTGGAATTTAATGGATAACAGTAGTTCCGGAAATACATTTGAATCACATTTGTTATATCATTGCGGTGTTGCTGTTCATATGAATTATGATTTAGACGGTTCAGGGGCACAAGTTTATTACGGAAGTAACAGTGCTTATAATGCTTTAAAAAATTACTTCAATTATAATCCGTCTATGATATACAGAGAACGAGATAATTATACCGATGCACAATGGAAACAATATTTGAAAGATGAAATTGATGCAGGAAGAATAATGTTGTATGTCGGCTTTAATACTGACGGAGGTCATGCATGGGTTTGTGACGGTTATGATGACAGTGATTTATTTCATTATAATTTCGGATGGGGCGGTTATGATAACGGATATTATAATATAAATAATGTAAATGGTTTTACGGATGATAACGGAGCAATTATGAATATTGAACCGAATGATATTAATACTTATCCTAATCCTCCTCAAAATTTGACTTCTGAACTTGATACTGTTGATTTAAGCGGATTTCATGTAACTTTAAATTGGGAAGCACCTGCAATAAAAGCAATTAGTAATTATAAAATATACAGAATTGATTATGATAATGAAAGTTTTCATCATACCTATTCTGAAATAAATCAAGTATCGGCCTCAACATTTACATTTACCGATAATTCTGCAAGTCCCGGAAATAAAGAATATGTTGTACAAGCAATATATACAGATGCTGAAGGGGAAGCCGTTGCAGATTTTGTAAAAGGTACATTCAGTACAACTTTCAGAGTACACGATGCAGAAGGAAATGTAATTACAAATAACGGAATTAATTGTCAAGTTACATTTAACGACAAAACCCAATCAACCGGTTTCGGAAGCACAACTTTTAACAATGTTCTTTTCGGAACAGATAAAGTTTGGGAAGCATCAGCTGATGGTTATCCTACAACATCCGGTTTGATTGATATTTATAAAGATAACATTTTTAATATTTTCCTTGACGGCAGCGGAACGAATATTCAAACTAATAATTCAAATAAAATTTTTGTATATCCGAATCCGGTTAACAAATTCTTATTTGTTAATATTTCAGATTATTATATTAACAGTACATATCAAATTGTTAATATTAACGGGAAAACCTTACAACACGGTAATATAAGTTCGGGAAATACAAAAATTAATACTGAAAAATTTTCTTCGGGTTATTATATATTAAAAGTTGTAAATAATTCGGAAGTTTTAATCATTCCATTTATTAAACATCAATAATTTTTAAATTTCTAAAAAAAAACAATTATGAAAAAGTTTTTATCTTTATTTACATTAAGCATAATCTTTATTTTCTCAGGTTATGCACAAACTACCTTGTTTTCTGATGATTTTGAAAGTTTTAATGCAGGAGATCATGTTGCTCAAAACGATGCTTCCGGATATTGGACAACATGGTCAGGTGCGACCGGAGGAAGTGAAGACGGTGTTGTTTCAGCAGATTATAATTACACGACTTCAGGTGCTAATTCAATGATGATTTCAGGATCTAATGATCAAATCTTAAAATTAGGAAATAAAACCAGTGGTACCTATGAAATTAATTTTTATTATTATGTAGAAACCGGTTTCGGAGGATATTTTAATTTTCAAAAATACGAAGCTCCCGGTAATGAATGGGCTGTTGAGGTTTATTTTCATGAAGACGGTACAGGCAGATTGGATCAAAACGGTGATCATACATTTACTTATCCGAAAGATACATGGTTTTTAATAACTACTACAATTGATTTAGATGCTGATTTAGCGACCATGTCAATTAACGGAACACAAGTTCATCAATGGCCATTTAGTCAACAAGCTGACGGAACAGCCGGAACATTGCAATTGGGAGGTATTGATTTTTTTGCCGGTGTTGAGCAAAGTTCAGGTGAAACACCTAAATTTTATACTGATGATGTTGAATATATTCAAACAGTTCAGGGTTCTGATCCACCTCAAGTAGATGTTAGTGTTACAGATATTACAACAAGCGGAACAGCAAATGAAACTTTTGATATTTCTAATACAGGTGACCAAGATTTAAATTACACTGTTTATGTAACTTATCCTCAAAGTGCTATAAAAAATAAAAATGAGAATAAAACAGTTATGCTGTCAAATAATGGTAATAAAGACAGAGACGGTAATTTAACTCATGTGAACGGTAGTTTAACCAGTGGTGTCGGTTATTCAGGTCCTCAAACGGTTAATGCGGCTTCTTATTTTTCAACAAGTGATGTTGAAGATTTTATCGGAATGGAACTGACAAGTGTTATTATCGGTATTTATAATGTGCCGGGTGCTTCAAGTACTTCAATGAAAGTGTGGGAAAGAGGTTCGACAACAACCCCGGGTCCCGGAAATATCTATGAAGAAACTTCTTTTACGCCCGCAGGTGAGCAAAGTCAAAATGTAGTAAACTTATCAACACCTTTATATATTGACGGTAATTCATTGTGGATAGGTTATCAATGTGATGATATAGGTGACGGAAATTTCCCAATTGCTGTAGATGCAGGTCCCAGAGTAGATGGTGTAAATTGGTTATCTATAGGTCCCGGTTGGGGAGAAATGAATTCAGGGACAGATGCAAACATTTTTATTGTTGGTAATTTAGTCGGTTCTGCAGTTACAAAATGGTTATCATTAAGTCCTGCTTCAGGTACAATTGCCGGAGTTTCTTCTGAAACTATAACTGCTTCTTTTGATTTAACCGGGTTATCTACCGGAACTTATAATTCAAATATTGTTGTAGCATCAAATGATCAAACTTCTGAATATGTTGAAATTCCTGTTACACTTGATGTTAATACCGGTATTGATAACATTCAATCGGGTATAATGACCTATCCGAATCCGGTAACTGATATTTTTACTGTTGTTTCAGATCTAAAAATTAACAGTATTATTATTTCTGATTTAACAGGAAAGATTATTAATGAAGTAACACCGGAATCTAATTCATATAAATTTAATCTATCAGATTTATCTGCCGGTGTATATATTTTTAAAATTAATACATCATCTGATTCTGTTTCACGTAAAATTATTATCGAATAAATTTTGTAATTTATTTATTTTAAGAAAAGCATTCTTTTTAGGATGCTTTTTTTATTCTGTCAATATAAAGTTTAAAGAAATTTAAATATTATTCCTAAATTTGCCTTAAAATAGATATTCTTTCTCGATGACTAAAAAACACAAATCAGCCCTTTCCGTAAAAAAAGGTGTAAAAGACGTAAATTCACTTAATGAGAAATCCGTATCAAAATTTAAACAAATAAAAAAAAATACTAAAAGTGTTGAAGACTATGTAAACGGAATTAAAAAGGGAGAAATAACTGTTTTAAGCCAAGCGATTACCTTAATTGAAAGTTCTAAAAAAGAATATTTTGAAAAAGCACAAGAAATAATTTCCGAGTGCTTGCCTTTAAGCGGAAATTCCGTAAGAATAGGAATAACAGGTGTTCCCGGTGTCGGTAAAAGCACGTTTATCGAAACTTTCGGGATGCATCTCCTTAAAAACGGAAAGAAAATTGCCGTTTTGGCAATTGATCCTTCAAGTGAACGTTCCGGAGGAAGCATCCTCGGCGATAAAACACGAATGGAAAAATTAAGTGCCGAAAAGAATGCGTTTATCCGACCGTCACCGTCAGCCGGCTCTTTAGGCGGTGTTGCAAGGAAAACAGCTGAAACAATTATTTTGTGTGAAGCTGCCGGTTTTGATACGATTTTTATTGAAACGGTTGGTGTCGGTCAATCGGAAACGGTCGTAAATTCGA
>Ga0209633_10006386_pt1 | contig 10100 bp, 8 predicted proteins | sample Cruoilmetagenom1_FD_187290 | JGI IMG/M metagenome (GOLD analysis project Ga0209633, IMG submission 187290) | Oil polluted marine microbial communities from Coal Oil Point, Santa Barbara, California, USA - Sample 1 (SPAdes) (version 2) | ecosystem: Environmental > Aquatic > Marine > Oil seeps ... | reverse complement strand
ATCCGTATCAGTTCAAACGATGACAGCTTGCGTGAAAATACGGCCAGTGAAGTAAAACATTTTCTTAAGACTTTAGCCGGTGTTGTTGATGTTGAAAGTGACAACAAGCCCGGCAAAGACCAGCTTATTGTCAATATAGATTATAAAAAGCTTGCTGAAGTTGGATTGAAAGTAAAGGATGTCGCGGATGCCTTGCGAGTAACTTACGATGGTATGTTAGTGAGTTCCACGACCAGTGTTGAGGAAACTATTGAATATCGTGTCATTGTTGATCCCAAATATCGCAATAGCGAAGATATGCTGTTCAAAATCCCGGTAAAGAATAACCGTGGACAGGTGATGAACCTGCGTGATGTCTTATCCCTGGCGCATGGTCGAGGCCCGCTGGAGTTCCAGCATGTCAATGGTATGCGGACTGAAACCATTAGTGCCGATTTAGATCCACAGCTGACAAGTCCGGCGATTATTCAAAAACAGGTTTCTGAGCATTTCAAGCAACGCTGGTCAAACCAGCCGAAGTTGAAAGTCGCTTTCGCCGGCGAAGCTCGGGAACAGAAAAAAATCTTTGGTGGTTTTCTGCTTGCGGGTATTGTGGCGCTGGTTTCCATTTACCTGGTTGTGTCACTGTTACTTAACTCACTCGGTCAATCCTTTATAGTGATGTCAGTGATCCCTTTTGCCATTATTGGTGTGATCTGGTCCTTTTTTGCCCACGGCATGCCGTTATCATTTTTCTCCACCATGGGAACATTGGGTTTAATCGGCGTCGTGGTGAATGACACGATTATTATGGTAACTGAAGTAAATCGTGAACTTGCACAGAATGCAACGGCAAATATGGTGCGGACGGTTGTCTCCGGGACGAAAGACCGCTTGCGGCCGGTATTGCTCACCACCTTTACCACGGTTGCCGGTTTGCTGCCAACCGCTTATGGCCTCGGTGGCAAGGATGGTTTGATTATGCCGCTCACCATGGCTATGGCCTATGGACTGTTATTCGCTACCGTGATTACGTTAATCCTCACTCCCTCCTTATTGATTATTGGACATGATATTGCCCATCTTCGCGGCCGCGGCAGCAAGCATGAACGTGGCCGTAGTCTTGCAAAAAGTGGCTAAATACGTGATCCTGATTTCCAAACACTTATAGTTTAGCTAACTGAACAGGGTTGTTGAGTAAGGCCATGCAACAGCATATAAATATTTTTACCGCCATGTAAGATTAAATATAAATGTGCTGGAATAATGACTTAAGGGCACCTCTAAAAATTCAATCAAGCAGATGATGGCAAGGCGAAAACAAGCGAAAAAGCGCAGTTTACATGTAGTAAATGAGAATTTTGAGTTTGTTTTTAACGCAACCAGCGCTGCTTCAGTGAATTTTTAGAGGTGCCCTTAAATAGAAATGTGCTGGAATAATGACGTAAGCCTGGATTAGCATCTGAGCTTTTACCTGACAGAAAAAAGCTCAGGCTGAGGAAGGTCCAGAATGAAGCAGGATAATACTGTGTCCGATAAAATTAATCTCTCTGTTGATACGGATAATCTTCAACGGTTTTGTCAGAAACTGATCAAACGTTCCCGTGATGTGGCGAAGACTCATGATGCATTGGTGACACTGGAATCCTTTATTATCCTGTTTGGCAAGGCGGCGCATGGTACAAAGGAATATCAGGCGGTCGAAGAACTGATTAAATCCTTTTCTGAACAAACTCGTCAATTATTACTCCGCCACCGTACCGAACAATTGCTGCCTGTGATAAAAAATTGTGATGTTGCAGCGGTCACCGCCATCCATACACCGCTATCGCGAGACGGGTTTTACTCTATTTTGCAAACGGTTGTTGCACAGTTAGCCGATGCCGAACTTGAGGCAATAACACAATGGGCGAGCAAATGGTCTGCGGATGCGAAACAAAAAGCCGAGCAAGCCAGTGGGTTTCCGGATGCCATGGAATTTAACAAGGCCGGTATTCGCCTTGAAGAATACCAGGCCATGCTCGATGTCAGACGGTATCTAGAGAATCGGGATTAAACATTTCAAGTGTCTGCTAACCATATAAATAGTGTTGAGTTCATCTTCTTGAAGCGATTTTGATACCTGTAATCTATTCCTCGAAGCTGAGACCGGGCTGAAAGTCCGGTCCCCATCCAAAGTTGGCCCTTGTGATGTTCTCATTAAATTACTGCTTTGCAGCGGAAGCGGACCTTGGCATTTGATAATATATAATATTAAAAATACCGCGATATCCGTAACGTGGCATAACTATCTTTTTTCAGTGGAGATAACGAATTATTTTCTTTGGTGTTTAAAAACCAGCGGCCTTCAAACTCGACGTTCCAGTGGTTATCGAGCCGACGCTTGGCTTCAATGGAAAGCATGGTCGAGCGATCGTGCTGATCTATAATCATACCGGCCAACAGTTCACTGTCCTGGGTATCATTCATTGCCAGGCGGGCGGCCAGAAAAATATCATCATCAAACACGACTGGTGGTGCTTGCGTTGGATCGTCATCCCGACCATCATGCATATACTCCAGCAACAGTCCTAAATCCGCCGCGCTATCTGTAATCTGATAAAGAGTGTATTCGAAGCCGCCTACAATGGCGTTAAAACGATCACCATTCTGCGAACGGACGATACCTTCAAATTTCCATAACCAGGCACCATTAGTAAACTGGATATCGGTACCGAACTGATCGATTTGATCGTATTGTGCGACTAAACGGCTACCGTTCTCGTTTAACAAAAATCGTGGCTCACGCCCGGTGCCCTTAAAATAATACATACCAAAATCCCACTCGCCAATATAGTGTGAATAGCGTAGTGCCATATCGATATGGTCTTGCCCGTCACTTGATTCATACCTCGCCTCTTGCTCCACGACAGGCTGGGATCGTAACCGCCCCTCTTCGGAGGGGAAGGTCCGTTCCCGGAACCACGGCATGATATAGAAGCTGAGGTTTCCCCAATCCTGTTGCGTCGCCAGATTAATCATCGGCTGTCCCAGTTTTTCTTCACCATCTATATCTTCAACCTGATCCGTTTGATTGATGATATCCACAAGATGATTCGACTCTGTGACACCCCAGAATACCCGATTGGCGCCGGTTAGCAGTGTCCATTGCTCGTCAATATGCTGCCAATAGGCCTCCCGTAGATCCACATGGCTACGCTTGTCATCACGACTATCCCATCGGGCAAAGGGTATGAAACTGAATTGCCCTGTCCCATTTTCTGTCTGGTAACGATATTCATGCTGTAAAATTAAGGAAGACTGAACTCCGTTGAATTGACCTTCATGCTGGGCATCGGATACAAAAGCGCGCATCTCGCCGGCAACAAAACCGGACAGTTTTACTTCATTTGCTTGTGCGACGGATGACAACACGACTAATAACCAGGCAATACGGTACCTCATTTAAAATATCACCGAACCCTGCGCAGCACGGACTTGTGGAAGTCCTTGTCTTTAAGTCCCGTTTTGAACTTGTATTCTGAGTAAATTAACTCAGTGCTTTTTCCCGTTTGGTGATTCTTCATGCTAAAGTGATGCGCGCGCCAGATATTGCCAGGATATTGCCGATAATTATCCATCATCAGTGTCTTTAGCAAATCACCCCGGCGTTCATAAAATTCAATTTTACGAATTTGGAAATTATCCTGGTCGATCCAGACCACCTGCCGTGTATAACCGGAGTACTCATACTGGGGGTAACGCTCGACTATATCGCATTGCAATGTCCCGCAGGCCTCACTCCCTACGAATTTGTATTTGTACTTGTTCAGTTCCGATGCCGTCAAATCTTCAAATGCAAACTCGCTACCGACAAAAGGGCCCGACTTATTAACAGAAGAAATACGTTTGACGCGTTTCAGGGCCGGTAAATAGAGCCATTGATCATCTGCATCCAGTATTTTTGCATACGATAATATTGCAGTACCATTGACATCCGCCGGGCTGTCAAACACGATGATACTTTTATCACCTATCTTCTCATCTGGAATTTCCAATGTTTTCAATACCAGCGTCCGCGTTGTCTCCCTGCCTGCGGCGTTGCGTAGAATCATTTGTAATTTTACCTGACTATCGCCAAAGCCACGGTCGCTACGATCGCTGCGCGCCGAAATCTCGAAGCCTTTTTGCTCTTCAGCCTGGGAAAAACTCGCTGTGGGTAACAACAGTATTAACGAAGTACTGATGAGTACTGTTCTATGCAGTTTCTGTTGCAAGTTCGCTTTCATTTTCATTTGCTCCTTTTTGGTAGCCAATCATTAACAGTGCCGGTAACAGGAAAAAATTTACACACAGAGCGATAAGTATCGCGATCGCTGTTAGCAAGCCCATTTCGACATTTACTTTAAAGCTCGACGTCGCCAACCACATAAATCCTGATATGAGAATCACAGCATTGGCGGCCACGGCCCAGCCAACGGTCTTGAAGGCATATTCGATCGCGGCAGGGCGCTGTGCTCCCATTTCACGCCGGGCGCGCAGGTATTTGCTCAGGAAGTGCACCGTGTTATCCACGATAATGCCCAATGAGGTAGCCGAGACGGTTGCTGCACCCATACCGACTTTGCCGACCAGAATCGCCCACACACCAAACGTCATCAGTAGGGGAATCAGGTTGGGGATCAAACTTAAGCTGCCCAGTCCAAAACTGCGCAGGCTTAGCATCAGCACCAGTGCAATACCAAACACTGCGACGGCGTTGCCTTTCAACATGCCGACAATATTTCTTTCTGAGATATAGGAAAACATCACAGTTGGGCTGGTCGGTGTTATCCACATGTATTCGGGCGTGTTGTCCCGCAACCAGTCACGGGTTATTTCGAGGAACTGGCGTACTGCCGCTGTGTGCAGTTCTTTAACCGTCACCGTCACCCGACTGGCGGATTTGTCAATACTGATCCGGTCATTGAGATCCAGACCATACGGCAACGACAACTCATACAGCAACAGGTACTGCGCCGCCAGGTTGCGATCATCAGGCAGACGGTACCAATCCGGGTTATCGTTATGCATGTTTTTGTTCAGCCGCTTGGCGATGTCAGAATAACTGTAGACGTGCTCCACTTCAGGCAAGCCACGTAGCCAGCTAGTAAATTTCTCGACATTGCGTAAATACTCCGGTTCACTGATCCCGCCTGGTGTCTTTGCCGGTAAGGAAAACTCGAAGCGGTAAAGCCCCGTCAGATTGTCCATGGCAAACTCGGCATCCTGACGAAATTCCATTTGCTCGTCGAAATACTTGACCCACTGATCATTGAGCTCAATCCGCGGCACCATGGCCACCAGCGTGATGGCCAGGATGCTGCTCACTAGCAGGATGGGACGGTGCTGTGCTGTCACAAAATTCGCAAAGCGAACCATGAGTGACGTTGAAGACGCACCGCTGCCTTTTGGCGTGACGTGCAGAATTTTAAACGGCAGTACCGCAATCAAGGCCGGTAAAAACGTCAGTGAATATATCCAGGCCGCGGCAATACCCATGGCGGTAATATTGCCCAGGTACCAAAACGGCGGCGAAGCGGAAAAATTCAGACTCAGAAAGCCGATGATAGTGGTAATGCTGGTCACGCTGACCGGCAGAAAATTAACCCGTATACTCTCTTTCAGGCTACTGATCTTATCTTGTCCTTCACGCATCAGCCCCAACATGGTGACCAGAATATGCACACTGTCGGCCACCGCCAGGGTCAGGATCACGGTCGGGGCGGTCATGGAAATTGGATCCAGCACGATACCGAGATGGCCGGCCAGGCCAACGGCCGTCAAGGTTGAAAGCATGATCACCAACACCGTCACCAGCATGCCAAAGAAGCTGCGCAGCACAATCAAGGTCACCAGGATCAGCAATAGATACATGATCGGCATCAGTGTCATGGCGTCGGACTGGGCCACAGCAAAGAAGGCATTGTTCAACGCGGAAATCCCGGTGATCGCTACTTTGACACCGGCATAGTCACGTTCGATCTCGGCTGCGATCTGCTCTGCAACCGCCATCGCCGTCGGCAATTCCGACAGATTCTTTTCGGGGAAATTCATGGTGACATTCACCCCGGTGGTGCCGGCATCCGCTGAAATCAGTTGTCCGTTCAGTAAGGGCTCACTCAGGGCGATTTGTTGTTTTTTCTCAAGCTGTTGCGGTGATAAGGAGCGGCCGTTTCGATAAAGATTTTCAACCGTTAAGTCATCCCCGTTGGCCCAGCTGTGCTGAAAGTTACTCACCGAATCAACGCGGGTAGCAAAGGGTATTTGCCACGCTCTTTCGGTGAGCCTTTCGATCGCCGCGGCGGTGCGTGGCGTGAAAACCGTTTTTTCGGCCGGCTGGATTACAAATAGAATGTTATCCGTTTTGGAGTAGGTCTTCTGAAACTCATTGAATGCCACCAGTTCCGGATAATCGGGACTGAAAAACGACTGGTAACTGGTGGATAATGTCAGTTTAGGCGCGCCAACCGCCACCAATGCAACCAGGACAAGCGTTGCGAGTATCACTAACCATCGCCAACGCACTACCCTGTTGGCAAGCGCTGCTGCGATACGATCCGTTCTCGATGCATGATTATTCATTGTTAAACCTCTTAGTTTAAATTTCATCATTCTTTACCGTTATCAACTTACTGTCCTTCGTTTATGGGTTGCGTGCGGTAACGATCCAGGCCGCTGCGTCCAATGAAACACCATGCTCCATCTCACAGGACGCGAGCGTCGCGCGCAGTTTCGCGGTAATACGGGCTCGGGTTATATCATCAACATCAGTCGCTTCGATTGCGGTGCTGGCCGGTCCGATGCGTGTCAAAAAGTTCATTGCCTCGTCGAGATCCGAGCCAACATTAAAAAACGAGTGGAATTGCTGCATCGAAGTGTCGGCAAATCCCGCTGCGGCGAGAATACGATTTACCCTGTTTGCGTCACCGAACGAAAAGCCACCCGGTTCCTCCGGACCTGATGGTGGTGGCAAGGCGATATGCTTTGCCACAAGCTCGAGTGGCAGGTTGACCCATTCATTGTCTTTGACCGGTTGCCAGCAAATAAAAGCCAGGCGCCCGCCGGGTTTCAATGCCTGCCGGATGTTAGCGAATGCCGCTACGGGATTGTCGAAGAACATTACCCCAAAACGTGAGAACGCCACATCGAAGGACATCGATTCAAATCGGTGGGATTGCGCATCAGCGCATTCAAACGTTACATTGCTTGTTGTTGCAGATGCGGCCCGGTGCCTGGCTTGTGCGAGTATCGGTTTCGATATATCAATACCATGCACATGGCCGTCCGGCCCCACCAGATTTGCGATTGCAATTGACGTATCGCCACAACCACAGCCTATATCGAGTACCCGGTCACCGCTGGCAATCGTGGCTGCGCTGATTGCCTCCTGACCGAATTGGATCAGGCTCGCATCTATCCTGTCCTGGAAATTCACCCACATATGGCCACCGTCGCCATTCCAGTAATCATGCATGTCACTGTTCGCCATCTCACTCATCGCATCGCCTCCCTGTTAACCCATTTCCATCGGCAGTGAGGCATCATTGCCCCATTCGAGCATGGAGCCGTCATACACGGCGACCTTGTCATAGCCCAGCATGGCCAGCGTGAAGGCATTGTTAGCGGCGGCGATGCCACCACCACAATACGTAATGATCTGCCCGGCATTACCCGTACCGACGCCATCGAATTTGCATTACCCGTACCGACGCCATCGAATTTTTGCTGTAATTGATCAGCGGGAAGGTAAACACCCGTATCCGAATCGTGCAGCGACACGAACGGCACGTTGATGCTGCCGGCGATCCGGCCCTTGCGTCCAAACACCACGTCACTACTACCCGTATGTATCGGGGATGGTAGTGCGTTGATAATGCTGACCTCATCGTCTCTGATCGCGGCCAGCACTTCGTGCTTGTCGACGAAGGCGCCAGGGCGGGGCTTTGCAGTAAACTGAGCGGTTGCATACGTGCAAGCCCGAGTCGAAACCGGACGCCCTTCAGCAGTCCACTTACCCCAGCCACCGTTAAGAATGACGGCATTATCAAAACCGAACGCGTGCAGCAGCCACCAGACTCGCGCCGCCCAATTCGGTTCAGTCGAACTGTAGAGTACAACCCGGGTGTTATCACCAACGCCGTAGTTACTCATGACCTCGGAGAACTGCTCTTCGGGCGGCAACATCAATGGTAGGCTCGATGACACATCTGACAGTTCACTAGGGATATCGATAAACCCGGCGTGAGGAATATGCGCCTGATCAAAATGCACACGCCCGCTTTGATAAACGAAGGGAAATTTTTGGCTCTGTACAGGGTCCGGGTTTGGCATGACATTCACCGTGCAATCAAACACACGTAAATCGGCAGTATCCAAATTCTGTTCCAGCCAGTCGGTTTCGACTAAATACTCAGGATGCTGATATTTTTCTCCAGTAGCCGTCATGGTGGTTTGCTCCTTATTTTGTTTACTGTGATAAGTACTTCATAAACCTGACAGAGATAGTAGAGCATTCCAGAACAACTGGTAATGCGGCTTGAATGCATATGAACTATGCTATTTAAGAATAAATGAACTGCTACCTGCAAGGTGGGGTGAGCATTGAACCGGATATTGTGCACAAGGATGTGCTAAGTTCATGAAGCCTAGAAATGGGAGAGAGCGACTTACTTAAAAAAACGCCTAGAAATATCTGCGTTCTGGTGTGGTAACGAACTTTCAGGGGAGTGCCTTGTTCCCTTCAAGCACGGCCAGACTAACAGGTTGTCAGACTTCCTTATTGTAGAGACATTTAATTCTGTTCGAGTTTTGTACGAATGTAATCAATGAAGTACCGAACTTTGGCGGGTACAAAACGCCTTTCTGGATAGATCGCATTAACCTCTAACGGGGTCGGGACATACTCATCAAGAATAACTTTTACCTGCCCCGATTCAATGCAGTCACCCATCAACCACAGCGGTGTGACTGCAATACCCTGGCCTGCCAGTACGGCCTGACGAATAGAGCGAGGATTGTTCACACTAAAGCGACCATTCACTCGAATGGTCTCCTTGCCTTGAGGTCCGTCAAAATGCCACTCGCTACGGGTCGTCAGTAAAGTATAAACAATGCATTTGTGTGCGTTGAGATCCTGCGGGGTATCAGGTTCACCATTAGCCGCGAGATAGTCAGGGCTGGCAACAGTCACACGGGGACTATCAGCAATCTTGCGCGCAATGAGACTCGAATCTGTCAGTGGCCCGACCGCCATGTCTACTCCTTCCTTAACCAGATCGACATAATGGTCATCCATAATCAAATCAATATTCAGATCAGGATACTCAGCAAGAAATTGCCATATATGAGGCACAATGTTAAGCTCCCCGAACGTCACTGGTGTGTTGATGCGCAGTGTGCCCGTAGGTAGTGATTGCTGATTGCGTAACGTTGACTCGGTTTCAAGCAGTTCATCGAGAATATGCACACACCGGTCATAATACTGTTTGCCGACATCAGTTAAACTTAATTGGCGTGTACTGCGGCTGAGGAGCTTTATGTTCAAGTGTTTCTCAAGGGCAGCAACATGCTTACTCACAGTAGGTTGCGATAAATCTAGTTCGCGAGCGACTTCCGAAAAATTCCTTGTTTCGGCAACCCGCCTAAATACCTTCATGGATAGCAGTACATTCATAGGATTGTATACACACATTCAAAATTCGAATAAATATAATGCACAATCGTGTCATTATCAAATTTTATCGCATGGTTTAACCTTGTTTAGCTAATTGCGATTGAGATAACAGCAAGCCGATAACAGGCAGGACGTTCGGACACTGACACTGATTACCATACTGAGAGGCAAGAGCTATGAAAAAAATGCGCGGCATAATAGATCCAATTACCTTAGGATTTTTAATATCATTAATCGGCGCAACTACAGCGTACACGATACACAAAGGTGACACCCAACAATCGAGTGAAACTGAGACTAATATGAAAACAAAAGAGTTTGTTGCTGTTGATAGTATTGAAAATAATGACACGCTTTCTGAGTTCTAACTATTAATGTGTGTAGCAATACTTTGAAAATGAATTTCGGTGGTAAAAACGGCGAACCA
>Ga0209633_10006385_pt1 | contig 10101 bp, 6 predicted proteins | sample Cruoilmetagenom1_FD_187290 | JGI IMG/M metagenome (GOLD analysis project Ga0209633, IMG submission 187290) | Oil polluted marine microbial communities from Coal Oil Point, Santa Barbara, California, USA - Sample 1 (SPAdes) (version 2) | ecosystem: Environmental > Aquatic > Marine > Oil seeps ... | reverse complement strand
TTCCTAATCCTGAGTGTTCCGGACAGGCGTACAGAATAACCATCAGGCAGGGCAGGGTCATCATTGAAGGCAATAAGGAAGCAGGCCTTTTCTACGGCATTCAGAGTTTTTTGCAACTGTTAAAACCTGTATCAGACGGGAGATTTAAATTACCGGCAGGAACTATTACTGACTGGCCTGATTTGGAGCTAAGAGTTATCCATTGGGATACCAAACACCACAGAGACAAAATGGAGACCCTTAAAAGATACATTGACTGGTCGGCTTATTTCAAAATAAATGCCATCGCTTTCGAAATAGAAGATAAATACGAATACCCGACGCACCCTATCATTGGTGGTCCAAATGCTTTTTCCAAGAATGAAATGAATGAATTGACCAGATATGCATTGGACAGATTTATTCAATTAATACCCAATGTGCAAGCCCCTGCTCATATGGGGTTTGTTTTAAAGCATAAGGAATTCGAACACCTTCGGGCTGAGAAAGAAAGCAACTACCAGGCTTGCATGTGCGATGAAGAGGCTATGGAACTAATTTTCGATATATATCAGGACATGATAGATGCAACTCCCGGAGTGGATTATTTTTTTGTTTCTACGGACGAAATATATTACGCAGGCATATGCGATAAATGTAAAGAGGAGTATAATGATGAAAGCCGCAGCCAAATCTGGGTAGACTATCTCAATAGGGTAAACCAATGGATGAGCAAACGCGGCAGGAGGGTATTGGCATGGGTGGAATTTCCACTCTTACCAAAGGATATTTCTCAAGTGCCAAATGATGTTATAGACGGCATTATGAATTCGAACAGAAACCATGAATGGATAAACAATGAAAACAAAGCCGGCATTGAACAACTGTCATATAACTCAATGCAGGGATCGGAGTATCTTTTCCCAAATTATTTTTCAACAACTTACAGGGGCCGCCAAATAGATGGCAGGCTGAGTGACACCTATGGCGCTGTGGTAAATTTGGAATCCAGAGGAGCTAATCTTATTGGCACTTTTGCTGCGGCCTGGGATGATGCCGGTTTACACAACGAAACATTCTGGTTGGGTTGGGCAACAGTCACTCAATATGGCTGGACTAAAAGTACCCCGTTGCTTCAACAAAGCATTGCTGACTTTATGGATGTATTCTATGGATTTGATAGTCCGGATATGGTAGAAGCCTATGTGTTGCTGGAAGAGGGGGCCAGGTTTTATGAAGCATTGTGGGAGAGGGTACCATCAAAAGAGCGCGTAAAAGGTTACGGAAGTTCTTTCGGAAAAGGTATCGGAGGTGATATGAGCGATCTGCAACTACAGATGCCTTCAAACCCATCAGTAAATGATTTGAATCTGGCACCATCATTTCGCTGCAATTATGAACAAAAGATTGAAGAAGCTTCCTTATTGCTTAAAAAGAATGATCTGCTTATCTCTCAACTTATGCGAAATATTACCAGGGTGAGCTACAATAGTTATAACCTGGAAGTGTTTCTGGCTATCGCCTTTTTAGAACGTTATACCATGGAAACTGTGCTCAATTTAGCTAAAGTCGAAGATTATCTGGTGGCAGCTTCAAAAACTTATAACGACCCTGCAAAAGTGGTTAGCCTATTAACAGATGCTTATAAGTTATCGGGTGAAATAGTAAAAGATCAAAATACAATGTGGTCAGATTTCACAGCCACCTGGTACAAAAGCAGACTTATGAAGAATGAAAGTGTTGGAGACAAAGATTTCTACCATGTATTTGATGATGTGAAAGATCATTTTGCAGACAGGCGTAAGGGATTGGAATATATGTTAGCCCCATTTGAAAGAATGGAAATTGAGGAATGGAGAGAGCAGTTGAAGAGTGTTATTAACGACCTCGCCAGACTCAACAACATTTCTGTAAACGGCTTTGAAACCACGCGATTGGAGGATTAATTATCTTATTTAAACGGCGTCGCCATATATCCTTCAATGTCAGTCCAGTGATCAAGCATGATCCTTCTTTTCAACTTCAACTGCTCTATCAGATCCGGTCCAAGTAAAAAAGTATCCTCATATTTCGGGTCATTGGCATGGCAAATATATTCCATGCCACCATCCTCCAGCAGGTCGATCAACTCCTGGGTATTATCCAATTCGTCACGCATGATAGCATTGAATTTCTGTAGCTCAGGATCCCCCTCCCAGGTTACAGATTTATTTGGCCTGTGAGGAGCCACGCTGAGCTTATCAGCATTGCGATCCCTTATGGCTTGTGCTTCGGCAAAATTACCCAAACTTCTGAAAATGCTGTTGTATATTTTCAGAGCTTTCGTCATGTTAGAAATGAACTCTTTTTCGGGGGCTGATTCGTTTACTCCTTCCATCAGCCTGACAGCCCTGTTGATCCTGGAAACATAGTTATGAACGGCACCGGAAGGAACCTCTTGGTGAGCACCGTGTATATCTGTATAGTCCATACGGGCCTCTTGCTCAGATGGATTAAATACGTGCGGAAGAAAATAAGCCTCTTCTTCTTCAGTCAGCCTGTCAGGCGCTATGACCAGTGGCCGTGTTATATGCCTGGCAGATACACCCCAATAAATACCTGTGGGTCCACGCATAGCGGCACTTTTGTATTTTTTGGCTTCATCCAGTTCAATAAAAGCATTAAACAGGGTTTCTGCTGAATGCTCACCTGCCCACTCCTCACAGATCCTATATAATTGTTGCATCCCGGCGATATAACCTTCGGGCGGTGGTGTGCCCAGATTCTCCACCAGCAGATCAAAAAACTTCTCTACGGCCTCAAGCCTCTCGTAACCCCTGTCGTATGATGCCCTGAAACTGATGAACACTGTATTTGCACTTCCCCTGGCAAGCGCATTGGTACTCCTAATAATATCCAGTGGAAACAACAGACCCTTCACGGGATAGTTGCTTGTAATCATGCTGCTTATTCCCCTCACCTTATCAGAATTGTAACTCTGGAAATGACAGCCGTCGGGCAAATGAGCAAAAATATCATCCTTCTCTTCATCGGAAAACATGGAACCTGTTAAGTAGATGGAAACATCCTGTCCTGCTATCTCAGCCCCATCTTTAAATGTATTCATCAGGGTTGCTACCCTCTCCCCCATACTGAAGTTCTTACAATGTGTGGGGCCATTGGGTCCGGTGTACTGCCAGTCAGACCAGCAAATACCGGATCCGGCATCGTTGGTTTTGAAAAAGAAGGTATGAATCTCAGGAACATTCTCCAGAAGTTCGGTAACCATATTCGAAAACATCTCCTGTGTCTCTTCTACACTAACGCAGGGAGCAAATGCCTGAAGGTTTCCCCTTCTCGGATGGTCAACCCTTGCACCCCGCATATGTGGATAAGCCTCAAAGAATGCTTCAGGCAGGTAATTGGGTTCATAAGACCAGAATGCAGCATCCAATCCGTATTCACGTAAAATTTTAGCTTTTGCCAGAAGCAATTCGCGGTTTCTCTTCACAAATTCTGCCGGGATAAAAGGGGCAATTTTGGGATCCGGGAAGAACTTGTATGGAGTAGGATTATAGCTTGTATATTCAAACCAGTAGTTTCTTCCTTCGGGTACGTCATGAAATCCTTTATCCGCCAGTGTACTGACGTTTATCTCAACCCTGCCGAATGGTTTTAACCGGGCAGCCTGTTCGGCCAGTTTACGAAATTCACCCAGGTCCCTGATCGGGGCATGGATCACAAAAACCTTTTCCTCTTTTTCCTTATTGCTGTTTCCGGGTGCATAGCTTGCATGTAAAACGAAAAACAGACAAAAAAACGCACTCTTGATGAATTGATTTTTTAAACTAATAGAAAGCATAACTTATTTCTTTTTGAATGAAACTTTATGACCGCAAATTAAGTTGCGTTTTCCTATAAAACAATAACATTAGGAAAAATAAAGTTGGTTATATTTATATCCGGATTATAAGTCTTTCAATAGAACGGAGTAGTTCACAGATGAGCATAACAAATATGTCCACCGGTACCCGAAGCATTTTATTGATCCTGTTCTTACAGTACATCTGCTTCATCCCTGTAATGGGCTGCACTACGCCTGTTTTTCGTTACGCACTGGAACGCTGGCCGGCATACATATATACGGTAGAAGTTGTACACAACGGAAATCTTAATGACGCCCAAAAACGTGCTCTTCATTATCTGAAGGCATCATCTGTAACCGGAATAAAAGCGAATTTGAAAATTGTAGAAATTTCAGATACAAGAAATGAAGAGATCCGGAAAGAGGAATTACCTGTAATCCGTCTGTTTTATCCGAAAGAACATAACATACATGGATTGGTTTGGCAAGGTGCGCTTTCAAATGAAAATGTCAGGAAACTGGTAGACTCTCCGGCTCGCAGGGAAGCAGTTCAACGAATTCAAAAAGGAGATGCCGTGGTATGGTTTTTCCTTGAGAGCGGAAAAAAGAGCGAGGACAACAGACTTGCTAAGTTACTAAAGGAGCAGCTTAATCAGTTATCAGATGAACTGAAACTTTCATCTTTTGCAACGGATGCTTCCGGTAAACCATTAGATATTGACATTTCCAATAACAAAGTGAATTTTTCAATGGTAAGGGTTTCGAACACCAATCCGTCAGAAGAGATTTTTGTGAAAATGCTGCTTGGGACAGAACCGGATCTTGCTTTTTTTCGTGCTCCGTTAGCCTTCCCGGTTTTCGGAAAAGGACGTGTTCTATATGCTCTTGCAGGTAATGGGATTAAACCTGAACTTATCAAAACAGCTTGTAACGCTGTTATTGGCTGGTGCTCATGTACCATTAAGGAAGAAAATCCCGGTACCGACCTGCTTTTTATGGCCGACTGGGAAAAAGCCATTGGCGATACTTCCTGGATCCAGGAAGAGATACCTGAAATAACCGGATTATCCGGCTTTATCCCTTCGGAAAATAAAAAAGAGCTTGCTGAGATAATCAAAGAAGAGGAGGGAAAAGAGATAGAACCTGAAGCAAAGGACACGACCGGAAAGAACAACACCGATTCGGTTATCGAACCAGAAAAAAGCGCTATGGGACTATTTTGGAGAAATATTTTAATTGTGATTGTCTTACTTGTAATTGCAGTACCAACTATCTCTTATATTTTAAAGAGAAAATGACAATATGAACATAAGCACACTGGTAATTAAAGAGATAAAGCGCCGTAAGCTCAATTTCTTTTTAGGGCTTCTATCCGTTGTATTTGCCGTTACAACTGTTACAGGAGCATTGACCATGTTACAGGTTCATGACCATAAAACCAATGAGATTATAACTGAAAAAGAAGCGGAAACGGGTGAACGAATGGCTCTGCTGGAAGATGATTATCGTAAGATCATGAAGAAGCTGGGTTTCAACTTATTGATACTTCCGAAAGAGCAGAACATCAGCGATCTGTTTGCCAGTGATTTTGCTTCGAAGCTTATGCCAGAGAGCTATGTTGACAGCCTTGCAGCTTCCCGTAGTATGCTGATTCGTCACTTATTGCCCAGTTTGCAGCAAAAAATTGAGTGGCCGGAGAAGCGCCGTACAATCATACTTATCGGAATAAGAGGCGAAGTGCCTTTCCTGCATAAAGATCCAAAAGAGCCTATGATGATTGCTGTTCCAAAAGGGACCATGGTCATAGGATTTGAACTACATGATAAACTGGGGTTGAAACAGGGAGATGAGGTCAAACTTCTGGGCAGGAAATTCAAAGTTGGGAAATGTAACGAACCACGCGGGAATAAGGATGATATTACTATCTGGATTAATCTGCAGGAAGCCCAGGAACTTCTGAATAAACAGGGGAAAATAAATGCAATATTAGCATTGAAATGTTTTTGTTCGGGTGGCAATCAGGCACAGGTAAGAGAAGAAGTTCAAAGTGTACTCCCCGGCACACAGGTTATTGAAAAAGGAGGCAAAGTGCTTGTGCGTGCTGAAGCAAGAGCCAGGGCAGCAAAAGAAGCACAAGATGCTATTCAGGCAGAAAAGAGACATCGTAACAAGCTTCGTAACCAGCTGGTAAAGTTTGCCGCAATTCTTGTACCGCTGGTACTTCTTTCAAGCGCCCTGTGGATTACTTTTCTTTTTATTGGCAATGTCAACGAAAGGAAAAGTGAAATAGGCATATTAAGGGCAGTTGGAGTAAAGGAGAAGTTTATAATGCGTCTTTTCCTCCTAAAAGCATTGCTGATTGGGGTTTTCGGTGCAGTTATCGGTTATTTCCTGGGATTGGGAACAGGAAGTGTTTGGGGTGGGCTGTTTTCTTTCAGCCTGTTCAATTTATACTTGTTTCTGTTGGTATTGCTATTTGCGCCGCTTCTTTCGTTGCTTGCCGCTTATATTCCCGCCGCAATGGCAGCAAGACAGGATCCGGCTGAAGTTTTAAGAGAGGAATAGGAATGGAAATGAAATTTAGAATTTAGCATATATTCAGAGATGATATATATAGAGAATATCTCGAAAAAATATACCAAGGAAAACAAAACTATCCACGCGTTGGGTAACATCTCCCTGACAGTGGAAAAGGGTGAGTTTTTAGCAATACATGGCCCGAGTGGTTGTGGAAAAACGACACTGCTGCTTATTGCCGGGGGACTGCTGCATCCTGACCAGGGCAGGATATTAATTAACAATGAAAATATTTATGATCTGTCTGCTGAAAAAAGGGCTGTTTTCAGAGCAAAAAATATCGGTATTGTTTTTCAGCAATACCACCTCATTCCCTACCTGACCGTTCTTGAAAACGTTCAGGTCCCTGCACTGGCACAAAAAAATAGTGTTCCTGAAAACAAAATATATGAAATCATTGAATCACTTGGACTAAAAGAACGCCTGCAACATACACCGGCAGAGCTAAGTGCCGGTGAAAAGCAACGTACAGCATTGGCACGGGCGCTCTTATATAATCCGAAAATTCTTCTGGCTGACGAAATTACCGGGAACCTGGATCAGGGAAATGCGAAGATTGTGATGAACTGCCTGGCCGGTTATTCAGCACGTGGTGGAACGGTGTTACTGGTTACTCACGACAAAAATGCAAACAAGCTGGCTCATAGAACTATATATATTGAGAAAAGCTAATTTAATAACTGAATTATTTCCTGATGAAAAATTCAAAACAAAAATGGCAATGAAAAGCCCTGCTGAAAGCCCTATGAGCATGGGAAACGATCCACTTAAATCATTTGAGATTATTATTCTTTGTAATTTTTTTGAGTTTTCTCTTTAGAAACTTCAGTAATTGTTGTAAAAAACTAAACCCCGAACACCTTATGAAACCTTTGCATTTTTATCTTGTTTGCTCCGTAACGAGCCTGTTTATTTTAGCTTCTGGGTGTACTAGAAAGTCCGGTACTACCCCAAAGCCAGATCCGGATAAAGTACAAATGAATTTTGCGGAACTACATGTCGCTTCGCCGGAAGAAATGGACATGAAGTCTGAAGTGCTAAAGCAGGAGTTGACCGAACTATTAGGTGCAAACAAAACCAGTGCAGCATGCCTGATCGTAAATGGCAATCTGGTGTGGGAGCATTATTGGAAGGACTTTGGGCCCCAATCACGCTTTGACATTTATTCTGCGGGAAAAGCATTTACAGCATCAGCCATCGGATTATTGGTAGATGATGGAAAACTTAAGGTAGATGAGCCAGCTTGTAACATTCTAACTGAATGGTCCAATGATGGGCGAAAAGAGATTACTATAAGAAATCTTTTAACGATGACCTCAGGCTTAAAACAGGACTACAGCAAATTTGCCAATTTGCCAAATCCTACTGATGCGATGCTCAATTGGCCTATGGAAAGACAAGCTGGAACAGCCTGGTCATATGAACAAGCAACTTCTCATGCCCTGTCGATTATCGTAAAAAGAGTATCCGGCAAGCAGCCAATTGTCCTTTTGCGTGAACGTATATTTAATTCAATTGGTATAGTGGATGCGGATTGGCTCCGCTCCCGTCAAGGCGATTGTCTGGGTTGGCGTAGCGTATTGATCAGTGCACGTGAATTGGCTTTATTCGGGCAGTTTTATTTAAACAAGGGCCGCTGGAACGGAGTACAATTACTTAGTGAAGATTTTATAGATCAAGCCATCGTCAATGATCCCCTGCTCTCTAGTATACCTGTTGCCGATGGGCAAGATGATTTTCGTCGTCGTGGTTACGGATGGCAAATGTTCGTAAACACCAACGGAATTTTTGAAGGTGTGGACAAATCAGGGTATGGCTTTTTGGGAGCATATCATAATATCTGTATTGTTGACCCTTCTAGGAATTTTGTATTTGTTCGTATGGTTACACCGGAAGCGCAGGGGAAACACTCAGAATATAGCAATGCATTGGATGTTACAGATGAAGGAACTGCAAAGATCTGGCGGATGATTTATTCAGCATTTGAATAAGGTATGCCAATCTTACAAATCACACGATTAGTTCTACTTTAACACATTAGCGTATTCTTTTAGATAACAGCTGTTTAATATTGAAGCACAGCCAGTCATTAATATCTCTTGCTTACGACAACATTTGCAGATTGCGAGCTCCGCTTTGCCCCAGCTTCAGCAATGCTTTGTGATGTTACTGCCTGTAAATAAGGACTTAACAACTATAGATTGGTTTTTCAGCGTTTTCTTCGTATTTTTCATCTTGAAAGTGATGTTTTTTTGTTTGTGTTTTTTAGATTTATCACCTTTAATATCAGCATATTACAAAGAAGAGTTCAGGTGAACAGTCAATTGATTTAGGTTATTTCCAGGAACACGATCTTATCAATGAGATTGTTCGTATGGGTATCCAAAACCTCATGGATTTAGAACGAGACGAACATATTGGAGTTGGCAAGTACAAGCGAGGAGAAGAACGTCAGGATTATCGCAACGGCTATGAATGAAATTAACAGAAGAAGATTTTTTAAAAAAACAGGGGCTTTGTCAGCTTCCATGTTTTTAACTCCTGGCATCGCTCTTATGGGAAACGATTCAAGTCAAATAGAGAAATGGCAGGCGATGATGAAAGATCCGGTTTATGATATGTTAAAAGGTGAACCTGACCTGGACAAAATTTTGGGATTGTTCCCCCGGCCACAGGGTGAACCTGCATTTGACCCGATGGAAATACAAGAGAACATGAAAAAGTTGAAGACGGTACCTGTGGTCAATACAGGACATCCGTTTTTAGATCTATCAATTAAAGTTGGCCTTGCCCATATTGATGCTACTTTCGAGGGAAATCATCCTAAATACGGGGTAAGATTTTATGGCAAGACTTGGCATGATGGGTTTCCTCCAACGATTATTGCAGCAGTCGATGCCCTATCTGCCTGGGGAATGAATGAACGGGCTACAGAACTTTTTCACTACTGGATTAATAATTTTGTTTATGCTGATGGAACCATTAATTATTACGGTCCTTCAATTGCAGAGTACGGACAGCTCTTGCATACTGCAACTATTTTGTATGAAAGAGCAGGAAAGGGCATGTGGTGGAGTGATTGCTTCCCACAAATTAATCTTCTTGCTGAGCATTTACTTGAACTCCATGCAAAAGCCATGAAAGATGATGGTCTGATTTCTGGTGTGCCGGAAGCAGATACACTGAGAGAAGCAGGGAAATATTTTCATAATAATGCCTGGGTGGTAAAAGGTCTTAAACAATGGACAAAACTTTGTAAAATTACAAATGCAACCTCTACCTCATCACTGAGCACACTATTAAAATCTTCTGATCAACTTAAGAAAGATACACTTCTGGCAATTAAGGAAACCTGGCCTTCGAACAAGAATGATTGGTGGTTACCTACCCTTCCCGGAAATACTATCCAACCACGCAATATGACTGATGGAAAGGAGCCTAGCTATACTAATTATCGTTATTGGATTGAGTTACTGTCAAGTGGTATTTTACCAGAGGATATGGCCAATCGATTGGTCAATGCCCGTTTAAACGGGGGAGGCCAGTTTTGTGGTATGACACGTTTTTCTGATCATCTCGATGACTGGCCATTGGCTGACTACCTTTACGCATTGTGGTCATTGGGCCGGAAGAATGATTTCCTTTTAAGTTTGTATGGTCATATAGCTTATCATCAATGTGAAGGTCACCTGACAGCTTAT
>Ga0209633_10006383_pt1 | contig 10101 bp, 8 predicted proteins | sample Cruoilmetagenom1_FD_187290 | JGI IMG/M metagenome (GOLD analysis project Ga0209633, IMG submission 187290) | Oil polluted marine microbial communities from Coal Oil Point, Santa Barbara, California, USA - Sample 1 (SPAdes) (version 2) | ecosystem: Environmental > Aquatic > Marine > Oil seeps ... | reverse complement strand
AAAAAGGCTGCAGAGGAAAAGGCGGCCAGAGAAAAAGCCGAGGCCGAAAAAAAAGCTGCTGCTGAAAAAGAAGCTAAGGAAAAGGCTGAAGCTGAACGTAAGGCCGCTGAAGAAAAGATAGCTAAGGAAAAGGCAGCGAGAGAAAAAGCCGAAGCTGAGAAACGAGCGGCAGAAGAGAAAATAGCGAGAGAAAAGTCTGAAGCTGAACGTAAGGTCGCTGAAAAAGCTGCTGCGGAACAAAAAGCTGCCAAAATGAAAAAAAATATTATAGCAGCCAGCGCAGGTTTTGCAGTGATTCTACTGATGTTGATTGGCACCAGTCTTTTAAATATGAGTAATTTTTATTTAAAACCTGTTGAAGGTGGAATTGAAATCTGGCGGGGCTCTTTTACTCCCATGGGGCAGAAAAAATATTTTGCTCTGCAGGGCGCTGAACTTCAGGAACCTGCCAAAAAAGTTTACAGTAAAAAAGATGTATATCCACTGATCTTCAATGCCTACGTTGAACAGGCGGACAATCTGCTGGAAACGCAGGCTATTCCGGATTTTGACGGAATTAGGCATAGTCTTGAAAATGCACTGAAATATGGAATAACGGCTGAACTCAGCGAAACAGCTCAAAGCCGTTTAAACAGGATAGATTTTATGATTCTGGTTTACAAAGCGGATATTGCGGCCGCAAAAAACAGCCTTGCATCCCTTATCTCTGCAATGAGCTATTATAAGGAGGCGGCAAAACTTAATCCCGCAGAACATCAGGCCCAACAGCTTAAGCAGAAAATTGAATCCGTGTCACAAAAAATGTTTTTGCTTGAACAGGGTGCGGCTATTGAGGATGAACATTGATTTTAGAATAGATGGCACCATACCTGGTGTCTTTCAGAGCCTGATTCCTGAGGTTTTTGTTCTCTGCAAATACTCATAACCTCAGGACAGCGTGTATGAAATCTGCAACCTGTGGGAGGCGCAGACGGTGAAGGCGTCTCCCCCTTTAATATGATTCTTTTTAAATGCTCTCTCTTTTTATCGGGATCAGGAACCGGAACAGCGCTGATCAGAGCTTTGGTATAAGGATGCATCGGCCGCTTGATTATATCATCTGAGATACCGCATTCCACCAACTTGCCAAGATACATAACCGCCACCCTGTCCGCAATATTGCTCACCACACTTAAATCATGCGATATAAAAAGATATGACAATTCATATTCCTCCTGCAGATCAATAAAAAGATTTATTATTTGTGCCTGCACTGATACATCAAGGGCGCTGATCGGTTCGTCACATACTATGAACGAAGGCTTCAAAGATACTGCTCTTGCAATGTTAATTCTCTGCCTCTGCCCTCCTGAAAATTCGTGCGGATAACGATATATTGCATCTCCATCCAGCCCTACTTCATCCATAAGCCTGACAGCATGCTCTTTAATTGAACCGGTTACCATTTTAAATTCGATCAATCCTTCAGTAACAATATCGAGGATATTCATTCTGGGGTTCAGAGATGAAAGCGGATCCTGAAAAATAATCTGCATATTTTTACGCAAATTTCTGTATTCATTTTTTTTCAATGCAAGAATATTTTGTCCCTGAAAAACAATCTCTCCCTTATGTGCCTTTTCCAGGCCGACAAGTGTTCTTCCAAGAGTTGTTTTTCCACAGCCTGATTCACCGACCAGCCCTAAAGTCTCACCTTTGTTTATATGGAAGGAAAGACCGTCAACAGCCCGTACATACTCAACCGTTTTCGCTATAATTCCTCTTTTGATCGGAAACCATGTTTTAAGGTTTGTAACTTTTAGTATTGGTTCTGAAGTCATAATATTTGTCATAATAAAAAACAAGCGGCTTTCCTGTTGCTGCCAATATCCTTAAGAGCCGGTTTTTCCTCTTTACATCTTTCAAAGGCAAACTCACATCTATCGCAAAAATGACACCCCGCGGGATAATTATATGGCGACGGAACATAACCGGCAACAGCCTTTAATCTTTTTTTAGAGCCGCCTAATTTTGGAATAGAATTCAACAGCCCTTTTGTATATGGATGCGCAGGCGTTGAAAAAATATCATTCCGCATCCCCTCTTCAACTATTTCCGAAGCATACATTACCACTACCCTGTCGCACATTTCCCAAATCACACCCATGTCATGGGTAATAATCAGGATGGAAATTTCTTTGTTTTTCATTGCGCGAATAAGCTCAAAAATCTGCATCTGAATTGTTACATCAAGGGCTGTTGTCGGTTCGTCAGCGATAAGAAGATCCGGCTCCGTCATCATTGCCATGGAGATCATTACTCTCTGCTGCATTCCTCCCGAAAGCTGATAAGGCAAAGCAAACATCCTCTCTTTGGCATCAGGAATGCCGACCTTTTTCAGCCATTGCTCCGACAATTCCCAGGCCTCTTTTTTGCTGATTTTTCGGTGCATCCGTATGGTCTCCACCATTTGATGCCCAATGCGGTGCAAGGGCGACAAAGCGGCTGAGGGTTCCTGAAATATCATGCTTATTTTACGGCCGCGGATTCTTCTCATATCTTTTATGCCGAGTTGAAGCAGATCTTCACCCTTAAATAAAATTTTTCCGTTTGCAATCTTCCCGGGAGGCGAAGGGATAAGCCGTGTTACGCTAAGCGCTGTAACGGTTTTTCCGCAGCCTGATTCACCAACCAGGCCGACAATCTCACCGCTGCCTATATTAAAAGAAACATGGTCAACAGCATTGAAAACGCCTTCGTCTGTTTCAAATGTTACGGTAAGATCATTTATGTCCAGTATTTTTTCAACCATCTTCTATTCCAGTTTCGTATAGCGTCTTGGATCGAATGCATTTCTTATTCCTTCACCAACAAAGACACCGCACATCATCACAACAAATAAAGCCAGCGAAGGATAAAGGATAAGCCACCATGCCCACCTGTATTGCTGGGCCTGAAACAGAAGCTCACCCCAGCTGGGGGTTGGAGGCGGCAGGCCAAATCCAAGGTAATCCAGTGCGGCCAGGGAGCCTATTGCCCCTACCAGAGAAAATGGGAAAAACGTTATAATCGGCGCAGTCGCATTCGGAAGGATATGTTTGAATATTATCCTGCCTGAAGATACACCAAGACATTTTGCAGCTTCAACAAAAGGCTGCCGGCGTAATCGCAGGAATTCAGCCCTGATATAATACGAGATCCCGATCCAGTTAAAAAGTCCGTAGCAGACCAGCAAAAGAGAAAAACTCCGGCCGTATACAGAGCCCATAAGAATCATAATATAGAGAAACGGCAGCGCGCTCCATATCTCAATAAGCCGCTGACAGCCGATATCAACAAAACCGCCATAATACCCCTGGATTGCGCCTGTAAAAATACCCAAAGTTATTGAGCATACCACAAGCAAGAGGCCAAATGTAAGTGAAGTTCTGAGCCCGTAAAGAATTCTTGCCAAAACATCACGACCGGCTCCGTCGATGCCCAAAAGATGCTGAGGCACAGGATGGAAAGGGAACCTTACATCCTTTTTAATAAAATTCGCAACATAATGCTTACCGTTTATAACCAGTTTGCAAGAATCTACAGGCTTTGAAAATCGTTTTTCCACAAAGTACAACAAGCTTTCTTTTTCTTTATCTAAAATTGTATCCCATATTCCTGATACCTGATTCAAACTTGTAACCTTTACTTCGCCAGATTCATGATTTTTTTTAAAAATCAGTCTGTATGTTGCGCCAGGTTCTTCTGTTTTGCGAAACGTCAGTCTGACGGTTTTAGGATTTTTTTTTCTTGGTGAAAAATTTGAAAGGGATATCTCGATTTTTTTGCCGAATTGATTATCAGCTTTAAATATAACGCGTGGTGATTTAATATTATCAAACCGCCTGATCACTGCGCGCCCGAGTTCTGCAGGAAGGTCAAAATAATCAGTCAGAACGAGTCCCTTAATCTTATTTTTCTCTTTGCCGATAAAGGGATGAAAAAAGGTTGATCCGGTAATGGAATAATCTTTTCTTATATTAACATTGCCTATCAATGGCAGGGGGGCAATCTCCAGAGAAACGTTGTTCGAGATTTCAATTGAACCGGGTTCTATACTTTCAAAGGGGCCAAAAGGAAGCGGCGGAAACATCATAAAATTATCCGGATTATCAGTAAAAACGCTGCTATTGTTGATTTTTTTATAATCCGGCCTGGTTTGCTTACCGTTTTTATTGAAAATATCTTCGGAATAAAACTCGAATACAGGAAAAAATGAATTCCCGTTAAATCTGATATATATTGGAACATTATTACAGAGCAGTTCGGAGCAAAGACTCAGCAAATACAAAACAACAAGAATCCATAAAGAGAAATAAGCGAGCCGAACTTCTTTGAAGCGCTGCACCCTCTTTAAAGTTAATGGATTTTTAAAAATTTTTTTCAGCATATTATTTTTTTTGAAAATTAATTCTCGGATCAATAATAACATATGCAAAATCAGATATGATATTGCCAAGTAGTCCCAAAATAGATGTTAATGATAAAATCCCCATAAATACAGGGTAATCACGGCCTACAATTGATTCAAGGCTCAGCCTTCCCATTCCGGGAATCTCAAAAACCTGTTCAATAATAACCGATCCGGCAAACATTATGGAAAGTATGGAACCAAACCCTGTGGCTATAGGAATCAGTGAATTCCGCAGGGCATGACCCCAAACCGCCCTGCTGTAACTACCGCCTTTTGCAAGAACAGTGCGGATATAATCCTTGCCGATCTGATCAAGCAGTGAATTTTTCATAAGCAGCGTAAGAACGGCAAAATTACCGATCATGTAGCATAACACAGGAAGAAACATATGCATGAAAACATCTTTCACTTTTTCATATAACGAAAAATCGATAAAATATTCCGAATGGAATCCTGTAACAGGAAAAAAATCCCATAATCCTTCCACTGTGCCGCAAAAAAACATCTTCAAAACCATTCCGAATGCAAATGCAGGAACAGCATACCCGGCAAAAACAATAATGCTTGAGACCAGATCGAACATCTTGTTATGTTTCAGGGCTTTTAAAATTCCCAATGGAATACATACAAGGTAGGAAAGGATAAAACCTGTAAAGCCGAATACAAGGGAGACCTTGAAACGTTCCTTGATAAGCTGCCAGGCAGTCTTGTTGGGAAATTTGTACGATTCCATCTTCATCCCGAGCCTGTCGTATACAAGCCATTTCCAGTAACGTTTTGCAAAAGGCTGATCAAAACCATAATGCTTTTCTATAGCCTTGCGCTGTTCTTTGGAAATGGAACATCTTTCTCCAGCACCACCTGCAGATTCTGTACTTCCGATCCCTTTCATCCTCATAACAGCCTGTTCCACAGGGCCGCCAGGAATAAATTGTGTCAACCCGAAGCATAAAAACGTAATTCCTATGAAAGTAGGAATCACTAAAAAAAATCTTTTTACAAAATAATCAAATTTTTCCATGACATTAACCTATTAACAAATTGGATGCTGAAAAATATTTAAAAATACATCACTTATGAGATATATGCAAGTTAGCTTCCACCCACCTGATATTTTATCAAACATAGCCTTGACTGTAGCACTATTGTATGACAACTTTAGGAACGAGGACAAAATAACTTCCCCAACTATGCATCACAGCTTCAGGCCATCTTTGCCCGATCTAAAAGTAAAAAAATATTGAAATAGCTTGCTATTCCTGCAACTTTTCTACTTTTAGATTGAACAAACCTGACCTAAATCTGTGCGTCTGCCTGGGGAAGTTATTTCGTCCCCGTTCCTTAAAAAATCGATTATAAAAAAGGAAAATAATGAATAAAAAGCAAATTACCGGTATCTGTATTGCTGTGCTGTTAATCGCCATCTATCTTGGGGTTAAAATATACGCATCAAACATAGCAGAGGAAAACGTAAATAAAGCCATAGATAGAGCTGCCAACGTTGCTGATATTAATTACAAAAAAGTCAGCGTTGATCTGCCTGGGATGGATGTAAGAATTTCAGATATTTTTATTTCTTCCGTGAATACCACAGAAAAAATAAAAATTGATGAAATTATAATCCATGACATTGATGGCAAATCTGATATACCTGCATTTTTATCTATATCATGTAATGGAGTAGAGTTAAATATCAAAGACTTTGTAGAAGAGGCAAAAGGGCTTAAGGCGTTAGGATATAATGACAAAATTATGCTTAATCTAAATGCCGATTATGCTTATGATAAAGAAAAAAAAGAACTTGATATAAAAAAAATAGGGCTTAAGGCAGATGAGGCAGGTGAAATTAGTGTCAGTTTCCGTTTAGGGAATATCAATCCTGGGATAAATGAAATAGCTGCTCTATTTTTTACATTTCCCCAGATTATTTTCCACGAAGCAAAAATAAAATATGAAGATAATTCTCTAACTGAACGTCTTATGACGCTTGAATCTCAAAAAAAACAAACAAACCTGAAAGATTTCAAGCAGTCTTTAATACAAAAGGTTGAAAAGGAAATCGAAAAGGAAAAAGATGATTTAGTCAAAAAAGCATTAATACAAATAAAAAATTTCCTTGAAAATCCTGAAAAATTATCTATTTCGGCATCTCCCTCAAAACCATATTCATTAGGTGATATTTTGCGTGTCGATGACCCCAGGAATCTTATTGGGCTGCTTAATATACAAATTAAATCATAAAAGTAGAGACAAGGCATGCCTTGTCTCTACAGGCATAATTTTAAAATATCCTGAAATCGGGGGTCAAATTTTCCCAATGTTTTTTAAGCTTTTTTTTCTGCGCCTCTGCCATCGGAAGATCTTTTAAAAGGGATGGCCAGATATCCCGTGCCTTTTCAATTGTTTCAGTTATACGACCTTTGATGATCTGCCAATCTATTTCTGCCCGCCGTGCAAGAATTTCAAAATGTTTAAGTGTTAATTTATCCGTTTTTTTTTCTTTACCAAGATTTAAAGCAATGGAATTCTCGCTTTCAATATAAGCCCGTGTAAACAAGATATCATATGCCGGTGAAAGCGCAGGATTAATCTTGTCTCGGTAAAGGATGCTCCAGTTCTTAATGTGAGCATCTCCGTTCCCGACCATGATATTAACTGCAAGTCTCGCAATAAACTCTTGAATATCCTTAATTGAGTCCGGGAAAATATGAAATATTGTTTTAGCAAGAGTATCATAATTGGTATAGCGGTATTTATTCGCTGGGTAAAGGTCGAAAACTTGAGCGAAATCTTCAGCATGAATTCTCTTCCCTGCATCCCTGTCAAATCGTTTGATTGCAAAAGCAAATTCTTCATCAGGCATTTTAATGTCAGGAAGTCCCTTGATCTTTTCCAGTTTTACCAATTTTACTTTAGGCACTGCAATCCCCGCTGCTGAGGCCAGTTTCATGCTTGAATACTCATTAAGAGGAACTTCTAAAAAACGGAGCGATGGAATTTTAATAATCCATGTTCCGACATTTTTACTTTTGGAAACATAAAATTCATTTTCCCTATGAAACATTGAAAATTTCATAAATACGCCAGACAACGAAAAATGATCAGCTTCAGGATGCTTTGTTATTTCCGGTATAATATTTATGCGGCCATCCAAGACATAAGGAGGTATCTCTTCGGATGATAATTCAATGGCCGATATGGCCCCTGGCAAATTTCTCCCAAGCCTGGCAAGAATATCAAACTCGGCATCAGTATCTACCTTCAATTGTTTGACAATGTATTCCCGCAATTCACCTTCGGGAAGAAGATTTGAAAAAAATGCAGGCAGTTTTATGCGGCTTTTCAACTGGTACCTGAAATCTTTAGCAGTTTTTTTGTAATATTTAAGAGAAAAGGTCGACCTTTTCGCCATATCTTGAGTAATATAATCATGGACAAAGGTAAAAATGGCTTTCCCGTCCTGATAGCCTGCCACATAACCAATAAGCCGACCATGCAGTTCTATCTTCAAAACTCGAACTTTGAGTATCTGCTTATTCATCATCAATCCTGAATTTATCAAGCAGAGAATCCGGCCCCTGCGGCTGATAATCCTCATCTGCAGAATCGAATAAATGCTCAAGAAAATCCATTTTTTCTTTCGGAATGAGTAAAATATTGAGTTTCAAAGCTTTTAATACACGCTGTAAAGTATGGAGTTTGAGATTACCGCCGGACTCAATTCTTTGATACTGGGTCTGGCTCATTCCAATCAATTTTTTAAAATCACCCTGTAATAAATTAAGATCCATACGTCTTTTTTTAATTTGTTGGTAGATTGTATCCATGTTCTCCCTTTAATCCCAAGAAACTGGTTAAATGAAAAAGAGATATTCTGACGTAAAAACCACACAAAGGGCATACCTTAAAAGTTGACAGGAAAATTATTTTCCTCACAGTTTCTCAAGTTTCCCTGGTTTCCAGGGTTTTGAGGAAAAAATAAATGCAGCAATCAAGGTTAGAATAATCCAGTCTCTTCCTATCATGATTATTGACGTCCAGGAGTAGCCGCCATAAGGTTTTTGGACTTCACTATATAAATCTCCAATAAGAATAACTCCTAAAACAAAAGGAATAAAATATTTAATCAGGATATCCCACCATCCACCAATTTTGATTGAAGAAATTTTATTGATATGATGCCTCAAAACCTTAATGTGAAAAAACCAGCCAACTAAAATTGCTTCAGAAATGCCGACAACTATAAGCCCGTAATGGGTCAAAAAATGATCTACAATATCAAGCCACAGAAGTCCTGCCTGGGTGGTAAATATAATTGAAGCGACAAACCCGATGGTTGAAATTATAGTAACAAGCTTGCCCCGTTGAATATCAAACTTATCTATTAACGCTGAAATAAAGGCTTCAATGATTGAGATAGATGAAGAAAAACCGGCAACTACGAGGCAAAGAAAAAAAACTGCCCCAAAAAAATTCCCGCCTGGCATCATACTGACAGCTTTTGGGTATGCTACAAACGCAAGACCTATACTTTGCGATACCACTTCAGAAATTGTTTTACCTTGTGAACCGGCCATAAAGCCTAAAACAGCGAAAACACCAAGCCCTGCAAAGAGGGAATAACCGCTGTTAATTCCTGCTGTAATTAAAGCGTTTTTTATTATATCCGCTTTTTTTGGAAGATAGCTGGCATATGCTATCATGATTCCGAATCCAAGACTCAAAGTAAAAAATATCTGGCTGTATGCATCAATCCAGACTTTTGGATTAGATATTTTTGAAAAATCGGGCGTTAAATAAGCTTTAAGACCATTTATTGCGCCATCCAGTGAAAGAGCCCAAAAAACAAGTAGAGCCGTTAACAAAAAGAGTACCGGCATAAATATTTTGTTGGCAGCTTCTATACCACGCTGAACACCTCTGTAAACAATAGCCCAGTTGATAAACCAGACCAGAATAAGGCCTGCAAATATTGGAGTTCTTATTTCACCTATATGAAAAGGATCGTCGCTTACAGAAAGGAAATCTTTAAAAAAGAAAGTGTTGGGATCACTACCCCAACCCAGATTAAATGACAAAACAAAGAAGTTTATACACCATGCCACTATTACTGAATAGTAAAGTACTATGCCGAACATCACAAAAGTAACAGCCCACCATCCAAGCCATTCCATCTTTTTGTTGATTTTTGCATAGGCCAAAGGAGCCGAACCTTTTAATTCATGTCCCACTGAAAATTCGAGTATTAAAAGGGGAATGCCTGCCGTTACAAGCGCAATAAGATACGGCACCAGAAAAGCGCCTCCTCCATGAGTGTAAGTCATATAGCTAAAACGCCAGATATTGCCCAACCCTATGGCTGAGCCTATAGCTGCAAAGAGAAAACCAGTTTGACTCTTCCATTGATCACGCTTCATAAAAAAACTCCTTTAGGGAAGACAAATCCTCGACTATTATACTAAGGAACGGGGACGAAATAACTTCCCCAACTATGCATCACAGCTTCAGGCCATCTTTGCCCGATCTAAAAATAGAAAAATATTGAAATAGCTTGCTATTTCTGCAACTTTTCTACTTTTAGATCGAACAAGCCTGACCTAAATCTGTGCGCCTACTTGGGGAAGTTCTTTCGTCCCCGTTCCTAATATTAATCGTTTTGCTGTCAAATT
>Ga0209633_10006382_pt1 | contig 10102 bp, 8 predicted proteins | sample Cruoilmetagenom1_FD_187290 | JGI IMG/M metagenome (GOLD analysis project Ga0209633, IMG submission 187290) | Oil polluted marine microbial communities from Coal Oil Point, Santa Barbara, California, USA - Sample 1 (SPAdes) (version 2) | ecosystem: Environmental > Aquatic > Marine > Oil seeps ... | reverse complement strand
ATCTCTTGCAGATATTTACTTTGAAAGAAGGTCGTATTTATCCGCAGGAAATTATTATGATAGCACAATGAGTGTGTTAAATACAAAATACCCTGAATATGATTTAATTTCGGCAAAAGCAAACAATTTAAAGGCTCTTACTGATAATTTAAAATTAATAAATCGTGAAGATAGCTTGCAAAAAGTTGCAAAAATGGATTCTGTAGAAAGAAATACATTTATAGCATCTATAATTCAAAAATTAATTTCGGACGAAAAAGCTGCTTTAAATGCTGGTCAAACAATTACAAATAACGATAATTTTAATAGAGGTGATTTTCAACAAAATCCTACAAGTGGAAAATGGTATTTTTACAACCCTCAAGCTTTAAGTATGGGAAAATCAGAATTTATGAAAGTTTGGGGAAAACGAAAACTTGAAGACCACTGGCGAAGAAAAAATAAACAAATAATTTCTGATGAAATTGAGGATGAACAAACAAATGAAAGTGATTCTGGAAGAGTTACAGATAATAAAAAACCAGAATTTTATTTGCAAGATTTACCTTTAACAGACTCTTTAATAGCAATTTCAAATGAAAAAATAGCAAGAGCATATTATCAAGCAGGAGTTGTTTATGAAAGACGTATGAAAGACTACCCTGAAGCACAAAAATCATATAAAGCTTTAATAAAACGGTTTCCAAAAAACGAATTAATTGTTGAAGCGTATTTCAACATGTATCTTCTTAATTTTAAGCATACTAAGAATAAAAGTGAGGCAGAAAAATATCGAAATAAAATTTTAAACGAATATCCATATAGTAAATATGCTAAAATTCTTTCTGACCCTGATTATTTTGTAAAACTTAAAGCAAATAAAAAGAAAATTGATGATTTATATTCAAATGCATACAATTATTATAAAGCAAAAAAATATCAAAATGTTATAAATACTTCTGATAGTGCTTTTGCTATTTCAAAAGAAAATCATTTAGCAGCAAAATTTACTTTCCTTAAAGGAATGTCAGTTGGTAGTTTAGGAAATCACAAAAAAATGCAGACTATCTTAACAAGTCTTGTTACAAAATACCCAAAAGATGAAATAGCACCCACAGCTCAAGAAGTTCTTGATTTACTTGCAAGTGGAAAATATGACCCAAATTATTATACTAACGAAAAAGATAGTATATTTTACTTTGCAATAACAACAAATAAAGAAGGTGATGCATTGAATAAAATTAAATATATTTTAACAACTTTTAATGTTGCAAAATTCCCAAAAGAAGACCTAAAAACCAAAGTTGAAGATTTAGGAAAAGATAAAAAAATTATTACTGTTGAGTTTTTAGTTTATGATGCTGAAAGTGTAAAAACATATATTAGTGCATTAACTTCATCAGGCAAACTAAAAAATATATCCAAGTCTGATTATCAGCAATTTATAATATCTTCAAAAAATTTACAGAAATTAAAGAAGTTGCCAATTATTGATAAATACTTAAAATTTTATAAAGCTAATTATTAAGTTAATTCCTTTGATTTAGAACAACTTAAATGTTTAGCACTTTTTGTAAGTCGTCTTTCCAAAGACAATTTTTATTTTCACATAATATTGTTGCCCTAAATCCTATTTTACAAATAAATATAAAATCCCAACATATAGGTATTGCCCAACACTTATATATTTAATATTTTTGTAAACTAAATAATTAAAGATATTAAATGACTTTAGCAGATTTAAATAACAATCAAGAAGCAGTAATTGTAAAAGTTAGAGGGCGTGGTGCATTCCGAAAACGTATTACTGAAATGGGTTTTATAAAAGGAGAAAAAGTTAAAGTTGTTAAAAATGCACCACTTAAAGATCCTATTGAATACCAAATTATGGGTTATCATATTTCTTTAAGAAGAAGTGAAGCTGAACTTGTTGAAATTGTGAACGAAGATGAAGCCAAAGCATTTCTCTCAGAAAAATTTAATGGAACATCTGGAAATAATATCTTAAAACGTTCTGCCAAAGAAAAACGAAAAAAAATTAATATTGCTTTAGTTGGAAATCCTAATTGTGGAAAAACAACACTTTTTAATAAAGCAACAGGAGCAACTGAGCATGTTGGAAATTATAGTGGCGTTACTGTAGATGCAAAAAAATCAGAAAAAAAATATAAAGGCTACACTTTTGAAGTTACTGACCTACCTGGAACCTACTCGCTAACAGCCTATTCACCAGAAGAATTATATGTAAGAGATCATATTTTTAATGAAGTTCCTGATATAGTTGTAAATGTTATTGATGCTTCAAATATTGAAAGGAATTTATACCTAACAACTCGCTTAATTGATATGGACATAAAAGTCGTTATTGCATTAAACATGTATGACGAACTTGAAAAAAGAGGTGATAGTTTTAAATATGAAGAACTTGCATCAATGATTGGAGTTCCTATTATACCAACAGTTGCAGCAACAGGCGAAGGCATTGACAATTTATTCGACAAATTAATAGATGTTTACGAAGATAAAGATGAAATTGTAAGGCATATTCATATAAATTATGGAAAACCTTTTGAAAAAGCAATTTCAGATTTACAAGAAAAAATATATATTCAAGATAATATTGAAATTACAAGAAAAGTTGCACCTCGTTTTCTTGCGTTAAGTTTGCTTGAAAATGATAAAAAAACAAGACAACTTTTAAAAACTGCAAAAAATGGAGAATCTATTTTAAAACTTAGCAATAAATTAACAAAAAAAATATCTGCACATCTTAAAGAAGATGCTGAAACCTTAATTACAGATGCACGTTTTGGTTTTATTAGGGGTGCCTTAAAAGAAACTTTTAAAAAAGGCGAAATTAAAATTGATGAAAAAACTTTTAAAATAGATAGTATACTCACCCATAAATACTGGGGAATTCCAATATTTATTTTTTTTATGTGGCTTATGTTTCAAGCAACATTCTCACTTGGGGCGTATCCTATGAGTTGGATTGAAAGCGGAGTTTCATTTATTGCACAAATTATTGAAAATTACATGCCCTCTGGTATGTTAAAAGATTTAATTATTGACGGAATAATTGGAGGTGTTGGTGGTGTAATTGTTTTCTTACCAAATATATTAATTTTATTTTTCATAATTTCATTAATGGAAGATACAGGTTATATGTCGCGTGCAGCATTTATAACAGATAAACTAATGCACAAAATTGGTTTGCACGGAAAATCGTTTATACCATTAGTTATGGGTTTTGGATGTAATGTTCCAGCTGTAATGGCAACCAGAACACTCGAAAATAGGAACGACAGAATATTAACAATGCTCATAAATCCTTTTATGTCTTGTAGTGCACGTTTACCAATTTATTTAGTAATAATTGGAGCAGTATTCCCTGATAATGCTGGAACTGTGCTATTTTTAATTTATGGTGGAGGAATTTTAGTTTCAATAATTGTAGCAAAAATTTTTAAAGCAATATTTTTCAAATCTAAAGATGCACCTTTTGTAATGGAGTTGCCACCATACCGTAAACCAATTTTTAAAGTTTCCTTGAAACACATGTGGAACAAAGGTTCTCAATATTTACAAAAAATGGGTGGCGTAATTTTAATTGCATCAATAATAATTTGGGCATTGGGTTATTTTCCTTTAAATAGTGAAAAAACATTAAAAATTGACCAAAAAATCGAGACTTTAAGCAATACATATAAATCTGATATTAAGAATATTACATACAATTCAGAATTAAAAAAATTAGAAACAAAAAAAGATGTAATTTTACAAGAAAACTCTTACATAGGAAAAATTGGTCATTTTATTGAACCTGCAATTCGTCCTTTGGGTTTCGATTGGAAAATTGGTGTAAGCATAGTTACAGGAATTGCTGCAAAAGAAATTGTTGTTAGCACAATGGGAGTTCTTTATGGTGCAGAATTTACAGATAAAAAATCATCGGAAGCATTAAAAAGTGCTATAAAAAGCGAAACATACAAAAGTGGAAAACACAAAGGAGAAATAATTTTCACTCCTTTAGTATCTATTTCATTTTTAGTATTTATTTTAATTTACTTCCCTTGTATTGCAGTTATTGCAGCAGTGAAAAAAGAAAGTGGAAGTTGGAAATGGGCAAGTTTTTTAGCAATATACACTACAAGTTTAGCTTGGATACTTTCATTTGCAATTTACCAAATTGGAAGTTTATTATAATATTATCTACATTTTAACATCTGTAGGATACCAAAACATCAAAAATAAAAAATATGATACAAGAAATCATAACATACATAATCATCTCACTTGCAAGTGTATATACTTTATATAACTTTTACAGATTTGTTGTTCCAAATAAAAACAAAGCTCAAGGGCATTCATGTTCTGGAGGATGTACAGGTTGTGCTTTAAGCAAAAATTATAACCCTAAAATTAAAACTATAAAATTATCTTAAAAAGTTTTATTCTAACAATTAATAATTTCATTTTTCACAATTTCATTTTACCTTTGGAACTTATTAAAGAAAAATGAACAAAAAAATTGTAATATTCAACGGAAGCCCAAGGCCAAAAGGCAATACACATTTTCTTACAAATCAATTTATTAAAGGAGCTTCTACAAATACAGAAGACATTATTTATTATGATGCTAATAAAGTAAATGTAAAGAACTGTGGAGGATGTTTACGTTGCAACTTAATTAAAAAATGCTCAATTACTTCTGATGACTGGACTGAAATAAGTAAAAATATATTAGATGCCGATATACTTGTTTTTGCAACACCAATTTATTTTCATCATGTTACCGCACCATTAAAAACAATTATTGATAGATTTCGTTCGTTCTTACATATTAAAATTACAGAAACAGGACTAATTCATACACCTTATCAAGAATGGAAAAAAGATATTGTACTTATTCTCCCAATGGGTTCTTCCGATGTTTCTGATGCTCAGCCAGTAATAGACTTGTTTAATTTTATTACAGATGAATTTGGAGAAGAAAATAAATTACATATAATAACAGGAACACGCCTAGCAATTACAAATCAAGTTGTAAGAAGTAGTGATGCACTAAAAGTTTTATATAAAAAACTTGGTTTACCAATAAAAAATGCAGAAACTGATTATATTAGAAATCAAAAGTTACTTAAAAAATGTTTTGATACAGGGAAAATGCTTACTTTTAAACAATTATATTTTTAATTTATTAGTTTTATAAGGAATAGTAACTAAAAATAATGAACCTTTTCCTTTTTTTGATTTCAATATAATTTCTCCTCCAAGCAAATCTACATTCTCTTTAATAATTGCCAAGCCAAGACCAAGACCACCAAGATTCTGAAATAACTCATTTTCTCCTTTTGAAAAACGTTCAAATATCTTTTTTTGTTCTTCAACTTTTATTCCTATCCCTGTATCTTTAACATAAATTTCTAATTTGTTATTTTTTTTCTTATAGCCAAATTCAACAAACCCTTTATGGGTAAATTTTATAGCATTTTCCAACAAATTACTTAAAATCTTATTCAATTTTGTCTCATCTGTCCAAATTAAACTTTCCTCATCCAAAAAGTTCCTTTTTAAATATAGAGCTATTTTATTTTCCTTTGCTTTAATATCAAAATATGAAAAATGTTCTAACAATAATTCATTCAAACAAATAATAGTTTCTTTTACTTTTACTTGCTTTGTTCCTAACCTTGAAATTTCAATAATATCATCAATAATTCTCAATAATTGGTTACTGTTTTTTTTAATAATATTAGTAAAATACTCAAATTTATCTTCTGATAAATTTTTATTAAGAATATCTGTAAATCCCAATATTGCATTCATAGGAGTCCTTATTTCATGCGATATATTTTGAATAAATTCAGTTTTTAACTTATCACTTTCTTCAGCTTTTTCTTTTGCATTAATCAACAATTCCTCAGTATTCTTTAATTCTGTAATATCTCTTCCTATCACAGCAAGTCCTTTACGTTCACCATTTTTGTGAAATGTTGGTATCTTAAACACATCATATATCTTATTTATTCCTTTTACAGTTGGGATTATTTCAATATCATGCGAAACAATTTTATTTTTCCAAGCAATCTCATCACTTTTCATGCATTCCAAGAAGGAGGCTTTATAAATTGGATCTGTAAATTTTGCTAATTCAGCATCAGTTTTACCAAAATAATCAACATTTGTTAAACAAAATAAATCTAAATCTGCATCATTTGCTAATAACCATTTCCCCGCCCCATCTTTATAACAAATAATATCAGGAACTGAATTTATAAAAGAACTCAATCTATTCTCGGTCTCTTTTAATTTAAACGAATCCTCTTTTATTTTCGAATAAGTTTCAAGTTGTTTATGAAGTTTTTTATTCTCTTTAACTAATTCTTGGTAAGTAGGTTTAATTTTCATTGTTTCATTTTATGATATTTTCTGTAAAATATTACAATAAATTAAAAATGATAAGTTTATTTTACAAATGTACAACTTTTAAGGGTGAAATCCAAAATCATGTCATGGTCAAAAGCAAGTTCTGGCAAACTATCCAATGTAAACCATTTAGCATCTTTTGCATCATCACTAGCTTGCAATTTAAAATCATTACTATTAACTTCAGCAAAATAAACAACAGAAACAGTTCTTCCTCTTGGGTCTCTATCAACATCACTAAAAGTGTGAATTTGAACTAAATTATCAATTTCAATTCCCGTTTCTTCTTTTAATTCTCGTTTTGCTGCTTCAAAAGTAGTTTCATTCATATCAACAAAGCCTCCAGGAAATGCCCAAGCATCTTTATAAGGTTCATGTTTTCTTTGAATTAGTAAAATCTTAGTTTCATTATTCCTTTTAGATATTACAACACAATCAACAGTTATTGCTGGGCGAGGATAATCATAACAGAATTTACCTTTATAATTCATATTCAATATATATTTTTAACAAAAATACAAAATAAACATACAAATTTCAAAACTGCACATATATATTTGATTATCAGAGTGTTGAAAATATTTCAATATGTTAAAAATTTTTACAATCATTTTTTTTTATCTCATAAAAAATAACTATTTTCGCATTCTTATTTTTGATTAAAGGAGATAATAAAATTATGGAAGATAAAACAAATAATGCTGATTATTCAGCAGGTAATATTCAAGTTCTTGAAGGATTAGAAGCAGTAAGAAAAAGACCAGCAATGTATATTGGCGATGTTGGCGAAAGAGGACTTCACCACCTTGTTTATGAGGTAGTTGACAATTCAATTGACGAAGCATTGGCTGGGCATTGCACACATATTGAAGTAACAATTAATGAAGGAAACTCAATTACAGTTAGAGATAATGGTAGAGGAATTCCTGTTGATTTGCATAAAAAAGAAGGAAAATCTGCACTAGAAGTTGTAATGACAGTTTTGCATGCAGGAGGAAAATTTGACAAAGATTCTTATAAAGTGTCTGGTGGGTTGCATGGTGTTGGAGTATCTTGTGTAAATGCTCTTTCAACAACATTAATTGCAAAAGTATATAAAAACGGGAAAATATATCAACAAGAATATGGAATAGGAATACCTGTTACTGGTGTTGAAGAAGTTGGAACTACTGACGAACACGGAACAGAAATTATTTTCTACCCTGACTTAACAATTTTTAATGTTTCGGAATATAAATATGATATTATTGCTACTAGAATGCGAGAATTATCATTCTTAAACAAAGGAATTCATATTACATTAACAGACAATAGAGTTGCAAATGAAGAAGGTGAATTTAGAAAAGAAATATTTTATTCTGAAGAAGGTCTTAAAGAATTTGTTGAATATCTTGACCAAACACGTGAGGCATTAATTGAAAAAACAATTCATATATCAACAGTTAAAGATGATGTTCCTGTTGAAATTGCACTTCAATATAACACTTCTTTCACTGAAAACATTCATGCTTATGTTAATAATATTAATACACATGAAGGTGGAACTCACCTTACAGGTTTTAGAAGAGGACTTACAAGAACTTTAAAAAATTATGCCGAAGCATCTGGTATGTTAAGCAAATTAAAATTTGCAATTGCTGGAGATGATTTTAGAGAAGGATTGACAGGAGTTATTTCTGTAAAAGTTCAAGAACCACAATTTGAAGGTCAAACAAAAACTAAACTTGGAAACTCTGAAATTAGCAAAGTAGTTGACCAAGCAATTAGTGAAATGTTAGGTAATTATCTTGAAGAAAATCCTGCTGATGCAAAACAAATTGTAACAAAAGTTATACTTGCAGCAACAGCACGTCATGCAGCAAAAAAAGCACGTGAACTTGTTCAGCGTAAGAATGTTATGAGTGGTGTTGGTTTGCCAGGAAAACTTTCAGATTGTTCCGACAGAAACCCAGAAAATACAGAAGTATATCTTGTGGAGGGCGATTCTGCGGGTGGCACTGCAAAACAAGGTCGTGACAGAAAATTTCAAGCAATTCTTCCATTACGAGGTAAAATTTTGAATGTTGAAAAAGCAATGCAACACAAAGTTTTTGAAAATGAAGAAATAAAAAATATTTTTACAGCTCTAGGCGTTACAATTGGAACCGAAGAAGATAGCAAAGCTTTAAACTTAACTAAACTTAGATATCATAAAGTTATAATAATGACGGATGCAGACATAGATGGTAGCCATATTACAACTTTAATTATGACTTTCTTTTTTAGATATATGAAAGACTTAGTTGAAAAAGGTTATCTATACATTGCTCTTCCACCTTTATATCAAGTAAAAAAAGGGAAACAATCAACTTATTGCTGGAGTGAAGAAGACAGGCTAAAAGCAATTAATGAATTAGGAAAAGGCTCAGACAAAGGTGTTAGTGTACAGCGTTACAAAGGTCTTGGAGAAATGAATGCAGAACAACTTTGGGAAACAACAATGAGCCCAGAAACTAGAACTTTGCAACAAGTTACAATTGATAATAGTGCAGAGGCTGATAGAATTTTCTCAATGCTTATGGGCGATGATGTTCCTCCAAGAAGAGCATTTATTGAAGAAAATGCAACTTATGCAAATATTGATGCATAAAATTTATATATCAAAAATACTATAAATAAAAAATCCTTCTTTAGCAGAAGGATTTTTTTAACTTATAACTATTAACTATAAAAATAATCTAAATTATTTTTTTAAAAAACCACCCAAAGCATCCATAATACCTCCGCCTTTTGAATTTGAAGCTCCAGACAATACACTACCAAAAATATCCATAAGTGGAGATGAATCATCAGAAGATGTTTCATTATTTTTTGAAGTAATTTTATCTAATACCATAGGAAGAATAGTTTTAGTTGCCATTTGTGCAGCAGAATGACTCAAACCAGCTTTTTCTACTAAATTTGTAACAACACTATTCATAATATTTCCTTGTAATGAATTAGCATTTGAATTATTATCATTATTTGAAAATAAATTCATTAAATTGCCCAAACCATTTGAAGTACTACTTGTTTCTTTTGCTACATGTTCTTTGGTTACACTTCCAATAATGTCCATAATATCCCCAATTTTTTCATTAGGAACATCTGGGTTATTATTTATTGCTCCAAGAGCATCACCTTTTAATCCTGATAATAATTCTTCTAACATATTTTTTTAATTTTTAAATTATAAAACAAAAGTACAACAGAATTTATTAATATAATAATTATTAAGTTAGCAAAAGGTTAGCAACCTTAATATAAAAAGAATAAAAAAAACTTAACCTAGATTATATTTTATAAATTTGTAATAGTATTTATAATGTATAATTTGAATCTAACACCTGTTAACTCACAAAATAAATTGTAACATAAACTCATAATTATTTTATTTGCTATTTTCGTTCAACTGTGTCATGTGCTGTATATTTTTGTTCATCTTCTGCTAAAAATTTAGTACCCTTTTTAAATCGCAAATAAATATCTAATTGCAAAGTGTCTTTATTAAAAATTATTTCTTTGATATACCATGGTGCTTGCAAACCTAATGCAATCGAAAATATTTCTTGTGAATTTGTCATTCCCAAATATAATAATTTTAACTTTACCCACCTAAATCAACATAGACCCACAAATATAAAAAGGACTGCAATAAAACAGTCCTAATTTTAAA
>Ga0209633_10006381_pt1 | contig 10102 bp, 9 predicted proteins | sample Cruoilmetagenom1_FD_187290 | JGI IMG/M metagenome (GOLD analysis project Ga0209633, IMG submission 187290) | Oil polluted marine microbial communities from Coal Oil Point, Santa Barbara, California, USA - Sample 1 (SPAdes) (version 2) | ecosystem: Environmental > Aquatic > Marine > Oil seeps ... | reverse complement strand
TGCCTACCCCTTCATAAAAGTGCACTACGAAGATCTCGGAGGGAGTGATGCATCGAAGCCTTCTGTCATTGTCGCTAACCACCGGTCGGCTTCTGATGCCTTTCTCCTGTGTTTTTTGCGAGAGGAATTTGTCCAGGTTGTCAATGTCTGGCCGTTTCGTCTTCCCGTACTGGGCATCTATGCCAAGTTGTCGGGATATTTGAATGTCAAGAAAATGTCGCCTGAGTCCTTTCTGAGCAAGGCGCTTCAGTTGCTAAGGGATGGGATTTCCATAGCTTTTTTCCCGGAAGGGACGCGTTCAGCGAGCAGGAAGATGGGGAACTTTCACGGCACGGCTTTCCGGTTGGCAATGGAGGCCCGGGTTCCCGTGGCTCCCCTGTGCATTTCGGGGAACGAAAACATACCGCCAAAAGGATCGCTCCTTCTGCGGCCCGGCACGATACGGATCCGCAGACTGGCGGCGATCCCCTGGGAAGAGTATAGAGACCTGACGGCGTTTGCCTTCAAAAACAGGGTCCGGGAGATAATCGGTAACGAGCTGTCCCGGTCAGAGGAATAAGGGTATGATAGCATTTGAACGGTATCGCGGCATAGAGTTTTCCGACGCCGATGCGATCAGGGAAATTCAGGAGAAGCAGCTCCGCAGTCATCTTCAGTATGTCGCTGCTCAATCTCCCTATTACCGGAATCTGTTCAAGGAGCAGGGAACGGATATCGGCGCCATTACGCTCGACACCGTGCACACACTGCCTTTTACAGACAAACGCGCACTCGGGAAATATAATGAGGACTTTCTTGCCGTTCCCATGTCGGAAATTGTTGATATCATCCTCTCTTCCGGAACGACAGGCAATCCTACCAAGGGGATGTATACGGAAAATGATCTGAGACGGCTGGGCTATAACGAAGCGATCTCCCTCGACAGCTGCGGTTTAACGTCAGAGGACGTCGTTCTGCTTACCTGCACCATGGACAGATGTTTTATCGCGGGCCTCGCTTATTTTTCCGGAATACGACACCTCGGTGCAGCATCCATCAGGAACGGCCTGAGCAGTGCCGAAAGCCATATGGGGATTATTTTGCGGATGCAGCCGACAGCCATTGTCGGGGTCCCCACCTTCCTGCTTAAGCTGGGACAGTATTTGCTGGCCAATGGCGTTGATCTTCACAAGAACAGCGTTGGCAGGCTGATTTGTATCGGAGAACCCATCAGAAGCCGTACCCTTGCGCCGTTGACGATCGGAGAGCGCCTGGAAGACACCTGGGGCGCAAAAATATATTCCACCTATGCCTCGTCAGAAACGATCACGACCTTTTGTGAATGTACCGCCCAGAAGGGAGGCCACCTCCATCCGGAACTGGCCTTCGTGGAAATAGTCAACGAACAGGGTGATGTCCTGCCCGCCGGGGAAGTCGGCGAAGTGGTTGTTACCCCCTTCTCAATAGAGGGTATGCCGTTTATACGGTTTAAAACAGGCGATATCAGTTTCCTGATGGACGAGCCCTGCGAATGCGGACGCAATTCCCCCCGCCTCGGGCCGATACTGGGAAGAAAGAAGCAGATGATCAAGTTTCGCGGTACCACGTTGTATCCGAATTCCATTTATACCGTCCTGGACGAGTTGCCGGCGGTGAGTGAGTATTATGTGACGGCAACGAGCGATTATGACCTCTCCGATGTGGTAAAGGTCTATGTCTCAGTCAAGGATGCGTCATATACGGCTGATATGATCATGGATAAGCTCCAGGCACATTTGCGGGTACGGCCCGAGGTCGTGGTCGCCAGCGAAGAAAGCATCAGAAAACAGGTATACGCTGAACATTCCCGGAAATTAATTCGGTTTGTCGATAAGAGAAAGGGCATATGAAAAGTTGTCAGAGTCGCATCTATGGAGCGGAATTCTCTCAGGAAGAGATTCGCGAGGCCGTTCAGAACGGCAGACTGCTCTCGATGGAGTTGGAGTTTAATCGCAGCTGTAATTTCCGCTGTATTTACTGTTATGCTGCCAATAATTCCTTTTACGAGAACGAATTGACGAAAGAGGAATTCCATGACGTCATTGTTCAGGCGAGGGATCTGGGGGCGAAGAAGATAATCGTCCTGGGCGGCGAGCCTATGCTGTATCCGCACATTCTCGAAATGATCCGCTTCATAAAGAAACAGGGTATGGAGATAGAACTGTTTACCAACGGCGCCCGTATAACCCCGTCCACGGCCCAGGTGTTAAAAGACAATAATGTACGCGTGGTCCTCAAAATGAACACTTTTGATGAAAGTCTGCAAAATAAGCTGTCCGGCAAAAAGGACGCGTACACACAAATACATGAGGCCTTTAAAAACCTGAAGCAGGCCGGCTATCCGTCCGAGGACGGCCGTCTCGGGGTCAGTACCATTATTTGCAAGCAGAATTTCGATGAACTTGCTCAAATGTGGGAGTGGCTTCGGGACCAGGATATTGTGCCGTACTTTGAGATGATTACGCCCCAGGGCAAGGCCAGGGAGAGTGAGTATCTGGTCGTCGAGCCCGACAAGATTGAGGATCTTTTTTGCCGTATCGCGAAGCTTGATCGGGAAAAATACGGGTACCAATGGGATCCGAAGCCGCCCCTCGTCGGCGGGGAATGTCTCCGACACCAGTTTTCCTGTGCCGTAAGTTCTCAGGGGGATGTCCAGCCCTGTGTCGGCGTTACGGTCACCGTCGGTAATATGCGGGAGCGGAAGCTGAAGGACATCATCACGGACAGTGAAATCATTCAAGATCTCAAGAATTATCAGCAGACGATCAAGGGCCCCTGCGGCGAGTGTGCGCAGTTGAGTGAATGTTATGGCTGTCGCGGTGCGGCGTATCAGTTGACCGGCGATTATCTCGCTTCGGACCCGCTGTGCTGGAAGAACGCACAGAAACAAGACGACATCGTGAGCTTGCCTGTTGAGGCCTCACGGCTGGTGCCGCATAAACCACCGATGCTGATGCTCGACAGACTGCTTACGGTCGGCGAACGGGCGTCTCTCTCGGAGGTGACGGTCTCTGAAGATTCAATATTCCTGAAAGAGAATGGCATGATCGATGAAGCCGGCTATCCGGAAATTATGTCACAAGCCGTTGCCGCGCAGGAAGGTTTTAAGAACCTGGGAAAATCGGATCAACCGGAAGGGTATCTGCTGGGAGTGAAAAACATGGAGATACTCGGCACCGCGGGACCCGGCGACCGGCTCGTCGTTTCGGTCTATAAAGTTGCAAAATACGGCGACTTCGGCATTGTGCGTGGAGAAATATTCAAGGACAAGGAAGTCATTGCCCGGGGAGAACTCAAGGTCTGGCAAGGAGAAACTGCGGCAGGTGAATGAATGCCGAAACCATCATGAGAACGAGTTATATTATTGTCGCAGCTTTTTATTGTTTTCTGTCAGGTGTTTCTCCGTCAGGCGCAAGCGAACCGTATGGCAAACAACAAGAGCAAGCAACGGACCTCGGGAAAACACTGGGCATCCTTGTTGAAAAAGCTTCGGCCTTTCAGACATTAAAGACGGATTTTGTTCAGGAAAAAGAAATGGCGATGTTCCGGGACAAACTCGTCATCGCCGGGCGGATTTATCTGAGAAAGCCGAGCACCATTGCGTGGCATGTTGATTCGCCGCTGAAATATTCAGTGCTTATTACGGATACCCGTATCCGGCAGTGGGACGAAGACACGAACAAGACGCAGGAACTGTCCCTGAAAAAAAACCCCGTTTTTCGTAATGTTTTGAATCAGCTGTCCGTCTGGTTTTCCGGTGATTATCGTTCACTCCTTGAGACGCATGACGCCGTGATTGTTCAAAAGAAGCCCATCGTCATTGAATTTGTCCCGAAAGAAAATGCACTTACAAAAAAGATCATCAAAAGCATCACGCTTACTTTCAGAAAAGATGAAACGTATCTGAAGCAGATCCGGATACGCGAGGTGAGTGGAGACGTTACGACGATTATATTCAAGAACACGGTATTGAATATCCCGCTTGACGGAAGCAACTTTGAGGTTCGCGGGCATGTTTGACCGGTATTTTTTGCTGCTCCACGAGTTCGTTCAAACCCATAAAAGAGTTGTGCTGATCACGGTTGTACTGATGACCGTGCTGGCGGGAATCGGGCTCCACTTCATTACCTTCGATAGTAATATTGATGTAATGCTTCCGCATGAGCAAGGGATCCATCGCAGCATACGCTTTTTACGGGATTCAAAGCTTTCCGATAAAGTCGTTGTTTCTCTCTCCCTGACCACTTCCGGCAAGAACAAAAAAGAGCTTGTTCGGGCCGTCGATCAATTGGCGGCTTCTCTGAACCCTCCCCTGGTTTCCACTGTCACGACGGGTGTTTCTTTGCCAGGCATCATGGATGATGACTTCTTTTTTGCCTATGCTCCGCAGGTGCTTGATCAGCATGATCTGTCCCGTATCGACGGCTGGATAAACGAAGACGGTGTTTCCACAAGGCTGCAAAGGATTTACCGGCAGATGCTGAGGCCGGAAGGAATTTTTATGGGCTCCCTGTCACGGTCCGATCCTCTCGGCATACGGATGCTTCTCCTTGGCAAGATGAAGAAACTCTCTGCTGCTTCGGGTTACGATGTGACTGTTGATAATGGATACTTTCTGAGTCTTGACGGCGGGCATGCCCTGATGATACTGGAGACCCCCGTATTGATGACGGACGGACCCGGCTGTCGGAAGCTTGTTGCCTATTTGAAGGAGAAGGTCGAGGTCCTGCCAGACGTTGTTTCCGCTGATTTTATCGGAGGACACTTTCATACGCTCAGTAACGAAAAGGTCATTAAACGCGACATCGGGCTGGCCATTGCTGTTGCATCGTTTGCCTTTTTACTACTTTTTATTGTTGTTTTCCGCGATCTGCGCATTATTCTTGTTTTTCTCATTCCTGTTGTCGCAGTCATTTTGTCTATCAATCTGTCGACGTTCCTGACCGGAACCTTATCATACGTCGTCATCGGCTTGGGAACGGTGATTGCCGGCATTTCCGTTGATTACGGCATTCATGTCTATATTGCGGCGCGAAGAGGCGGCAATGTTCCCCTCGCCATACGGCACGCTGCGAAATTTTTGTCTGTCTGCGCACTGACGACGATCGTCGGTTTTTCCGTGCTGTTTTTTTCACAGGTGCAGGGGTATCATCAGCTGTCATTTTTTTCAATCCTGAGTGTGATTATTTCAGTAATCCTGGCTTTTTTTGTCCTTCCCCATGCATTGTCATGGGAACAGGCTTCTTTTATCTTTCATCCGGCATTCACGGACCGCCTTGAACGGCTCTATTCCCCGAAGAGAATCCACGTTATCGTCTGGGCACTCCTGACGCTTGCTGCCGCATTCTTTGCCGTTCAGGTCCGGTTCGATGTCGATATTACCCGTCTCGACGGTAGTGAGCCTGCAGTCTTTAAAGCGGAAGAGAATTTTTCCAAGGTCTGGGGAGGACAACAGGGTGACCAGGCGATATTCGTAGCAACGGGAGCGACCTTCGAGGAGGCACTGGAGAAGAACGAGGGCGTTTATCGCGAAGCGAAGCGGGCCGTTGGCGAGGACCGTTTCTCGACCCTCTCCATGGTATTGCCCTCGGATGAGACCCGGGAAGAAAACAGGGCTCGCTGGAACCATTTTTGGAAGTCAGGACGGGAAGAACGGCTGAGAAAGCTGATTCAGGATATCGGCCCACGCTATCATTTTACTGAACGCGCTTTTTCCCCGTTCTTCGACAACCTCACTGCTCCAGGGAACAGCCGGAAGGCCGACACAATTCTTGCTCATTTCCGAAAGCAGTTCGTCCAGAAGCGTGCGGACGGCTACCAGATATTGTCTTTCTTCCCTGATACCCGGGAGGATAGTGACGCAATGTCGGCCATCAGCGAGCATTATCCGGGGACATTTTTAGTATCGCGCAGGGCCTTATCCAGGGCCATATCCGACGTTACCGCAAGAGAGGTGAAGCTTCTGGCGTCGATTGCCCTTCTCTTTGTTGCTGTCCTGATCCTTGTTTTCTTCCGGTCCTTCGCAGAGGCGCTGATCGCATTGACCCCTGTCGTAACGAGTATCCTCTGGCTCTTTGCCTTTATGACGGTGTTTGGTCTGACGCTGAACGTGGTGAACATGGTCGCCGGCATTGTCACGATCGGCCTCGTTCTCGATTACGGCATCGGAATGACCTACGAGTATCGGCACGACATGAAGGCGGGAACGATCATTGCCGTGTCGTTGTCTGCGCTCACTACCCTGATCGGCACCGGAGTGCTCCTGGTTGCCGACCATCCGGCGCTCTTTTCCATAGGCGTTACGCTGGTGATCAGCATCTCGGCGGGATATCTCACGTCGATTCTCGTGGTCCCGTCCCTCTGTTCTTATATATTGCCCTTACGGCAGCATGGATGACAGTGTATGAAACATTTTATTGCCATACTATTCGTTATATTGCATTTGTCGGGATGTATGAAGATCCCCTTCAGAGAGGCGGACCGTGTGCCCATGTCGTCACAAGACGCCGGGATCATGGTGAACCGCTTCAAGGAACGAATGCCCGTAAATTTTCAATTGCTTAGCACCATCGTTTTTTTGTATAATTGGTCACAATTCTCCGGAATCGGTTACCTGGACATCAATGCAGAAAAGAGGGCGTTCAAGGCCGTCGGCATCAATCCGATGGGCGTCAAGCTCTTTGAGTTGTCCGGGGACGAGCAGGGTGTTGTCACCCATTTCGCGCTGGACGCACTGACCCGCAGGGGGGATCTTGCCAGGGCCGTGGGAGAGGATATCAGGAGGATCTATTTTGACCTCGTTCCTTCGCCTGGCGCAGCGGTCAGAAGGAAAAAATATGAAATAATATTTTCACGCACTCTCGAAGCCGGGCGTATCGAGCATGTTTTTGCCGGGCCGGGCGGCGAGCTGGTTGAAAAGCGCTATTACCGGGACGGCACCATGGATTGGCGCATCTCGTACTATGAGTATCAGAAACAAGACGGCAAGTCCTATCCGCGAGGTATTCTTTTGAAGAACTATCGGTACGGATACCGCCTGCTTGTGAAACAAAAGGAGCTTTATCTTTGAATACCATCAGGAGAGAGATCGCGGCATGTATGACTGATCTGACCGAGTCGAATCACGTGCTCACCTCGCATTTTACGTTTCCCGATGATTTCGTCGGATTTCAGGGGCATTTTCCCGCTCGAAAAATCCTGCCCGGTGTTTGTCAGATTCAGTGTGTGCGTTTCATGCTGGAGCGATGGAGCACGAGAACTGTTGCGCTCAAGGAAATTGTGGGCGCAAAGTATTTTGCCCCCATTGTGCCATCGGAACAAGTTACCTGTACCTGCAAAGAGGTGCGGGATACCAGCGAAATATTTGTTCTCAAAGCAGTTCTCACGAAAGGTGAGCAAAAAATCTCGGAGATTAAATTAAAGGTTCGTTTCGTTGAAAACAACGCCGAACAATAGGTATGAAAAAAAGAAGGGGAACATCCTACTTTGAGCGGATCGACGGAGCGCCGGATCCGGTTGCCGTTTCCGTTAAGCGACGCGTTACCTTTAGCGAAGTCGATGCCATGGCGATTGTCTGGCACGGGAGGTATGCCCTCTATTTTGAAGACGGATCTGCGGAACTCGGCAGACGCTGTGGACTGTCATACCGGGACTTTTACCACGCTGGATTGCGCGCTCCCATCGTCACCTGTCATATTGAGTACTTCAGGCCGCTGCAGCTTGATGAAGAGTTTACCATTACGGCTGCATTGATATGGGATGACGGCGCCCGGCTCAATACCGAGTACGCTCTCTATAAAGAGGACGGGAGCCTTGCCACGAGCGGGTATACCGTACAGGTGCTGACCAATTATAAAACCGGTGAGGTCTGCATAGTTTCCCCGGAATTGTTAGAGACCTGTCGCAGAAGGTGGCGGGCCGGAGAGTTTTCTTGATGCGGGCAAAAGCAGTCGTTGTGTTATCTGATATGATAACGCCGTACGGAAGAGGCGCCGACAAATGCTGGAGCGGGCTGGTTGCCGGCACAAGCGCCATTTCCCGCGTTACCCGGTTTCGGACCGAGGCATTCCAGTCCGATTGTGCTGCAACGATTGACGGGTTGCAGTATCATCAAGACGAATCTCTGGTCATGCAGATGCTCGCTTCTCTGTTCGACGGCGCCGCTTCGCAAATCCCGGGCGATGCGAGCCTGATACTTGCGACGACAAAGGGCGAGATTGATCTTTTAGAGAAAGCCATTCTTGACGGGGCCGGGGATGAATCGGACGCTGTGTTGCAGCGCCTTCTGGCGCGTGTTTCTGCACTGGCCGGCATTCGCGGCGAAGGTATGATTGTCTCGGCTGCCTGCGCGTCATCATCGGCGGCGGTGGCGCGGGCGGCTGCCATGATCCGGTGCGGCAGGAGTGATGCCGTGCTCGTCGTCGCCTGCGACAGCGTGACGGAGTTTATCTTTTCCGGATTTTCCTCGCTCATGGCCCTGGACAAAACGGCCGCCAGACCGTTCGACATACACCGAAGCGGGCTGAGCCTGGGAGAGGCCGCCGCCTACCTCTTGGTCATGAGTGAGGAGCGGGCGGTTCGGGAGAAACGACCTATTATCGGAGCGGTTGCCGGCTGGGGCTTGAGCGACGATGCCAACCATATGACGGGGCCTTCGCGGGAAAGCGAGGGACTGATCCTGGCAATCACGAAAGCGATGAAGTCTGCAGGCATCGGTGCGGATGACGTAGGGTTCATCGCCGCCCACGGTACGGGCACGGTATACAATGATGCCATGGAAATGGGGGCATTTCGTGCAGTCTTCACCCATGCCGCGATGCCGCTCTATTCGATAAAAGGGGGTATGGGCCATACCATGGGAGCCGCAGGGCTTGTAGAAACGATCATCGCGCTGCGATCGCTCAGGGAGAGAACAGTTCCTCCTACGATCAATCTTGAAGAGGCTGATAAGGACGCCGTGGGGTGGGCTACTTCCCGCTGCCGCGCTGTAGACCGTCACCAGGCGGCTCTGCTGACGAATGCCGGCTTCAGCGGGGTTAACGCCGCATTGATTTTAGCGTCAGGGTAGTCATGGTGATTTCGGTACGTGGCATAGGATGGTTGAACCAGGAAGAATACGGCTGTGTCAGAACGGGTACGAGGCGATCGCGCAGGGACGGTGAGCCCGGGAGGGAGTTGTTTACCTACCCGGTAAAATATTTTGGGCGGCTCGACGGGGCCTCCCGAATGACCTGTTATGCCGTTGCCCTTGCGCTGGAAGACGCCGGGATCGGCTATGGGCAATATCAGAAACAGGACATCGGTATCATCGGGACGAATGCAACAGGTTCTCTGGGGGCGGATACACGGTACTTCAGGGACTATATAGACAGCGGACGCACCTTGTCGAGGGGCAATCTGTTTATCTATACGCTGCCGTCAAGCCCTTTGGGCGAAGCAGCCATTCATTTCGGGCTCCAGGGCCCGCTGCTGTACACGGCGACCCATCCCGCTTCCCTGTCTGCGGCGATCGACATGGCCGTCGAGAGCATATGTGCTGATGAATCACCGATCATGCTTGCCGGCACGATTGAAGAGCGGGAAGCGGTCTTTTTCGTTGTGGCAAAAAATGACGATCGGCAGTATGATACGCTGTGTGATGTGACCGAGGCGACGGCGCTGGTGAATGCCAGCCGTACGCTTGAGGAAATGATAACCGAACTAACGAATGCAGGTAGAGGAAAGGTGTAGCGTGAAACTAAAACTCATTTACCCAAAATGGCCTAAACTGAGCCGTCAAACGGAATTCCATCTTCCACCGCACGGTCCGGTCTGCTTTGCCGCGACCGTTCCCGATGATGTGGAGATCTCTTTTTATGATGAAAATGTTCAGGATATCAACTTTGACGAGAAGGCCGACCTCGTAGCGATCTCCGCAATGCTCACCTGTCAGATTCCCCGGGGATGGGAGATCGCCGATAAATTCAGGGCCAGGGGCGTTCCCGTGATCTTCGGCGGCATCGGAACCCAGCTGCATTATGAAGAGACCCTGCAGCATGCGGACTCCGTATTCCTCGGCGAGGCAGATGGCCGCTTTGGGGACGTT
>Ga0209633_10006380_pt1 | contig 10103 bp, 7 predicted proteins | sample Cruoilmetagenom1_FD_187290 | JGI IMG/M metagenome (GOLD analysis project Ga0209633, IMG submission 187290) | Oil polluted marine microbial communities from Coal Oil Point, Santa Barbara, California, USA - Sample 1 (SPAdes) (version 2) | ecosystem: Environmental > Aquatic > Marine > Oil seeps ... | reverse complement strand
TTCGATCTTTTGTCCAGATCTCCCCCGTCGTTGGTTTTTCCAGCCCTGCCATTAATCGCATCAGAGTAGTTTTACCACTGAGCGTAGTACCTAACAGAATATTAAATCCACCGGGTTTAAGTACCAGATTCGTTTCATATATATGCGTTTCCGCCCCAACCCGGAATGTGACATCTCTTAGTTCAATAGTCATTCAGCCATTTCCCTGATCTTTCTCTCTGATATTGAGGATTTAGAGCCTTACTCCTGATTTTCTTGTTTCTTATGACGAAATATAAATAATTATGCTTCATATCAAAATGTCAGGAATCACTTTCAAGGCACTTATACCGTTTATCGGGGTGAGCAATTTTTACCTGGACATCATTTTGGCGGCATAACCCGATGAATCTATCTGAGATACCATCATCGATGACCAGAATGTCAATATCGGCTAAATTTCCAACTATGACTGAAGCACTTCGTTCTAACTTGGTCGAATCAGTGGCCAGGATGACGGAACGGGCATGCCGGATCATGGACTGTGTTACACGGACTTCCCGGAGATCATAGTCATACAATTCACCGGTCTCATCGATTGCTGAACAACCGATAACCGCATAATCCAGTTTAAATTTGTTAACAAACTCTTCAGTGTTGGAACCTACAATGCCACCATCTGACCGGCGAACTTTACCGCCGGCAATCATGACCTCAACACCGCGTGATGGCCACAATATGCTTGCCACATTGATGTTATTGGTGATCACCAGCATATCGCTGTGGTCTGTTAAAAATTCGGTTACACGTTCTGTAGTGGTTCCGATATTGATGTACATTGAAGAGTTATCCGGGATGATCTTAGCCGTCAACCTGGCTATTTCAGATTTTTCAGCAGCCATCAGAATCTTTCTTGCGCCATACCCAAGGTTTTCCACACTATCTTTAATAACGGCACCACCATGCACCCGCTGAACCAGTTCAAGTTCGTATAACTGATTCAAGTCGCGCCGTATGGTCTGCGGGGTAACATGCAGATACACTGACAGCTCATCCACCTGTACTGATCCCCTCTCACGGATAAAATCCATGATTGAATGCTGCCGCCTGCTTATGTCAGTTGGCATAATCAAACCTTGATGGTGCCGTAAAAACTACATTTTATCACGCTTTCATCATTGCTGAGCAGGCAGGAACCTAACTCAGTTAAACATCTTCTGGATCGAAGTCTACGCTATCTCCCGCCTGCACGGGACTGACGGCACAAAGAACTTTTCACAAAACTTGGGGCCTGCTGTGCTGCAGGCCCCAGGCACTTATGGTTGGTTATTCAATGAATACTATTTCTTCCAGCGTTTAACCAGTTCATCATAACTGATGGTCTCTCCTTTTGGCTTCTCATTTTCAAGCTTGGCCTTGGGTGAACCAGGCTTACTGAGCCATTCTTTCGGATCAGTTTCCGGATTCAGGCGCGGACCACACCCGCCGTAGGTGTTGGCTTTTTCATCAGCTTTCTGCATACGCCCCATAACCAGATCCATTTCTTCAGCCAGGCGGTCCATTGCCTGCTGTGGAGTAAATGCGCCGGAGTTAACATCACCGATTTGCTGCCACCAGATCTGTGCCAACTTTGGATAATCAGGCACATTGACACCGGTAGGTGACCACATGACCCTGTCAGGTGACCGGTAAAACTCAACCAGCCCGCCAAGTTTAGGTGCACGTTCTGTAAATGAATCATGATTTATGGTGCTTTCACGAATAAATGTCAGGCCAACATGACTTTTCTTGACATCCACTGTTTTGGAAACCACAAACTGTGCATACAGCCACGCAGCTTTACGACGGTCAACAGGAGTTGACTTGAACAGTGTCCAGGAACCGGCATCCTGATACCCCAGCTTCTGCCCTTCCACCCAATAAGGACCATGTGGAGAAGGAGCCATGCGCCATAACGGCTTGCCATTGTCGTCAACGGTATTATTACCTTCAGACTTAGGGGCCACCATGGATGCAGTGAATGCGGTGTACCAGAAAATCTGCTGGGCTACGTTACCTTGTGACAGGGCCGGAAGAGACTGATAAAAGTCATAGCTGGCCGCACCTGGAGGAGCGTATTCACGCAACCATTCATTCCATTTACGGATGGCGTAAACAGCAGCAGGGCCATTCGCCGCACCACCGCGTGAAACTGAAGCACCCACAGGATTACAGCTCCCTTTTTCCATACGAATACCCCATTCATCTACAGGGATACCATTGGGTAAACCTTTACTGCCGGCCCCGGCCATTGATAACCATGCATCTGTCATGCGCCAGCCAAGGTCAGGAGCACGTTTACCGTAATCCATATGGCCAAAAACTTTTACACCATCAATTTCTTTGACGTGAACTGAAAAGAATTCAGCAATATCTTCGTAAGCCGACCAGTTAACGGGTACACCCAGGTCGTAGCCATACATTTCTTTAAATTTCTTCTGCAGCTCAGGACGATCGAACCAGTCTTTACGGAACCAGTACAGGTTGGCAAACTGCTGGTCAGGTAATTGATAAAGTTTACCATCAGGTCCGGTAGTGAATGATTTGCCTACGAAGTCATCGACATCCAGCGATGGATTGGTGACATCTTTACCTTCGCCGGCCATCCAGTCCGACAGGTTAACTGCCAGTTGCAGGCGTGAATGAGTACCAATTAAATCTGAATCGTTGATATACGCATCATACAGATTTCGCTTGGTTTGCATCTGTGTTTGAACCGCCTGAACCACTTCACCTTCACCAAGTAACTGGTGGTTGACTTTAATTCCGGTAATGTCTTCGAATGCCTTGGTAAGTGTTTTGGATTCGTATTCATGTGTTGGAATAGTTTCAGACAACACATTAATTTCCATACCCTTGAAAGGTTTTGATGCGTTAATGAACCACTCCATTTCTTTCAGCTGTTCACTTTTAGATAAAGCTGATGGTTGAAATTCATCATTAACCCATTTTTTTGCCCCATCCATACCGGCGTATACATTTTGAACGCTCAGTGCAGCTACAGCAGCAATCAGTGCAAACTTCTTCAACATGAGGTGTCCTCCTATATCTATTGGTTTATCTGATTTGCGAAAAATACACTCGTTTTTTCGCAATGTCAATTATAATGAACTCGTAAAAAGGTCGATTGTAATTATAGATGGCTAAGTTAAAAAGTTTGATATACAGGTAAGCGTAGGCTCCGAGGCCATACATATGGTATGCCTCGGTGCTGATAAAAATCTGCAACGCCGTATATCGGACTTTTTACGACGCCATCAATTATACATTTTCGAAATGTTCGAAAATTATTAAGTAATCGCTTAGTGAGTCCATTCTAACTTTTCCTGAATATCACTCCTTTCCCATTAATCTCAAATAACCTATCATTTTTTTACCTCTTTTCCCATAAGTTCCTTATAAACTTCAACCACTCAATGCAAAAAACAGGTTGACGACATATATCTTAATCCGACAAGTTGGAAAACTTTTTAGTTACGCTGGCTAAGTGCCTCAAAGGTCTCTCTGCGTTCGCTATCTGATACAGATATTAACCACTTGAATTTAATAGCACTTTAGATTTTCTTGTTTTTTATTACAGCTTTTATTGAGTAAGGCACTAAACTGTTTTTGTATTTTACAGGAATTTTACCAGGAGAAATACAATGCCGGCACATATACTCGCAATTGACCAGGGGACAACCTCCAGCCGGGCAATTATCTTCAACGATCAGCTTGAAATAATTGCCTCTGCGCAACAGGAATTTGAGCAGTTTTTCCCCCAATCCGGCTGGGTAGAACATGACCCCGAGGAAATCTGGGACAGCACCCTTGCCACCTGCCAAAAAGCGCTGACAAAATCCAACCTCTCTGCCATCGATATTGCAGCTGTCGGCATCACAAATCAGAGAGAGACTACTGTCGTCTGGGATAGAGATACAGGAGAAGTAATTCACAAAGCTATTGTATGGCAGGATCGTAGAACATCAGGGCTTTGTCGGAAGTTAAAGGACGCCGGATACGAGCAGATGGTTGCCTCAAAGACCGGCCTCCTCCTTGACCCTTATTTTTCAGGTACCAAACTCCACTGGATCCTTAATAATGTTGAAGGAGCAAAAGAAAAAGCAGAAGCTGGAAAGCTCGCCTTCGGCACCATTGACAGTTTTCTCCTCTGGCGGCTGACCGGTGGAAAAGTACATGCAACGGATGCTACAAATGCATCCCGAACCATGCTCTACAATATTCACGATAACAAATGGGACGAGTATCTCCTGGAACTCCTCGATATTCCACGATCACTCCTGCCGGAAGTAAAAGATTCTTCTGCCGATTTCGGTGTCACCGATAAATCACTTTTCGGTAATCCAATCCCCATTCGCGGAATCGCCGGTGACCAGCAGGCGGCTCTTGTAGGTCAGGCATGCTTCAAGGCGGGAATGATAAAATCTACCTATGGCACCGGCTGCTTTATTGTGCTCAATACCGGCGAGCAGGCTGTCACCTCAACAAATAAACTACTCACTACCATCGGCTATCGATTAAACGGAGTCACAACCTATGCCCTTGAAGGCTCCATCTTTGTAGCAGGTGCAGCTGTCCAGTGGATGCGGGATGCGATGGGGATTATTGAGACGGCCTCCGATACCGGTACACTTGCCCGCCAGGCTGATATTAATCAGGACATTTATCTGGTACCTGCCTTTACCGGGCTTGGGGCACCTCACTGGGATCCTGATGCCCGGGGAGCAATCTTCGGTATCACCAGAGCAACCGGTCCCGCAGAACTTGCCCGGGCAGCGCTTGAATCTGTCTGCTACCAGACCCGCGACCTTCTCGAAGCAATGCGGGGAGACTGGGCAGAGATGGGGGAGACTGTACTGAGGGTAGATGGAGGTATGGTTGCCTCAAATTATACCATGCAGTTTCTGGCAGATATCCTCAGTGCACCAGTTGACCGGCCAATAGTCCTGGAAACAACAGCAGTGGGTGCGGCCTACCTTGCCGGGCTATACGAAGGGATCTTCCCCCCTCCGGCAGAATTGGGTACTACGTGGAAACGGGACAGGCGCTTTGAACCTTCCCTGGATGAAAAGTTGAGAATGAAAAAATACAACGGCTGGAAGAATGCTGTGACCAGGACTTTGACTACGAAATGATTGCAGGATTGACTCACTACTCTTTTTTTGTGTAAAAAAAGAGTGCCTTCACGTTCTGTGTCAGCTTGTGAGCAACCGATACATCTCAGCCATTTTTCCCGGCAGAGCAAGGACATTATCAACAAAAATATAGTTCCCTTTGCCAAACATGTGGGTAAGGTATTCATGTGCGGATTTATCTATGGTAATGCAAAACGGATACACTCCACAGCCTCTGGCTTCTAAAAGTGCCTTACGGGTATCTTCGATTGCATATTGCCCCTTGTAATCATCGTAATCTTCGGGTTTACCATCGGAAATCACCACAAGCAGTCGTACTTTGCTCTGGGTTTCCAGCAGTTTTTTCGTTAGATGACGAATGGGAGGCCCCATACGGGTGTATTCTTTTGGCATTATGGCACCAATTCGCCCTTTTACTTCATCACCGTATGGCTCCTCAATATGTTTGATATGAAAAAGTTCACTCCTGGAGCGCCTCATGCCGGAAAAACCATATATACCATACTGATCTCCAACCACCTCAAGTGCCTCAGCAAGAAGAACAAGCGCCTCTTTCACCGCTACCCCCACCCAGCCTTCAGTAGAATTCGACATGTCCACCAGAAACATAGCAGTAATATCCCGGTCGTCCCGAACTAGTCTGACAAAGAGTCTATCCGATGGTGTCAGGCCCGCCCTACTATCCCCAAGGGCATCTATAAGAGCATCCAGGTCAATATCATCACCATGGCGACGACGCCTGATAAAACGGTGACGAGTACACAGCATCTCAAATTGCCGACGCAATCTGCCAACCTGAGATTTGTACTTTTCAAGGGTCGAAGAAACAAAATCGGAACGGACAGGGTTAAGCGATTTTTCATGCAGGGAACACCAGTCAGCCCGATAACCTCCCCGTCTGAAATCCCACTCATCATAAGAATGCGCAGCCTTATCTGCAAAGAGGGCTCCCTCTTCACAAGCCCCGCTCTCCCGACGATTCACACCTCCTCCAGCAAGTCCGACCGCGGCCTGGACATAGGCCTCGGGCAGATTACCCAGATCGTGTTCAATCTCGCTGATGAGCGTGGCAAGTTCTTCCGGAAGTTCAAGGCCGTCATTGTCTAGTTGGATTTCGTCCCTTTTTTCCGGCCGATTCTGCTCCTGATGCTTAGCCAGCAGGAGTAAAATATTTTCCTGTAACTCTGCAGGGACATTACCACTTTCAGTACCTTCGTTTTCCTCACCATCCTGTTTTCGGAGCATGGAGGTAAGGATAGCAACAAACTTGTCTTTATCCTCCTTACGTCTGAGGGCAATCACTTCTTCAGCCCTGCTAAAATCAAACTTCCCTAACAGCATTCCTGCCGCACCCAATTTGTAGGAACCGGACAATCGCGCAATTTTAGCATAAAGATCCGTCAACATATCCAGGGTCCCAGTCAGGCTTGGCTCGTTCACCTCACCATCCCACCTCAGCTGAAAATCCGGACTGAGTCCATAAGCGTCCTCCCTGCACCTTACAGACTCCATAAGAATCAAACGAAAAACTGTAGATTTCCCTTCTTCTCCTTTCCGGGTTATATCTTTAAATAACTGGATACAAAGTTTACGGCTGTGCCGTATCAGGCCCGGCAGTTCCAGTTCAAGCCAACGAAAAACCTGCCTGAACCGGAGAACAGAAAAAATATCCATTGCCAGTTTCCTGTCCGGAAAACAGGCAAACATGTCCCGCGCAATAAGATCAGGGCCAAGAATTTCAAGGAACAACCGTGATTCAATATGCCCCCATTGCAATGAGATGAGAAGCTTGTAGAAAAGAGCATTATTCAGTTTCTCCGGAAAAGTATCCAAAACCTCGGGAAGAAAGATGGTTCTTGTATCCGTCATTGGTACTGAAGAAACGCCTAACTCAAGTGAATGACCAGAAACTCCTCTTATATAATGAACCATCCTGGCGGAAATCTCGTCGAACCTCACCGCTGCTTCCCCGCGTAAAGGACCAAGGAAGAATCTATCGATATCGCCCATGAACTGACGGGCGCCAAGTAATCCTTTTTTTTCGTATAATCCGAGAATCTGCCGAACCCAGTCAGCCAGGAGATCGACCGGAAGTATTTCAAGAGCATTCACACCCTCAGTCAGATAGGTAAAACAGAGGCTATGGCTGACCGGCCAGATGGCCCCGACATGGCTCAACAGCTCCTCTCTGGCAGCATTATCCAGATCGGTCAATCTCTCGAAGATCTCATCGACCTCCCACTCATTGGGCCGGGATGGATATATCCCGGCATAAAACCTCTCTTTCTGTTTGGCGAGTTCCATAATACAAAATTAAAAAAGGGAGAAAATCATCTCGTCCATCGCAGCCAGTAATTCAGGATCATCAGTCAGGCTCTCTATCATCCCTGATCTACAGGCGGTCACAGTATCAATCCCGGAGCCGATCAGCCGAACTGTCTGGATAATCAGCCGGGTAGAAGCTCCTTCGGCCAACCCGGACTCTTTGAGACTTCTGGTCATACCCGCCAGTTTCACTATCCTTCCTGCGAGAATTTCATCCACTCCGCTCTCCCGTACCACGATCTCTTTTTCCAACTCAGCGGGAGGATAATCAAAATTGAGTGATACAAACCGTTGACGGGTTGAAGGTTTCAAATCTTTTAATACACTCTGATAACCTGGGTTATAGGAAACTGCCAACATGAACTCGGGTGTAGCAGAATAGAGCTTGCCGAGTTTTTCAACAGGCAACTCCCTTCTATCATCAGTGAGAGGATGAATAATTACAGTGGTATCTTTTCTCGCTTCAACAATCTCATCCAGATAGCATATCGCTCCTACCCGCACCGCCAGGGTGAGAGGGCCATCCTGCCAGACAGCCTCATTGCCTTTAACTAAATAGCGCCCAACCAGATCGGACGTTGAAAGGTCATCATGGCAGGAGACAGTGATAAGTGGTCTTTTTAACCGCCAGGCAAGATACTGCATGAACCGTGTTTTCCCGCATCCGGTCGGCCCCTTGAGTAATAACGGTAAGCCATTTGCATAGGCAGCCAGACCAATCTCTATCTCATTTGCCTGGGGAACAAAAAAAGGTTCTGAGGTTATCAGATGTTCTTCCATCCTGATTTCAAGTGGTACAGTCATATTTCTTCTCACAGTTTCTAAGCTATCTCTGCGGGTTTGCAGTAATTTTTCAAATTACGGGAAAATCACTCACCCGGATTTCTGACTAAAAAATATGCACGACACACACAATTTGCGATATTTTGTTCCAGAATTACTCAGCTTACAGCAATACAGTGGACACAAAATACAAAAAAGGCCGGCCACCAACAGGTTAACTGGCCCTTCCTTTCTGGAAAATGCGAAGGGGAAATTTTTCCCACTGGACAGGCGGCGGTGCATAAAGGACATGAAGGTCAACAGGGATTCCGGGGGGAAATTTTCAATTACCATACCTAATATTTTCAATTGAAATTTGATTATTTTCACTTGAACTCTTTTATAAACCAGATTACACATTCTTAATGATAAAAATTGCCAGGGCCCGATAACTGCGACTCTATTTTCCTTTCTGATTACGTATGACACTCAACCAATTCTGTCAAAGTAGTTTTAATACGTTGATAATAAAAGACAAATAAGATCGCGCAGGCGGGGATGACATAAAAGGCAACTGAGTTTCGTACGTAATCAGATTTTCCTTTGAACATGTGCAACCGGACAATCGTTCTTCACTAAAGGAAACTTGAGTGACACAAAAACAAAAGAGACAGACAGTTGAAACAGATGTCCTCATAATCGGTGGCGGGGTTACCGGCGCAGGTATCATGCGCGATCTTGCATTCCGGGGATTACAGACCCTCCTTATTGACAGGAAGGATCTCTGTGCAGGTGCTTCAGGCGGAAACCATGGTCTGCTCCACTCCGGCAGCAGATATATCTCCAGTGATCTTCATTCTGCAATAGAATGCAGGGAGGAAAGCACCATCCTCAAGCATGTTGCCTCTCAATGCATTGAAGAGACAGGGGGACTTTTTGTCGCCGTCGAAGGTGACGACCCCGGCTTTGCAGAGAACTTTGCTGCATTGTGCCAGCCCGCAGGAATAGCCTGTAATCCTATCTCCATCGATGATGCGAAAAAACTTGAACCGCTGTTATCCGATAAGCTCTTCAAAGCATACAAAGTCCCGGATGCAACCGTTGATCCATTTCGCCTGGCACTGCTCAACGTGGCCCATGCACGAATGATAAACAGCAGTTCTTTCCGTCCCCATACCGAACTTCTGCACTTCACCCTCAAGGATGGAAAAATTGAGAGTGCAACCTGCAGGGATAATCAAACGAACTCCATCCTCACTATTTATGCCAATCAGTATGTAAACGCCTGTGGAGCCTGGGCCATGAACATCGCTCAGCTGGCAGGATGTAAAGATGTCAATCTTCTCTACTCCAAGGGAACCCTGCTTGTCAGCCATGACCGTTTAACAACCCATGTGGTCAACCGATTGCGGCCGCCAGGTGACGGCGATATCCTGGTTCCCGGAGGCACTGTATCCGTTCTGGGAACCACATCAATACGTGTCGACGATCTTATAACAGTCAAGCCGACTGTTGCGGAAATTGATATCAACGTCAGGGAAGGAACCGCTATGATACCGGCTCTTGCCAAGGCTCGGTATATCAGGGCATTTTCCGGAGTACGCCCCCTCCTGCAGTCCGCAGGCGGCAGTGACGACAGGGAGGCAACCAGGGGATTTGCCCTGCTTGACCACTCCACCCAAAACCTCTCAAATTTCTGTACAATAACGGGTGGAAAATTGACCACTTACAGGCTGATGGCTGAAAAAACTTCCGACCTGGTTGCAGGACGACTGAATAACAGCGAACCATGTCAAACCCATGTAACTCCTCTGCCAGATGAAGAAAGCTGCAAGTGGACGGAAGCCGGGGCTTCTCCAAAAT
>Ga0209633_10006378_pt1 | contig 10105 bp, 11 predicted proteins | sample Cruoilmetagenom1_FD_187290 | JGI IMG/M metagenome (GOLD analysis project Ga0209633, IMG submission 187290) | Oil polluted marine microbial communities from Coal Oil Point, Santa Barbara, California, USA - Sample 1 (SPAdes) (version 2) | ecosystem: Environmental > Aquatic > Marine > Oil seeps ... | reverse complement strand
AACTGCATTACTAAATGATGTAACGTAAGCTTTACTTGCAAAATATACTGCTTGCAATGGCCCAGGCATTAAACTTGCAGTTGAAGATACATTTAAAATTTTTCCGCTATTTCTTTTTACAAAGTCAGTTAAAAACTTATGAGTTAAAGCAGTTAAAGCCATAATGTTTAAGTTAATCATTGCTTCATCTTGTTTCCATTCTCTTTCATAAAACTTCCCTAATCCACCAAAACCTGCATTATTTATGAGATACTCAACTTCAATTCCTTCTTTTAATATTTCATCATATATTTCCTTAGCAGCCTCTTGTTTAGTTAAATCTTTAACTATTATTTTCACTTCTACACCATGTTTACTTTCAATTTCGCTTTTTAAAGATTCCAACTCAGCCTTTCGACGAGCAATAATTACCAAATCGTTTTTTTTCTCAGCATGTATAAATGCTAATTCTTTTCCTATTCCACTTGATGCTCCAGTTATTAATGCTACATTTTTCATAATTATATAATTTTTAATTGTTTTTAGATTGACTAATCACTCTATTACTATTGTAAATTTTTTATTCTTTTTTTAATATTGCATAAAACATATTAAATGATTTATTCATAAACTCTGAGCTATGATATTTTTCTGGGTTCAATACAAGATATTGTATTATTCCAAATAAGTGCTGAGTAGCAATAATATAAATTAATTCTATTGGTTCGTTTTTAATTTCGCCCCTTTCTATTCCTTCGTGTATAAGCTGAATATAGATATCCTTAATTTTATCTACTTCGTTTTGTGTATTAGTAGTAATATATGGCGAATACATGTATTGTTGTATAAAAAATATCTTATTTGGATTTGCTATCGCCCAATGAATTGATTTCGACCACAAATACTCCATTTTCAGTTTTAACGACTCTATTTTGTCAATGCCAGTAATTGATTCTTCAACCATTTCGTTTTTAACATACAAATAAAGATTATTGATTAAATCTTCTTTTGTTTTAAAATAATGAAACAAAGTTCCATTTGCTACTCCAGCTGTTCTAGCAATTTCACTTGTAGGAGTACCATGGAATCCTTTTGTTGTAAACAACTCTAGTGCAGCTTCCAATATTTTATCTTCTTTTCTCATATTATTGATTGACTAATCACTCTACAAATATATATCAAAAAAAGAATCTACCAAAATTTGATCATAATATTTTTTAAATCTAAGAAAATTGTAAATGAAATAAAATAGATTAATTAGCTATATATTAGCAACTTACAATTAAGTATGTAGATTATAATTAAACCCTAAGTAAATATAGCAAATTGCAAAAAAGCCGTTAAAGAAATTTGAATATTCTTTTAACGACTTTTCCTATTATAAGTCTTTTTTTAGTATCTCTAAAAACCTACTCGTTTGGTATTCCTTTTCATGATATTATGTAATACTTCAGAGGGTTTCTCAAATTTATTAGTAAACATCATTGCTGCAATAATATATGGTTTAAATCCAGCTTCCAGATAGGTTTTAATTCTGTATTTCTCAAATACTTCGCCTTCAACTTCACCTTCTTTACACGAAACACCACTAATATCAGCAGGTAAACAATGCATATACAATGCATCCTGATTTTTAGTAAGCTTCATTTTTGCTTCATCATATTCCCAATCTTTGTATTTAGCATTATTTGCTAAACAAGTTTGCTCTAATGCTTTTAAACCATCTACATCTTTATTCTTTAATAGTTCTGTTCTTTGTTGCATAATATGGAATGGAGCCCAACTTTTCGGATATACAATATCGGCATCTTTAACTGCTTCTTCCATATTGTGACTTATCTTGAACGATCCCCCGCTTTCTTGTGAGTTTTTCTTTGCAATATCTACTATTTCAGGAATTAACTCATATCTTCAGGATAAGCTAACTCTATATCCATTCCGTAACGAGACATTAAACCAATTATACCTTGTGGAACCGATAATGGCTTACCATAACTTGGCGAATAGGCCCAGCTCATTACTATTCTTTTACCTTTCAAGTTCTCTAAAGAACCAAACTCTTTTTCCAAATGCATTAGATCAGCCATCGCCTGTGTAGGATGATCCTGATCACACTGTAGGTTCACAATTCCAGGACGTTCAGGTAATACACCTTCTTTAAATCCTTCATCTAACGCTTCTCCTACTTCGCGCATATATTTATTTCCTTCGCCAAGATACATATCATCGCGAATTCCAATAAAATCAGAAAGAAATGAAATCATGTTTGCAGTTTCGCGAACTGTTTCTCCATGAGCAATCTGTGATTTTTCCTCGTCTAAATCTTGTACTTCACATCCCAATAAGTTACTTGCCGATGCAAACGAGAAACGAGTGCGTGTTGAGTTATCGCGGAAGTTTGAAATTGCTAAACCTGAATCGAAAACTTTTGGAGAGATATTATTATCTCTCATTTCCTTTAAAATTTCAGCAACTTCTAGAATTCCTTTTAAATCTTCTTTACTTTTTTCCCAGGTCAGTAAAAAATCCTTTTTGTAAAGATCAGTTTTTAACTGACCCAATTTGTTTATCTTATCTTGTAAACTCATATATTTCTTTTTTTATAATTTTCTAGATATCATAAGCAAATGCAGCATAAAATGCAGATGCTACAACTAAATCATTAATAGCAACTTTTTCGTTCGGAGCATGAGCTAAAACTTCATTTCCAGGGCCGAAACCAATAGTTGGAATACCGTATACTCCATTAGTCATAATTCCATTGGTAGAGAATGTCCATTTGTCAATCTTCACATCTTTATTGTATAGATTTTTAAATGAATTCACACCAGTTTGAACTATTTTATCTTCTACAGGTATTTTCCAAGTTGGATAATATTTTTCCATTCCATATTCTAAACCTGTATAAGCAGTCTCCAGATATTCCAGAACTTCAACTTTTGCGTTCATTCCTTTTATCAACTCTTCGATTTCTGCAACTGCAGATTCTTTGGTTTCACCCCAAGTTAAACGACGATCTAAGTGAATACGTGCATAATCAGATACCGCACACAGTGAAGGACTTCCTGTAACCATTTCTGAAATTGTAACAGTACCTTTTCCTAAAAACTCATCAAATTTTAAACGCTCATTTAGCTTTTCAATATCTAAAGCAGCTTTTGATGCCATGTAAATAGCATTTTTTCCACGTTCCGGTGCTGAACCGTGTGATGAAACACCATAAAAATGAACATGCATTTCCATTCGTCCACGATGACCACGATATATATTTAGATTCGTAGGCTCTGTACTAATTACAAAATCAGGTTTAATTTTATCTTCTTCAACAATATACTTCCAACATAAACCATCACAATCTTCTTCAATAACACTTCCAACAAAATATATGGTAAGATCTTTATCAAAACCTAATTCCTTAAGAATTCTTCCTGTAGTAACAAATGAAGCTGGCCCACCTTCTTGATCAACTGTTCCACGACCATGAACAAAACCATCTTTAATTTCTCCCCCTAACGGATTAAAATCCCAATTTTCCATATTACCCATATCAACAGTATCCATATGACCGTCTATAGCAAGGATATTTTTACCATTCCCAATTCTACCAATCACATTTCCTAAACCATCAATGCTCACTTCATCAAATCCTGCTTCTTCCATTTGTCTCTTAAGTTCTAATTGAACTTCCTTCTCTCCTAGACTTAATGATTTTATTTGGACTAATTTAGATAAGTTTTCTGCAGTGTAATCTTTATATTTTTCTGCTAATTCGTTTATTTTTTGATAGATGTTTTCCATAGCTTATTTTTCTTCTTATAATTCAAATGCTAAAGTTACATTTTTTTATATTATCCAATGAATAATCAGAATAGTTTTATGTATTTTGCTTTTTAATATAGAATATTAAAATAATACTTATTTATTATTTAGAATATTTTTCTAACAATCTATTCTAAAATCAAAAAAGAATCTTCAAATTAACATTATTGTATAAAAACTACATTTTAACATGTCAATTTTACTTAATTCATTGTATTTTTGAATATGAAATTAAATAAACTTATTATGGATATATGGGATTTTATTCAAACAGAAATACAAAACAATAACAATGTTGTATTAATCACTGTAGTTGAAAGAAATGGCAGTAGTCCGGGAGTTGTTGGTTTTAAAATGGCAATATCGGAAACCGGAGCTATGAGTGGTTCTATTGGTGGTGGAGTAATGGAATATAACATGGTAGAATTAGCTAAAAAACAAGCTAAAGCTGGTGCTAATAAATCCTTTATAAAAAAACAAATACATAAAGCCGATGCAGGAAAAGATAAATCAGGATTAATATGTTCTGGAGATCAAACACATTCTTTTACACTTTTCGATTCTTCTACAAAAGAAACCATTAATAATATTACTACACAATTAAATAATGGAGAGCAAGGAGCTCTCTATTTAAATCAATCTGGATTAAAATTTAATAAAAATATTAAACTTGAAAATCAAATTGAATACTCTTTTGAGAATGAACATAATTGGGAATTTAAAGAACAAATCGGTGTAAAACCAACAATGTATATTTTTGGTGCAGGACATGTGAGCTTGCCTTTAAGTGAAATATTTAGGGTACTTAATTTTAAAGTTGTTGTACTAGACGACAGAGAAGGTCTTTCAACATTTGAGAATAATAAACACGCACATCAAAAATATATTATTGATTATAAAAACATTGGTGATATTATTGAAGAAGGAACTAATAGTTTTGCTGTAATAATGACTGTTGCACACAAAAGTGATGCGGCAGTTCTAAAACAATTAGTTAGAAAAGATCTAAAATATCTTGGAATGATTGGTAGTAAAAACAAAGTAAAGAGCATTTACGATTTACTAATAAATGAAGGTATTACAGAAGAAAAATTGACCAAAGTAGATTCACCAATAGGACTCCCTATAAAGAGTAAAACAACAGCCGAAATTGCAATAAGTATTGCTGCAAAAGTTATTGAAGTTAAAAATTGTTAATAAATCTGTTAATATAATATTCAGATTTCTATTTTTTGTAATCAAGTTTTATTTATCTTTGCTTAGAATATGATTTTTGATAGTTAAACAATGACATTAAAAATATTTAAAGACAAAATACAGTCAACAAATAAAAACATAAGGGTCGATTGACCCCGAAAAACAGGTTTCTTTTTTAAGGAACCTGTTTTTTTTGTGCAATAACGAACAATTATGATATTTTTAGTATTAAGTATTTTATCATCAGCAGGAATTTATGTAATCTTCAAATACCTTGATAGATTTAAGATAAATACTTTTAACGTTATTATTGTAAACTATATTACAGCTGCTGTATTAGGCTTGTTACTCACAAAACCTAATATCGAAATATTCCCTTTATTAAAAAACGACTGGCTTCCCTATTCAATTATAATAGGGATTTTATTTATAATCTTGTTTGTGGTTATTGCAAAGTCATCACAAGTTGTTGGAATAGCTATTACCACGGTATCAAATAAAATGTCGGTAATAATACCAATTGCTGTTTCTATTATTATTGATCCTTTAGATATATTAACCAACTATAAAGCCATTGGAATAATCCTAGCTATTCTGGCTGTGTTTTTATCTATATATCGCAAACGTAAGGTTGAGTTTGATCCGCGAAATATATACTTACCAATTATACTGTTCTTAGGAATGGGTCTAGTTGATTCCTTTGTAAAGTATGCACAACAAAATTATGTGGCCGATGAAATACTCCCAATTTTTACAGTCATATTATTCGCAATGGCTGCAATTGCAGGTATTATAACAAAAATTTTACATAAAACATCATTTAAGGATTTCTTGAATTTCAAAATATTATTCTGGGGAATTGGCTTAGGTATAAGTAATTACGGTTCATTATATTTCATTATCAAAGCTTTGAATTATAAAAACAACTTGGGCAATACAATGGATGGATCCATTATATTTGGAATTAATAATCTTGGTGTTATTGCACTTTCAGTTTTTATTGGACTAATCGTATTTAAGGAGAAGTTTCTAAAAATTAATTGGGTAGGAATTATATTATCAGTTGTGGCAATTTATATATTATCAAAAACATAAATGGCAGAATTTATAGATGAATATTTAACCATTAGTAAACCTTCGGAAGGTTTTTTTAAGGATCGAGGAAGCAAATTCTTAGCTTTTGCATATCCCGTGTCAACCGAAGAAGAAATAAAGCAACATCAAGAACAATTGCGAAGTGATTACCACGATGCACGTCATCATTGCTTTGCATATATGCTAGGAAAAGATAGAAATATCTTTCGCTCAAACGATGATGGAGAACCTTCGAGTACAGCTGGAAAACCAATCTTAGGACAAATAAATTCATTCGAATTAACAAATGTTTTAATTGTAGTAATAAGATATTTTGGTGGAACAAAACTTGGTGTTAGCGGTTTAATTAATGCATACAAAACAGCTGCTGAAGAAGCTCTAAAGAATGCTCAAATTATAAAAAAAACATTACACGATATTTATGAACTAAAGTTCGAATATCCAGTTATGAATGATATAATGAAGATCATGAAAGAAGAACAAATTGAACACGTAAATCAAAAATTTGAACTTTCATGTTCAATTACTCTTAGTCTAAGAAAAGCAGATATAGATAAGGTTCTTGGTAAATTTGACAGAATTAAAGATTTGAAAATTGAATATATAGAAACAAGATAAAGAAGACAAAAGTAAAAAGTAAAAAGATAAAAGTAAAAAACCTTTAAGCTTAAACTTGAAATATAAAATTACAAACATTAATAGCTAATAATTAACAAAATTAGATATTCATTTAATATAAAATTAAAACTCGTATTAATGGAAAACAAAAATTTAGTTTCAATCACGGATTATTCGAAAGAAGAGATCTTTGAAATACTAGATCTTGCTGCGGAATTCGAAAAAAATCCCAATCAAAACCTTTTAAACAACAAGGTAATTGCAACCCTATTTTTTGAACCTTCGACCAGAACAAGGTTAAGCTTCGAAAGTGCAATTAGCCGTTTAGGTGGAAAATACATTGGTTTTACCGATGCAAGTTCGTCTAGTGTTTCAAAAGGAGAATCGCTAAAAGATACGATAATGACAGTTGCTAACTACAGCGATATGATTATTATGCGTCATCCAATTGAAGGAAGTGCTCGTTGGGCAAGTGAAGTCAGCCGTGTACCTGTTGTAAATGCTGGAGATGGAGCTAATCAACATCCTACTCAAACTTTACTTGATTTATACTCTATTCGTAAAACTCAAGGTACTCTCGACAACTTAAATATCTTTTTTGTTGGTGATTTAAAATACGGTAGAACAGTTCACTCTCTTCTTCAGGCAATGGCTATATTCAATACCACGTATCATTTTATATCACCTAAAGAATTACGAATTCCTGATGAATACAAGTTATTTCTTGATCGCAAAGGATTAAAATATCATGAATATAGAGAATTAGAAGAACTTAAAGATGCCGATATAATCTATATGACTCGTATTCAACGCGAACGTTTCTCCGACCCAATGGAATACGAAAAAACAAAGAATGCCTATATTCTCAAAAACGAAATGCTTGAAGGAACAAAAGAGAACACTAAAGTGCTGCATCCTCTTCCACGAGTTAATGAAATTGATACAAATGTTGATGAGAACGAAAAAGCTTATTACTTTACTCAAGCATTAAATGGTGTATACACACGACAAGCTATTATCACTCATATTTTAGGACTTAAATAACAATAATTATGGTAATGGACGATAAAAAACTTCAAGTAAGCGCAATTAAAGATGGTACAGTTATAGATCATGTGCCAGCTAGCGGACTTTTTAAGGTAATAAATATATTAGGACTTGATAAACTAGATAAACAAATTACATTCGGAACAAATTTCGAAAGTAAAAGACTCGGTCGTAAGGCTATCATTAAAATAGCCGATGTTTTCTTTAAAGATGATGATATAAATAGAATTGCATTAGTTGCACCTGAAGCTAAATTAAATATCATTAGAGATTATAAAGTTATTGAAAAGAAAATTGTTGAAGTTCCTGATAGCATAAAAGGAATAGCAAAATGTATGAATCCTAAATGTATAACTAATCATGAAGGGATTGTTACTAAGTTTACTGTGGTTTCAAAAAAGAAAGTTTCAATAAAATGTCATTATTGCGAAAAGATTACCGACTCAGAGCATATGGAGATATTTTAATCCTAGCTCCCTAAATAAAAAAACCTGTTAAGATTGAATTCTTAACAGGTTTTTAATTTATAAGTACATTAAAACTTATCTAATTCTATCCATACTTCTAATAAGTGCTTCATCTTTTCCAATAGCTCGTATTGCTAAATACGTTATAACTGCTGCAACAAAGGGAAAGATAACAGTAATTTTATAACTCACTACTCCATCTAATTGTCTCGAAAAATTTTGAATATAGTAATAATTAAGTCCTATATATCCTAACATAAGAATAATATTAAACGAATTTAATCGCATCTGTAAAACTCGCTTTTTATATAAAAAGATAGTAACAAAAGAAATTAATGTAATAATTATTAATAAAATTATTGGAGGAATAGTTAACAAATACATTCCCGTTTCACTTACTATTGAAAGACCATTAAATTTAAATATAAACAACTGTCCTTCTGAACTTAATAATTCGGCATAAGGATATCCAAATATGCATGCCATTAAAATTGTAACTACTAACAAATAAATCGATTGAATTCTCTGAATCATAACTCTTTAACCAATAAAATATTTAACCCACATTAATTTTCCACAAAATTAGAGCTTTTTAATAATATAACAACAGAAAACAATAAATTTATAAGTGCTATAGCAAAATCTCATCAATTGATCTTCGATATCTTTTTTTAGAATCTCTTTCCTTTAAATCATTCGGAAATAAATCAACATCCCCTTTATAACCAACAGCCATTGTTGCCATTAATTCATAATCATCATTAAGTTCGAATAATTCTTTAGCCTTATTTGTGTTATATCCACCCATTTGGTGAACATACAAACCAAGACTTGTTGCTTGAGCCAACAAATTACCAACCGCCATTCCTGTGTCATACTGAGCAAATCTATTAGATTTAGCGGTAACCGAAGATATCTTATGAGCAACACTTAACATTAAAACCGGAGCATATTTTGCCCAATGTTGATTTGCGTCTACCAAACAATCATAAATCTTCTGATAATTGTCATTTAAGCCCTTTATTCCAACTATAAATCTCCATGGTTGCTCGTTATAAGCTGAAGGAGCCCAACGTGCTGCTTCCAATAACATAGTCAACTTTTCTTCTTCAATATGTTTCGACGAGAAAATAACTGTGCTATATCTTTCTCTAATTACTTGATGTATATGATCCATAGTTATTAGTTATTAGTTATTAGTTATTAGTTTCTTATGTTTTTTTTATTCCAGGTAATTTTTCAATGTTCATTGATTTTTTTACAGCTTATCGCTTAATTAATGCTAAGTTCATTAACCTTAAAGCTTAAATTAAAACTTTAAACACTCCGACTTTCTACTATTAACTTCATAACACCAATTTAGTAAAAAGAGTTCAACATCTAAAATAGAATTTACCATTAAAAATAATAATATGTTATATAATATTTAGTTTATCAATAAAATCTTCATTTTAAGTTTGATAATAAGAAAATGATTTCTTAGAATTGTAGGCGGAAGAAAAAAAAGATAATTAATATATAACAATTTAAAAATCAAAGTTATGACAAAAATGACAAGTCAGGATTACATCAACAAGGAAGATAAATTTGGAGCACATAATTATCATCCACTTCCAGTTGTGTTAGACAAAGCGGAAGGTGTTTACGTTTGGGACGTAGAAGGAAAACAATATTACGATTTTTTGTCTGCATATTCTGCAGTTAACCAAGGGCATTGCCATCCAAAAATTGTAAATGCTATGACAGAGCAAGCAAAAAAGCTTACTTTAACTTCTCGTGCATTTTATAATAGTGTATTAGGTGAATATGAAGAATATATAACTAAATACTTTGGTTTTGATAAGGTATTACCAATGAACACAGGTGCTGAAGCTGACGAAACG
>Ga0209633_10006377_pt1 | contig 10105 bp, 8 predicted proteins | sample Cruoilmetagenom1_FD_187290 | JGI IMG/M metagenome (GOLD analysis project Ga0209633, IMG submission 187290) | Oil polluted marine microbial communities from Coal Oil Point, Santa Barbara, California, USA - Sample 1 (SPAdes) (version 2) | ecosystem: Environmental > Aquatic > Marine > Oil seeps ... | reverse complement strand
GAAGAACGTATAAATATTACAAATGCAAATAGGATTTATATTCGTGGTGTACGTCAAGAAATTCTATTAAAAGATATGCTTGAAGACGATGCAATTCGTATAAAATATGCATCTAAATACTCAGGCTCGGCTAACTATTGGAAAAACTCAATAGGAATGAATAAAGCTCTAAAAAAACTCAAAATTTTTGATAAGAAAAAAGAAAACGAGCAAGAATTTATCGAGTGGCTCAATGCTTCAGAAAAAAGAAAAGAAAAATACGGAGAAGCTCTTCCTTTAATAAAAAGCTATATTGATGCTAGTGGAGAATTAGCACATTCTCGACAATATATATCAGAAGCTTTATTACGTGGAACTGAATTATTCTATTTTGCAGCAGGAATGTCGAAATATGAAGAAGCATTTAACTCTAAAGATAAGGAAGAAATTAAAAAAGCTACTGAAGCAATAAAGAAAAAGGCACACAAATTCTATAAAAACTTCAATGCCCCAACCGATCAGGAAGTTGCAAAAGCTATGTTTAAGATTTTTGCTAAAAATGTAACTAAGCAAAATCACCCAACAGTTTTCAACTTAATTGAAACAAAGTACAAAAACGATTATTCTAAATATATCGACTATGTATTTGAAAAATCTATTTTAACCGATTCTGTTAAGTTATGGGCTTTCCTAGAAAAACCATCAGCAAAGAAACTTACAAAAGATCCTGCATACATTGCTGGAAATTCTATTTATGCAAAGTATAAAGAAATTTATTCTAAACTTAAACCACTTTATTCCGACTTAGATAAAGGAAATAGATTGTTTATTGCCGGAACTTTAGAAAAAAATGAAGGTAAAGCCATGTATCCAGATGCTAACTTTACTATGCGTTTAACTTATGGATCTGTTTTAGACTATTATCCTATGGATGCTGTTCATTACGATTACTTTACAACTCTTAAAGGGGTTATGGAAAAAGAAGATCCAGACAATTGGGAATTTGTAGTTCCTGCTAAACTAAAAGAACTATACAAAACTAAAGATTTTGGACAATATGCCATGACGAATGGAGAAATGCCTGTTGCTTTCTTAACAACAAACGACATTACAGGAGGTAACTCTGGTAGCCCTGTAATTAATGGCAAAGGCGAGCTAATTGGTACAGCTTTTGACGGAAACTGGGAAGCTATGAGTGGTGATATTGTATTTGAGAAAGAATTACAAAGATGTATAAACGTTGATGTTAGATATACATTATTTATAATTGAGAAATTTGCTGGTGCAAAACGTTTAATCGACGAAATGACTATTGTAAAATAATTTGATTTAATTATTGTTTTTAAAAGGAAGATCCTAAGAAGGTCTTCCTTTTTTATTTTGGTATAACAAGATTAGTATTACCACATTTTTATATCTTTATAAACTAAATAAAGAATATGTCGGCAAAAGTTATAATATATACAGATGGAGCTGCTCGTGGCAATCCTGGACCTGGAGGATATGGAGCAGTACTAATATCGGGCAAATACCGAAAAGAACTATCTGATGGTTTCAGAAAAACCACAAATAACAGAATGGAATTATTGGCAGTAATTGTTGCTTTAGAGACTCTAAAGTTTGAAAAAAGCATTGTTGATGTTTATACCGATTCAAAATATGTTGCCGATGCAGTAGAAAAAAAATGGGTGTTTGGTTGGGAAAAAGTACAATTTAAGAAAAAGAAAAATCCTGATCTTTGGAAACGATTTTTAAAAACATACCGAAAACATCAGGTTAAATTTCATTGGGTAAAAGGACACGCAAACATTCCGGAAAATGAACGTTGCGATACTCTTGCCGTTGAAGCTTCGCACATGCCAAATTTAAAAGTTGATAAAAATTACGAAGAAACAGAAGCTAATCTTTTATAAATAAAAATATAAATTGTAAAAACATTTTTATATTGCATATATTTTGATGAAATAATATGTATGCTCTAAACCTAAGAAGAATTGAAATGAAAAAACTAGCTACTACTTTCGTTTTTATTTTTATTAGCATCTTATCAATTGCACAATTTGGTCAGAATAAAGTAATGTACGATTATTTTGATTTTAGTGTATACAACACACCCCATTTCGAAATCTATAATTATGTTCAAAATGATACGGTACTTTATAATCTGGGACAATTAACAGAACGTTGGTACAACAGACATTTTGCAATGTTTGCCGATAGTATTAAAGATAGTCCAATAATACTTTATAATAACACTACAGATTTTAAACAAACAACTGTAATATCTGGAATAATTGGTGTTGGTACAGGTGGAGTTACAGAAGGTTTACGTGGTCGCGTCGTAATCCCAATTATGGTTTCCAATAAAGAAACAAATCATGTTTTAGGGCACGAAATGGTTCATGTATTCCAATACAATCTAGTTCGCGAAAACGATAGTTTATCATTTCAATCATTAATGAATACTCCTTTATGGATGATTGAAGGAATGGCCGAGTTTCTATCTATTGGATCGAGCGATAATAGAACTTCAATGTGGTTAAGAGATGCTGTTATTAACGACGATTTCCCTTCCATTAAGGATATGACGAGAAAACCCGGTGAATACTTTCCTTACCGATATGGACACGCATTTTGGTCATATGTTACAGCAACTTGGGGCGACAATGTACTTCAACCTTTATTTTACACATCACTAAAATATGGTATGGAGTATTCGTTCAAAAAGTTACTTGATGTCGATTCCGATAGCTTATCGATTTTATGGAAGAATTCTTTTACAGAACATTACAAACCCTTTTTACAAGACACCATTGCTCCTGTTGGAAAACTTATGTTTAATTCGAAGAATGGTGGGGAAATAAATCTAACTCCGGTTTTAAGTCCCGATGGAAAATATATTACTTTTTTATCTAATAAAAATGTGATTAATATTGATTTATTCTTAGCAGACACAAAATCGAAGAAAATTATTTCCAAATTAACGTCATCATTAAAAAAAACACATATCGATGATTTTAATTATATTGAAGAAGCTGGCTCTTGGTCGCCAGATGGAAAAAAATATGTTATGACCACTTTTGTACGAGGAACCAATAAATTATTAATTGTAAGCCTTGGCAAAAACAAAGTAAAATCGACCCAAGAAATAGATATTGAAGGCATTGATGCTTTTATTAATCCTGAATGGTCACCCGACGGAAAGTCCATACTTTTTAATGGATTAGTACAAGGGAAAAGCGATTTATACATTTATTATTTAGAAGATAAGCGAATTGAACAATTAACCAATGATTATTATTCAGACTTACAACCATCGTGGTCGACAAATGGTAAAGAAATAGCTTTTATTTCTGACCGTGGACCCGATTCCGACATTGAGAATCAAATTTATGGTTCGTATCGTTTATGTATTTTGAAAAGATCAACAGGACAAATAATCGTTTACGATCTTTTTCCGGGAGCAGATATTTATAGTCCACAATATTCACCAACAGATTCATCACTATATTTCCTTTCAAATGCCGATGGGTTCAGAAATTTATATCGTTATCATCTACACACGGGAGAAGTATTCAAATTAACTAAGTTTGCAACAGGAATTAGCGGAATAACTGATCTTGCACCAGCATATAGTGTTTCATCTAATACCGGAGATGTTGTATATACTTTATATAAAAACAAACAATATGAAATTTATTTGGCTCATGCCAATGATTTCTTACAAATTCCGATTAATACAAATACAGTTAACTTCGATGCAGAATCTCTGTCTCCAAATAATAATAGAATATTTGACATTGTTGATCATAATTTAGATTTTAATAAATCAGAAGCTAAAGATTCGTTTAATATTCAAGCTTACGACCCAAAATTTAAACTTGAATACATCGGATCTAATGGAATGGGGGTTGGCTATAGTACTTATGGGACATTCGTTTCGGGTGGTGTAAGTATGCTTTTTAGCGACATGTTAAAACATCATCAAATTTATACTATGCTAAATATAAATGGTGAAGTATACGACTTTGGTGGACAATTAGCCTATATAAACTCTAGAAGTAGATTTACTTGGGGTGGATCATTTTCACATTTCCCCTACCGCACGATTTATTACGACTACTTTAGCGATACAGCAAAAAACCAAAATGTTGTAAATTATAGTTTAGTAAGAATATTTGAAGAAAATCTTGCTTTTTTTTCCCAATATCCTCTCTCATCAAAATTAAGATTTGAAGGTGGCTTATCTTATTCAAGATATAGTTACAGAATTGATAGTATAAATTATTATTACGATCCTGGAAATCCATATGGTGCTGTTGGTCAATCGAAGAAAAAAGTAGATAATGTACCTGATCCATTTAACATTGGAAGTGCTTATTTGGCTTTTGTAGGTGACGATTCTGATTTCGGAATAACATCACCCATGAACGGGTATAGATATCGTTTTCAGATAGGACAGATGTTCGATCGATATGGCATAACAAATCTAACTATAGACATTCGGAAATATTTTTTTATAAAACCCATTAGTTTGGCATTTAGAGCAATGCACTATGGTAGATACGGAAAAAGTGCAAATGAGCTATACCCTTTATATTTAGGAAATGAATATTTAATTCGTGGTTACAATTTTAATGCATTTAATAAAGCACAAGAATCGGAAGTAGTTGATTTTCTTGATGTTAACAATATTGCTGGGAGCAAAATACTTATCTTTAATTCGGAACTTCGATTTCCGTTTACAGGTATAAAACGATTTTCGCTGTTTAAATCAGGTTATTTGTTTTCCGATATTGTTCTATTCTTCGATGCTGGAATTTCGTGGAAAAAAGATCGATTCCCATGGTTAAAATCAAGTGATATTCGATATTATTGGAATCCTAATCCGAATTATTATACACCAATTTATAGTGCTGGCGCATCGCTAAGAATTAATTTATTCGGAATGGCAATTCTGGAGCCTTACATTGCTTTCCCATTTCAGCTCGACAATGTAACATATTCAACAGGTTTTATTATTAGTGGTGGTGGTTGGTAAAATAATTATGAATTAAAAATTTAGAATTATTTATTCTTTAATCTCTTCGAAATCGACATAATCACCTTCGTCCTTTTCTATCTTTTTAGATTGATCTGGCTTGGTATTAATTGTAACATCACCTTCTTTCTTCGTATTCGACTGATGTTGCTGATTCTCAAAATTTTGTTTTACATTCTTAAGATACGAACGTAAAATATACCTTGTGAATATTTTAATAACAAAAAATATTATAAATAATATCAATAAAAATCTTGCCATTCCAACCATCTTATAATAATTTATCTACTTCTTTTACCATAACATTTAAAAGCAATCAAAGAAGCTTATTTATTAATAAACATTTTTTACTTTTGCAAAATTACATTAATCAATCAAGAATTAAAAAAATTAACATGGAAACAGTTGTTAGTGGTATTAGACCTACAGGAAATCTTCATTTAGGAAACTATTTTGGAGCAATGAAAAATTTTATTAAAATGCAAAATGAAAACAACTGTTATTTTTTTATTGCAGATTATCATTCACTTACAACTCATCCAACACCTGGAGATTTACATGGTAGTGTGAAGCAAGTTTTAGCGGAATATTTAGCTTGTGACTTAGATCCAGAAAAATCAACTATATATATTCAGAGTGATGTACCTGAGATAGCGGAATTATATCTTCTATTAAATATGAATGCTTACATTGGAGAACTTGAACGCACAACATCTTTTAAAGATAAAGTACGTAAGAATCCAGAAAACGTTAATGCAGGCTTATTAACTTACCCCGTTTTAATGGCTGCAGATATAATTATTCATAATGCTACAAAAGTACCTGTTGGTAAAGATCAAGAACAAAATCTTGAAATGGCCCGTAAATTTGCTCGTCGTTTTAATAACATGTATAAAGTGGATTATTTTAAAGAACCACAACCATACAATTTTGGCGAAGCTTTAATAAAAATCCCGGGTTTAGATGGAACAGGTAAAATGGGAAAATCGGAAGGAAATGGAATTTATCTAATTGATGATGAAAAAACTTTAAAGAAAAAAGTTATGCGCGCAGTAACCGATAGCGGTCCAACCGAAATGAATTCTGAAATGCCAGAAGTAATTAAGAATCTTTTTACCTTAATGGATGTTGTATCAGAAAAAAGCACAATCGATTTCTTTAAAGAAAAATATGCATCGTGCGAAATTCGTTATGGTGATTTAAAAAAGCAATTAGCAGAAGATATTAATGTATTTATTTCTCCTATCAGAGAAAAAATCAACGATATTAAAATGAACGATGAATATTTAAGGAAAGTTGCCAAAATGGGAGCCGAAAAAGCTCGTGAGAGTGCTGCAAAAACAGTTAAAGAAGTAAGAGAAATTATCGGATTTAAAGCTTTCTAAGAAAATTCTTACATTTAACAAAAAGCCGAAATAAAATTATTTCGGCTTTTTACATATTTTGAGTTTATTGTCCTAAATTGATGCAATTGTATTACAACAAATCTTTTTTACTTAGGGATAGGTGGTGGCAAACTACCAAACAGTTTAGATATTTCTGGCACGTTATCTGCATTAGTCCACTCTTCCATACCATCCATCCATACCAATGTATCTTTTATTAGTAAATTAGATTTAATCAAGTTTTCTATATCAGAAACACTAACTGGACCCTTTTGAGCACCATTCTCCACATAATAATACAAATTTTGTTTTGGAATTGCTGGTGGCACTTGCTTTTTATTAGATTCAGAAGTATTTTGCTGAGTCATATTTTGCATCATATTTTGTGCCATTCCAAATCCCATTCCCATTCCTATTCCTTCAGATGCACCTCCCGATGGATTTTTAGCAGCTTCTTCCATTGCTTCTGCTGATTGAAACTTAGAATAATCATTTAAATCCCCAACAATATTCATACTAGAACGCTTATCTAACATTTCTTCTAAACCTTCAGGTAATGAAATGTTTTCAACCAAAAGATCTATTAATTCTAATCCGTAATTATTAAACTTTGATAATAATTTTTGATTACAAAAGTCTCCAATTTCATCATACTTAGAAGCAAAATCAATTACAGGAATCTTACTTTCTGCAATTGCATCTGAAAATCCAGTAACAATAAAATTTCTTAATTGATCTTCAATTTCACTTATTGTGAAATCTCCATCTGTTCCAGATATTTCTTTAATAAATAATGGCCCATCAGTTACTCTTATGCTATAATTTCCAAATGCCCTAATTCTAATTGGTCCTAGTTCGGGATCTCTTATTATTATAGGATTTGGAGTTCCCCAACCAAGGTCGGTAAACCGTTTTGAATTTATAAAATAAACTTCTGATTTAAATGGACTATCAAATCCATGTTTCCACCCTTTCAGGGTACTTAATATAGGTATATTTTCTGTTGTCAAAGTATATGTTCCTGGTAAAAACACATCAGCAAACTTACCCTGATCTACAAAAACTGCAATCTGACTTTCTCGAACAACTAATCTAGCACTATTTTTTATTTCATTATCATGTCTTTTAAAGCGAAATACAATTGTGTCATTACTCTCGTCCAGCCATTCAACAATATCAATTAATTCACCTTTAAAACTTTTAAATATGCCCATAACTTTTTATTTTACTGGAGCTCCACAATTTTTACATTTAGTAGCACCCTTTTCTAACTTTGCACCACATTTTTTACACTTTAAAACTGCTTCTTTTTTAGAAGAATTTTTTGTTTTTGAATCTGAACTATTGGTTTGAATTGTTGTTTCATCAACCGTTTCATCAGGTCTGTTATTAACTACTTCTCTATAGTGATTTTCAAGTGATCTTTCAACTTTTTTAAGTTTACTGCATTCTTTTTTAAATAACATTAATGCACTATCTGCAGAATTGTAGCTATTTTGCAACAAAAAATCAGCTTTATCAATACAATTATTAGCATCTTCTAATAAAAAAGTAGTTTTCTTTGTAAACTCTTCTGAAGTAAAGTCATCTTTAATATTTCGAATATCATACCCTACCGATTCTATTACTTTTTCTAAATCAGAAACCTTATCAATAGCACCTTTTGTTGCAGAAGCATTAGCTTCTTTCATTAATTTGATTTGTTCCTTTTCGTCTGTAGTTTGAATAGCATTATCCATAATTTCAGTTGCTTTTGCGAATTGAGTATTAATACTCTCAACCAAATATGGATATTTCATTGAATATTCATTTACAGTTGTTTTTTTTAATTCCCACACTTCTTGCTGCTTTTCTACTGAGTTACCACAAGCAAATAAAAATAGAACACCTAATACTGATAAAATTTTTCTCATCTTAATCGTTTTTATATTATTTAATTAAATTTACTTTTATCCAACCTGAATCTGGGTCATTTCCCTTAATATCTATACCGGCCTGAAACTCCCAACTAACTTCTCTATTGTCCTCAACTAAAGACCCTTCAGCATCTTCAGGTAAGTTAATTTCTTTTGTGAATAAATACTCTTTTTCACTCTCCAACACTTGATTTCCTGCTATTTCAATTTTTTCGTCATAAATGAAATTTTCATTTTCTTCAATTTCTTCTCCATCTTCTGATTCCACAACAGTTTTTGTAATTTCCGTACACTTCAAAAGCATATATATATTCTGAACATTTAATTCTCCTTCTCCAACTTTAATATTTATTTGTGCATTTATTGGATCTGTAATATTACCATCAGCAATATTTAATTCTACTTCTGCACCTCCTCCTGTTAAAAAGTTAGCAGCCTTTTTCAATTTGTTAAAAATTCCCATAATTTTATTTTTAATTAATTATATTCAAATCTAATATTTTTATCTCAATTTTTGAATCATATTTCTTCTTTTTAATTTATTTTATTCCGGATTTTAAATTAGACAAGTAACTCTTATCGAATATGAAATTTTAATTCGTTGAAGATTAGATAAAGAAATTATCACGTATCAAAATTATACAATTAAAAACTCAGAAATATTAGTTTTCTTTATAAGTTATTTTCAGAATAAACCACAAATAATTAGACCCATAACTACAACATTAAACACTCAAATCTTAATGGGATTAATTATTATATAAACAACAATAAACTTACGGCCATTAAAGCCATTCCTCCTACTAATCCATAAATTGACAAATGATGTTCTCCATATTCTCTTGCGGCGGGTAATAATTCATCAATCGAGATAAAAACCATTATCCCTGCCACTGCGGCAAACAATATTCCAAAAATTGTTGGAGTTAAAAATGGCATTAAAATTAAATACCCTATTAATGCGCCAACTGGCTCTGCTAAACCAGATAAAAATGAATACCAAAATGCTTTCTTTTTATCGCCAGTAGCAAAATAAATTGGTACAGAAACAGCAATTCCTTCGGGTATATTATGAATAGCAATAGCTACTGCAATGGCTATACCTAAACTAGGATTGGTTAAAGCAGCGGTAAAAGTTGCCAATCCTTCAGGGAAATTATGAATTGCAATTGCCAAGGCTGTAAACGTACCCATTTTCATAAGTTTTTTATTCTTATAAACAGACTTTGCTTTTTCATCCATTTCCTCAACCATTCTTATTTCATGTGGATTTTCTACTGAAGGGATAAGTTTGTCAATTAAAGCGATAAATATAATCCCCCCAAAAAATGAAAGTACAGTTACCCATGAGCCCATTCTTTCTCCCATTTCAATAATCAACTCATCCTTAGCTTTAAAGAAAATTTCAATCATCGAAACATAAATCATAACTCCTGCCGAAAAGCCTAAAGCAATTGATAAGAATTTTGTGTTTGTAGTTTTGGTAAAAAAAGCAAGTACACTTCCAATTCCAGTAGATAATCCGGCAAAAAGTGTTAAGCCAAATGCAAATAACAATCCTTCTGAGAACATAATATCTTATTTTGTTTAAGTCAAATATAAATAGTTATCTCAAACAATACAAAAAAGAAATTGTTTGATTATTTATGAAAAGGTTTCCAATTTTTTGCTAAACCACCAATTCCTGTTTCACGATAAGCACTCTGAATATCTCTACCTGTTTCGGCCATTGTTTTTACCGCTTCGTCGAAAGAAATTTTATGCCCTCCATCGGAAAATAATGC
>Ga0209633_10006375_pt1 | contig 10106 bp, 9 predicted proteins | sample Cruoilmetagenom1_FD_187290 | JGI IMG/M metagenome (GOLD analysis project Ga0209633, IMG submission 187290) | Oil polluted marine microbial communities from Coal Oil Point, Santa Barbara, California, USA - Sample 1 (SPAdes) (version 2) | ecosystem: Environmental > Aquatic > Marine > Oil seeps ... | reverse complement strand
TTCTAAAGGCCTGTAAGCAGCAAGGTTCGCATGCGTCAATAACATTTGTGTCGTCAACTCGAGTGTATGCTCAACAACAGGGAGAGTGGGTTGACGAGGCATCTAATGCGGAGCCTGAAGAAGAGAGAGGTTTATATTTGTTGAGTGCAGAAAATCGATTTCTATCGTTTAATGAAAAAACAACAATTGTCCGCTTTTCTGGTATTTATGGCCGTTCAAACTACTTTGCTAATCAGTTGCAAAATGGCTTGCCAATCCAAAAAGAACCCGCGTACTACACAAACAGAATACATCGTGACGATTGTATTGGCGTGCTTCATTATATATTGAATAAAAAAATCGCAGGTGACGATATGTCTGGTGTGTTTGTCGCAACTGATAATGACCCAGCCCCAAAATGGGACGTTGGGTGCTATTTATCTGGGTTAAAGGGGCTAAATCAGCCAACCCCCTTAGTATTGGATAAAAATGCAAAACGAAATAAGCGAATAAGAAATAAACGAATAATCAACGCTGGCTATCGGTTCAAGTACCCAAGTTATCGGCAGGGCTATAAAGTGGCATTAGATGAATAATAAGCAGTCTATAGTCGTTTTAACTGGCGCTGGTATTTCGGCTGAATCAGGCATTCAAACATTTCGCGCAAGCGATGGGTTGTGGGAAAATCATCGTGTTGAAGATGTTGCAACGCCTGAAGGGTATAAGCGTGATCCGGCGTTGGTGCAGCGGTTTTATAACCTGCGAAGAGAGCAATTGCTCGACGATAACATTCGGCCAAATCAAGCACATGCTGCGCTCGTGCGTTTAGAACAAAGTGAACAGTTTGAGGTATTGATTGTGACCCAGAATATCGATAATTTACATGAACGGGCAGGGGCAACCAATGTCATTCATATGCACGGTGAATTATTGAAATGTTTTTGTGTAAAAACGCAACAGCGTTTTGAAATTGATAAAGATATAAGTATAGGGGCATTGTGTGAATGTTGTCGAAAGCCTAATACATTACGCCCAGACATCGTTTGGTTTGGCGAGATGCCATACCAAATGGATGATATTTATCGCGCCCTTAGTTCGTGTGATATTTTTCTATCGATAGGTACATCTGGTAATGTCTACCCAGCTGCCGGCTTTGTTGAGGCGGCTAACCAATCAGGCGCACACACAGTGGAGCTTAATTTGGAACCATCATTAGTACAGTCAGCTTTTAAAGAAACTGTGTATGGAAACGCAACAGACGTTGTTGGTCGTTATGTTGATGGGTTACTTTCAGGGTAAGGGTGGAGTTGATCTAGTGGAATCGAAAGCCCATTTTCCATCACGATACGTGCATGCTGTCGCGTTAGCCTTCTTGGTCCAACAACACCGCATGAATGCGCGATGATTGAAATCTCTTTCACTAAATTCTTTTGGTAATTTGTAACTCTATTTGCTTTGTTAGCGGGATCTAAACCGCGCTGTAATTCTTTATTATGTGTTGTAATACCCGTGGGGCAGGTGTTTTTATTGCATTGAAGGGCTTGTATGCAACCTAAGGCAAACATGAAGCCACGGGCAGATGTTATAAAATCAGCACCAGCGCAGAGCGCCCAAGCAACTTCGGTAGGGTTGATTCTTTTACCCGATGCGATAATACGAGTACGAGAGCGAAGCCCATGTTTTATAAGAACATTTTCAAGGGCAGGTAATGCCTCATTTAGCGTCAAACCTACATTGTCGATGAGTGACATAGGGGCGGCGCCGGTTCCGCCATCTCCTCCATCCACAGTAATAAAATCCGGAGCAGATTCCTCGCCACGTTCATTGATCAATAGGCACAACTCATCAAGCCATTGTGTTGAGCTGATGACCGTTTTAAATCCAACAGGTTTTCCAGATACATGACGGATGCGTTCAATCATGTCCAACAATTCCGACGGTGAGTTGATATCAGGGTGACGGTTAGGGCTAATGGAATCTAGGCCTGCTGGAATGCCGCGAATGCTGGCAATTTCTTTGGTCACTTTTAAGCCCGGTAAAATACCTCCCTTTCCGGGTTTAGCTCCCTGACTAAGTTTAATTTCAAACATTTTAACTTGATGGTGTTGTGCGACTTCTTTGAGTTTGTCATCACTTAAATCGCCGTGCTTATCTCTAACACCATATTTAGCGGTACCGATTTGAAAAACAAGGTCGCAATCGCCTTCTAAATGGTAAGGTGAGAGGCCACCTTCGCCTGTGTTATACCAACAGCCAGCTTTTTTAGCGCCATGTGAAAGTGCCTGTACAGCAGGTTTAGAAATAGCACCAAAACTCATACCGGAAATATTAAAAACGGATGAGGTGGAATAAGGTTTATCACAATAAGGCCCGATCATGATAGGGCCTAGGGCAGCTTTCTCGTGTTCAAGTTTAGGGAATGGGCAGTTAACAAAAATAATGGCGCCAGGTTGTCGTAGGTCTTTGGTTGAACCAAACGCAACGGTTGAGTCTAAATTCTTTGCGGCCCGATATACCCAGCTTCGTTGAGCACGGTTAAAAGGCAACTCTTCTCGATCCATGGCAAAGAAATATTGCCGAAGAAACTCACCTGCCTTTTCAAATAAAAACCTAAACCGTCCTATGAGCGGGTAGTTTCTTAAAATAGTGGATTCTTTTTGCGTGCGATCTTTTACATAAAGAATAAGTGAATATAAAAGAAATAAACCAACAGCAAAGATAAAAACAGCACTTAAAAGCTCAATGGATCTTGATAAATAAAGTGCAACATCAATTGAAAATAAGCTGTCCATGTTGTCTTATCCTCTGAATTTTTTTGCAACCCAAAAATCTAAACTAAAGTATTTGCCCGCACCGATAAAGAAAAGTGCTAATAACATAATAAAATAAGTGGCTGAAAACTCAATACCATTGTTAAGAATAACAAAGCTGCCGTTTTCTGTCAGCCAGTTGTAATTCCCATGTTCGCGTAACAAGTCTTTCGCAATATTTAGTTTTTCAATAGCACCACCGGTTCGTTCGCTGGCAAAAAAACCACTACCTTCAGCGATAGCTAACCAGCCGTTTTGTAAGTGCACAGTTACTGCTGCAACAGCCATGGTGACCATCAAAGGAATAGAAATCCACCTAACGGCCAGGCCTAGTAACAAACAAACAGCTCCGATAATTTCAATCCAAGTTGCCGCCCCTGCCATAAGGTAGGGGAAGGGTAAGCCCAGGCCATAATCAGCGTTGCCAAACCAATCCACTGTGCTATCAAAAGCGCCTAATTTTTTTGTGCCGGCCATCCAAAAAATGGGCACCAAATAAAGCCTAAGAGTTAAGGGTGCTAAAAAATCAATGGAGCGTGTGCAATCCAGTATGGATTGGAGTTTGTTAATGCATTTAATCATGAGACGTTCCCTTTGCTTGGAGTTAGTTAATCAAGTAGACCTGACGCTGGTCTAAGTTCTTTCTGAAGATTATGAGTTTCCTTCTGTTGCATGCTTGCGTCTAAGCCATGAGCTAGCGCCAGCTCCGGTTAATATGCACCATACAGCGAACAATGCGCCGGGTAAGGCGGTTTCAGGTGAAAAATGTTTTAGAGCTAGCGCAACACCTAACCCCGCGTTTTGCATGCCTATTTCAATGGCTAGAGTTAGACGATACGTTGCATTGAATTGTGAAAATTTTGCCACACTCCAGCCAAATAAATACCCGAGTGCATTGACTGAAATAATAACAATAAATAAGGATGAAGTAATGTTATTTAAACGCTCGTGGTTAGCCGCAACGGCATAGGCGCAGATGATGATAATTGCCAATGAGGCCATGGTCGGCGCAAATTCAATGAGAGGCTTTGCATTATTGCCTAATACCTTTCTAGTTAACATGCCGAGGATAAGAGGGGATAAAACAGTGAGTAAAATGGTTTGCATCATTGGCCAAAAAGGAACGGGTAAGTATGCACCACCAAGCCATTCAACGAGTAAAGGCGTTAATGCTGGAGATAAAAAGGTAGCCACGGTGGTCAGCGTGACAGAAAAGGCAACCGCGCCACCGGCCAGAAAAACAATCACATTACTGGCCATGGCACCGGGTGCGCAGCCAACGATAATAACGCCGAGCGCTAGTTCGGGCGGTAAACCGGCGAGCCATGCAGCCGCGGCACCTAGTAGAGGCATAATGCTGTACTGGCTAAGTACACCTACAAAGATGGGTTTTGGCATTTTTAAGGTGGTTTTTAATTCATCGGGTTTTAATACGATACCCAAGGCAAACATCGATGCAGCAAATAGCCATAAAAAATACGGTTTAAAGACAATAAAAACGCTGGGATAAAAGAATGCGGTTAAGGCGCAAATTAAAGTCAGTGGTGCCATGCCACGTGAAATGAGATTGAGTATTTTCATGGGTTTAAGGATAAAGTGTTTATCAGCAAATAGCACAGGTATTTATATATAAACACAACAACATAACAAGCATGAAAGAGATACTATCAGACGTTACAAAACACATTTGTCGTTATACCAAATGTTTGTGAAGAGTTACTTGCGTGTCCAGGATGCAATACATTAGGTACGCGTTTCAGTTTTAAATTATTGTATTAACGACAAGGTGTTGAATTCGTTTGAATAGGTGGGCAAGGTACAGAGCCAAACGAGCAAAACACGCAACAATCTGAACCAAGTGGTTTAAGTAGGGTGCCACATTGCTTGCATTCATAGAACCAATGGCAGGCTCGGTTGGCATGGTTTCTGTTTCTGAATGGTTGCATTCAGTGCAGGTAATAATTGATTCAAGTGTTATTTTTTGACTCATGCGCCCACTGTGCGACCAATAGTGGGTGGTTGTATATGCTGCTTATACGCCAAATGGGTCGTTAAGAATTTTAGTTACGGGCAGGTTTTTTAAACGCACGTATTGCGGTAACCCGTTTACGTAGGGGGGGTAGTCCTCACCAATAATCAGCGGGCGTAAGTATTTTTCGCACTCAGCTGTAATGCCAAAACCATCTTCTGTTATATAGTGAGGGGGCAGCATTTGCTCTACGTTAGCTACATCTTTTAATTCGCCAACACCTATTTCCCATTGGTAAGGGTTGTTGCTGGTGCGAACAATCGTTGGCATCACCGCAGTTTTACCATCCAGCGCTAATTCAATAGCGGCTTTACCCATGGCGTACGCTTGGTCTACGTCTGTTTTTGAGGCGATATGGCGCGCTGCGCGCTGTAGATAATCGGCTACAGCCCAGTGATATTTGTAACCGTGGGCGGCTTTAATCATTTCTGCAACGACAGGTGCTACGCCACCGAGTTGAGCATGACCAAATGCATCACGCGTACCGGCTTCTGCTAGAAACTTTCCGTCGGGATTTCTTACGCCTTCAGAAACTACGATGCAGCAAAAGCCATGTTTCTCAACGGTTTCATTGACTCTAGCAAGGAACTTTTCTTGATCAAAGGTGATTTCAGGAAATAAAATGATGTGTGGCGATTCACCATCATTTTCGGCGGCCAAACCACCGGCTGCTGCAATCCAACCTGCGTGGCGGCCCATTACTTCCAATACAAACACTTTAGTAGATGTGCGGGCCATAGATGCAACATCGAAACCAGCTTCCCGTATCGATACGGCAACGTATTTAGCAACCGAGCCAAAGCCTGGGCAGTTATCTGTGAGTGGTAAGTCGTTATCGACGGTTTTTGGAATGCCGATACAACGTAGATCATGGCCTAATGATTCACTTAGTTGAGATAGCTTATGGGTGGTATCTTGTGAATCACCGCCACCGTTGTAAAAGAAGTAACCAATATTATGCGCTTTGAATACAGCAATTAAACGTTCGTATTCAGCACGATTTTCTTCAAAGCTTTTTAATTTATAACGGCACGATCCGAATGCGCCAGAGGGCGTGTAACGTAATGCCGCAATATCTTCATCTGATTCTAGCGATGTATCGATAAGGTCTTCTGTCAAGGCGCCAATAATGCCATTGCGACCAGCGTAAACTTTGCCAATTTTGTCGGTGTGTTGACGGGCGGTTTCAATAAGGCCGCATGCGCTTGCGTTAATAACGGCCGTTACGCCGCCAGATTGAGCATAAAAGGCATTTCGTTGTGTCATAGGATGTAGTTGCTAGGTTTGCTAAATACGCATTATAGACGCGCCTATTGTGAATTTATAGGCGGCTATGGCAATAAATAATTGGTAACTTGTTTTATAAGATAAAACAGCCAATTAGTGGGTTGAATGGCGAGACTTATTTACAGTGTTCACTCATAAAGCTGTTTATATTCTTACGACGTTTGTCTTTTTCTTCTTCGGTCATCCTTAAATAATTACCTTTGCTGTCTTTGTATAATCTGTTGCCGCCATCTAGACCGGCTAAAGCAGATTGCGCATTGGTGCATTGTTCTTTTATTAATCGTTTGCCTTCAGCGATTTTTTTCGCTTGTTCTTCAGGGGAAACATCAGATGCCTCTTCAATAGAATCTGACGTTGTAGCTTCTTCACTGCTATCAGTGTAAGTGATAGCGTCATTAGTTTTTTGAGACTTTACGTTAAGTTTTTTTCTTGAGATTGATTTATCACTCGGTGGGGTTTGAGTATAGGCTTTGTTACCTTGCTTGTTGGTCCATTCGTATATGGCAGAATAGCTCATAGAGCTGTACGTTACGAGTAAGACGAATGTTAAAAATAGTAGACGCATTGATAGACCCCTTGTCCTTGGACGATTAAAAAATAATATATTATATCTTCAGTATAGTAGAGAATTAGATTTTAGGAACCCCTTGACCAATTATGATAAAATTAGTATTTTGTCGAGTTCATTTGCGCGATGTCATCGAAAACTGATGGGTAATCGGCTAAATTTGTAATTTTTTGGAGAGTTATTGTGGAGTTAAGTGGCGGTGAAATCGTCATCCAGTCCTTGAAAGACGAGGGCGTGGAGTATGTGTTTGGGTACCCGGGTGGTTGCGTATTACACATTTATGATGCTATTTTTAATCAAGATGCTGTTCAGCATGTGCTTGTGCGTCATGAACAAGGCGCTACGCATGCTGCGGATGGTTATGCGCGATCATCAGGTAAGCCAGGTGTTGTGTTAGTTACCTCGGGCCCTGGAGCTACCAATGCGGTAACAGGAATCGCTACTGCCTTTATGGATTCAATACCAATGGTAGTTATTACTGGTCAAGTGCCGCGCCCTGTTATTGGTACAGATGCGTTTCAAGAAGTTGATACGGTTGGTATTACGCGCCCTTGTGTTAAGCATAACTTTCTCGTAAGCGATGTTTCTGATATTGCTGAAACAATGAAAAAGGCTTTCTTCATAGCTACGTCTGGCCGCCCTGGGCCTGTTGTTGTGGATATACCTAAAGACATTACAGATCCCAGCATTAAAGTGCCGTACTTTTACCCAGAAGAAGTGAGCATGCGCTCATATAATCCGACGGTTAGTGGAAATATAGGTCAAACAAGAAAAGCAGTGAAGCTGATACAAGAAGCTAAACGCCCAGTTATATATAGTGGTGGTGGTGTTGTATTGGGTGAAGCCAGTGAAGAATTAAGGCAGTTTTGTCATACGCTACAATTCCCAGTTACTCAGACTTTGATGGGCTTAGGAGCCTTTCCAGGAACAGATTCCCAGTCTATGGGTATGTTAGGTATGCATGGTACGTATGAAGCGAACATGGCGATGCATGATAGCGATTTAATTATTGCTATTGGCGCACGCTTTGATGATCGCGTGACAGGTAAAATCGCGGAGTTCTGTCCACATGCGAAGATTATCCATATTGATGTAGACCCTGCGTCAATCTCAAAAACAATTACGGTTGATGTGCCTATTGTTGGTCAAGTGAAGCCAATTTTATTGGACATGTTGGCTCAACTAGATGGTTTGGGCGAAACGTTTGATCGAGCTCGTATTGCTGATTGGTGGACTCAAATAGAAGAATGGCGAGCCGTTAATTGTATGGCTTACGACATGAATAGTGGGACGATTAAACCCCAGTATGTAATTGAGCAGTTATATAAAGTAACCAAAGGTGAAGCATTTGTAACCTCAGATGTTGGTCAACACCAAATGTTCGCAGCACAGTTTTATCCGTTTGATAAGCCGCGCCGTTGGATTAACTCAGGCGGTTTAGGGACAATGGGCTTTGGTTTGCCAGCAGCGATGGGCGTTAAGTTTGCCCACCCTGAGGCTGATGTTGCTTGTGTGACAGGGGAAGGCAGTATTCAAATGTGTCTACAAGAATTGTCTACCATGTTGCAATACGACACGCCTGTGAAGGTTATTAACTTGAATAATGGTTTTTTAGGCATGGTTCGCCAATGGCAAGAGTTCACTTATAAAAGGCGATATTCACATTCATACCTTGAGGCGTTACCCGATTTTAAAAAATTGGCGGAAGCGTATGGCCATGTAGGTATGCAGATTACTAAAAAAGAAGATGTTGAGCCTGCTTTAAGAGAAGCTTTTGCTATGAAGGATCGTACGGTTTTCCTTGATTTCTTAACGGATACAGAAGAAAACGTATACCCGATGATTGAAGCGGGTAAAGCCCATAATGACATGGTGATGGCGCCTAGTTCAAAATATAAGAAGGCTTCGTCATGAGTCGCCAACACATAATTTCTTTATTATTGGAAAATGAATCGGGTGCGTTATCTCGTGTGTCAGGGTTGTTCTCGGCTCGCGCTTATAATATTGAATCGCTTACTGTCGCGCCGACACAAGATCCTTCATTATCTCGTTTAACTTTAGTAACGATGGGTAGTGAAGAAACGATAGAGCAAATCAAGAAACAGCTTAATAAGTTGGTTGATGTTGTAAAGCTCATTGATCTTTCTGAATCGTTTTCGCTTGAAAGGGAGCTTGCTCTAATTAAGGTTAAAAAGACGGATGCTATTGTGAATAAAGTAGAAGCACTGAGTAAAGATTCTTCTGCACACATTACCGATGAAACAGATGGGTATTTGATTATAGAGCTGGCAGGTGAAAAGCCATGGCTAGATGATCTTTTGTTGTCATTAACAGATGACATTTTGGAAATAGTACGATCAGGCGTTATAGGCCTTTCACGTGGTGAAAGAGCGCTAAGCTTGTAATATACTTGTGGGCTTTGTGAAAGCAAGGCCATTAAATTTTATTAATATTAGGAAAAAAAATGAATATTTACTACGATAAAGACGCGGATCTTTCAATCATTCAAGGCATGACAGTTGCTGTTATTGGCTACGGCTCACAAGGCCATGCGCATGCAAATAATTTAAAAGAATCAGGCGTCAATGTTGTCGTTGGTTTAAGAGCTAGTTCATCATCTGTTGCAAAGGCTGAAGCAGCGGGCTTAACGGTAAAAGAAGTACCTGAGGCGGTTGCAAGTGCTGATATGGTGATGATTTTGACACCAGACGAGTTTCAATCACAGCTATATAAAGAAGAAATTGAACCAAGCCTAAAAAATGGCGCAACTCTTGCGTTTGCTCACGGCTTCTCTATTCACTACAACCAAGTCGTTCCACGTGCTGATTTAGACGTTGTAATGATTGCTCCTAAAGCACCTGGGCACACAGTACGTAACGAATTTAAAAACGGTGGTGGTATTCCAGATTTAATCGCTATTTTTCAAGATGCGTCAGGTAAAGCAAAAAATGTTGCCTTGTCATACGCATCCGCTATTGGTGGTGGCCGTACAGGTATTATTGAAACAACATTTAAAGATGAAACAGAAACAGACTTATTCGGCGAACAAGCTGTGTTATGTGGCGGTACAGTTGAGTTGGTTAAAATGGGTTTTGAAACATTGGTTGAAGGTGGTTATGCGCCAGAAATGGCATACTTTGAATGTTTACATGAACTTAAGTTGATTGTTGATTTGATGTACGAAGGTGGCATTGCCAACATGAATTACTCTATTTCAAATAATGCGGAATACGGCGAATATGTTACTGGTAAGAAAGTGATTAATGATGAGTCTCGTGAAGCAATGCGTGAAACGTTACGTAATATTCAAAATGGTGAATATGCCAAGCAATTTATCGTTGAAGGTGCAACAAACTACCCATCAATGACGGCTAACCGTAGAAATAATGCGGAACACCAAATAGAACAAGTAGGTGGTAAATTACGTGAAATG